>Ga0306925_10001199_pt1 | contig 20880 bp, 17 predicted proteins | sample flu12Cox44000176_FD_203755 | JGI IMG/M metagenome (GOLD analysis project Ga0306925, IMG submission 203755) | Lab enrichment of tropical soil microbial communities from Luquillo Experimental Forest, Puerto Rico - flux8day.12C.oxic.44.000.176 (v2)... | ecosystem: Environmental > Terrestrial >... | reverse complement strand
CGACACGCCCTAGCGTAAGATGGGGCCGTGCTGCACGGCCTGCGCGTTCTCGATCTCTGCGGCGACTTCGGGGCGCTGTGCGGGCAGATCCTCGCGGACCTGGGCGCCGACGTGGTGCTGATCGAGCCCCCGGGTGGATGCGCGCTGCGCGCGCGGCCGCCCTTCTGGAAGGACGAGCCCGGCCCCGAGCGCTCGCTCGCGTTCTGGGCGCTCGCGCGCGGAAAGCGCAGCCTCGTGCTCGACCTCGCGACTCCCGCGGGGCGCGACGAGCTGATCCGGCTCGCGCGCGCCGCGGACTTCCTGGTCGAATCCGCCGTACCGGGTCGTATGCGAGAGCTCGGGCTCGATCGCGATGCGCTCGCCCACGCGAATCCGCGGCTCGTCCACGTGACGATCACTCCGTTCGGCAGCGACGGGCCGAAGGCGGGTTACGCCGCGACCGACCTGGTGCTGCTCGCCGCGAGCGGGCCGATGTTCCTGTGCGGTGAGGCGGGGCGCGAGCCGCTGCGCCTCTCGCTGCCGCAGGCGGAGCTGCACGCGGCGGCGGACGCGGCGGTGGGGGCGCTGGTCGCGCACTTCGAGCGCAAGCGCTCCGGCCTGGGCCAGCACGTCGACGTCTCGGCGCAGCAGGCGCTCACGCTCGCGACGCTCTTCCGCAGCATGGACGCGCCGTGGAAGCAGCCGCAGGCGCTGCGCACTGCGGGCATCCAGCCGCTGGGCCGCCTGCAGATGCGCGTGCGCTATGCGACGCGCGACGGCTGGGTGGTGCTCGGGCCCGGCTTCCTGCCGTCGACCGGTCCGTTCCTCACGCGGCTCGCGCGCTGGCTCTGCGAGGAGGGTCTCTGCGACGCGCGCTACGTCGACGAGGAGTGGGGCAGCTTCGGCATCCGCATGCTGCTCGGCCAGGTCGAGCCCGAGTTCTACGCGCCCTTCGACGCCGGGCTCGAGCGGCTGTTCGCCGCGCGCGCCAACCGCGAGATCCTGCGCGAGGCGGTGGCGCGCAAGCTGCTCGTCGCGCCGGCGCTCGCGCTCGACCAGATCGAGTCGCTCGAGCACTTCCGCGCGCGCGCGAGCTTCGTGACCCTGCCCGGCGCGGAGCCCGGCTCGCAGGCCCGCTACCCGGGACCGTTCGCGCGCTTCGGCGCGTCGCCGATCGCGTACACGCTGCCGCCGCCGCGGCTCGACCAGCACGGCGACGAGCTGCGCGCTGAGCCCGCGCGGCCGAGCGCCGACCCGCTCCACGCTGGCGCGTCGAGCGGGCTGCCGCTCGCAGGCGTGCGCGTGCTCGACTTCTTCTGGGTGCTGGCGGGGCCCGCGGCGACGCGCACGCTCGCCGACTTCGGCGCGACGGTGGTGCACGTGGAGTCGACGCGCCGGATCGACACCATCCGCACCATCCCGCCCTGGCACGGTGGCAGCCCCTCGCCCGACGGGTCGGGCCCGATGCAGGGCGCGAATGCGGGCAAGCTGTGCGTCACGCTCGACCTCGCGCACCCCGAGTCGCGGCCCGTGCTCGAGGCGCTGGTGCGCTGGGCCGACGTGGTGACCGAGTCGTTCGCGCCCGGCGTGCTGGCGCGGCTGGGGCTCGACTACGCATCTCTGTGTCGGCTGCGGCCGGACGTGATCCTGGTGTCGAGCTCGCTGATGGGGCAGAGCGGCGAGCTGCGCGACTTCGCCGGCTTCGGCAACCTGGCGGCGGCGGTGACCGGCTTCCAGCACTTCGCCGGCTGGCCGGACCGCCCGCCGGTCGGCCCGGCCGGGGCTTACACCGATTTCATCGCGGCGCGCTACAACGCGCTCGCGATCCTCGCCGCGCTCGAGCACCGCGAGCGCACCGGCCAGGGGCAGTGGATCGACCAGTCGCAGGCGGAGTCGGCCTTCCACTTCCTGGGCCCGGCGCTGCTCGACGCGGCGCTGAACGGGCGGCTGCCCGCGCCGATGGGCAACGACGACGCCGAGCTCTACCCGCACGGGGTGTTCGCCGCGGCGGGCGAAGACCGCTGGCTCGCCCTGGCGGTGCGCGACGCGCGCGACTGGCGGGCGCTCGCCGCTGCGCTGGGCCGCGCCGACTGGGCCGCCGACCCGGGGCTCGCGAGCGCTGCGGGACGACGCGCCCGCCGCGCCGAGATCGACGCCGTGATCGCCGCCTGGTCCGCCGCGCGCGAGCACGGCGCCGCGGAGCGCGAGCTGCAGGCGCTGGGCGTCCCGGCGCACGCGGTGCTCGACATGCCAGGCCTTTACGCCGATCCGCAGCTGCGCCAGCGCGGCCACTTCGTCGCGATCCCGCACCCCACACTGGGAAGTGTCACGGTCGAGTCGGCCCGCTTCCGCCTGTCGCGCACGCCCGCGCGCATCCCGCCGCGCGCCGTCGGCTTCGGCTGCGACAACCGCAACGTGCTGGGCGACCTGCTGGGCTTCACGCCCGAGCGAATCGCCGCGCTGGAGGCTGCTGGCGCTCTGACCTAGTGACCCGGGATCCCCGTCGTCCCCGGCTTGAAGCGGTAGATCTGATAGGGCGCGTGGGCGCGGATCTCGTCGGCGCTCTTCAGGATCACCTGGTGGAGCGCGCTGCACGTCACGTACAGCCAGCCTTCGGGGCCGAACGAGAGACCGTCGGGCCAGCGCAAGCGCGGGTCGCGGAGCAGGGTGTGCAGCTTGCGATCGGGTCCGATCACCTCGATCGCCGAGTGCTCCGGGTCGGTCAGGTAGAGCGCACCCTCCGAGTCGATCGCGATCCCGTCGCTCATGGTCTTCTCCGCGTAGCGCTCGACGCGCGACTCGAGCGCGTCGCGCAGCAGCGTCTCGTCGTCGAGGTCGCGGGTGCGCACGCGGTAGAGCCAGCGGCTGGTCACGGGGGCGAAGTAGAGCCACTCGCCGGCGTCGTCGAGCGCGATGGAGTCGACGTTGGGCCGGATCGCGAAGAAGCCGAAGTACTCCATGCGCACGCCCTGCACCACCGGGACGTAGGGCTCGGCCAGCACCGACGGGTGCCCCTGCAGCAGCCGCCGCGAGCGCTGCCGCGGCGCATCGTAGTCGATGATCGCGGGGATCTGCGCGAACAGGCTCGCGTCGGCGATGTAGACGCGCTTCCCGTCGGGGGCGACCTGGAAGTCGTTCAGGTGCGAGCCGAGCAGCGCGATCTTGGCCGGGAAGTCGTGGCGATGGATCAGCGCGTCCGTCCCCAGGTCGAACGCGAGCAGCCGCGCGGTGTCGAGCCCGTAGCGGCCGTAGTCCAGCACCCAGAGCCGATTGCGGCGGTCGATGCGCAGCGAGAGCACCGACTGGTAGCGGAGCCCGCCCGGCAGCCCGCCCGGCGGATACGGCTGCGGCTTGCCCTCGCGCAGCTCGAACACCGCCAGCGGCGGGCTTCCCTCCGGGTGGAAGGTCGCGAACACGCGGCCGCCCGCCGACACCGCGACGTTCCCCGGCGGGAAGTCGAGGTCGGCCACGAGCTCGAGCGCATCGGCACCGAGCTCCGCCGGACCGCTGCGATCGGGAAAGTCGCCGCCGCCGCCGTAGCGCGCGCGCAGGCCCAGGAAGAGCAGCGTCGCGCCGAGCGCGAGCAGCGCGAGAGCGATGCGCAACGCACGCACGGGCGCAGCCTAACACCGCCCCGGCGTGACGTCGCTCACCGTGGCGCAACCACAGGGCTTCGCAGCTGTTTCATCCGGCGGAGGCCAACACGAAGACCATGAAGAAGCTCGCGTTTCTCGCCCTCGCTGCCGCCGGGATCTGGCTCGCCCTGCCGGGCGCCGCTTCGGCCCACGACCACTTCCACGGCTTTGCCCCGCACGGGCACTTCCATGCGCCCTTCTTCGCTGCACCGCACTTCCACGCGCCGTTCCTGGTGCCGGTGCCGGTCCCCGGCCCGGCCTACTACGCGCCGGCCCCCACGTACGCGTACGGGGCCCCCGTGCCCGCGCCGGCCTACGGGTACGGCTACGCGCCGGTCCCCGTACCGGTGCCGTTCGGCGTCACGTTCCACGCACCCGGGATCGCGGTGCACCTGGGCTTCTAGCGTTCCTCTTGGGGGGCATGGGATCGGGCTCGGCGTGAGCCGAGCGCAGCAGGGTCCCGATGCAGCCCCGCGCGGCTCAGGTCGCGCGGGGCTCGCATGAGAAGCTGAGCGCGCCGTCCGCGACGTCGACGCGGGCGACGCCGCCTTTGGCCAGCTTCCCGAACAAGAGCTCTTCGGCGAGCTTGTCCTTGAGCTCCGTCTGGATCACGCGCGCGAGCGGGCGCGCGCCGAACAGCTTGTCGAAGCCCTTCTCCGCCAGCCACGCACGCGCGGCGGGCGTGAGCTCGATCGCGACCTTCTTTTCGGCGAGCTGCTTCTCCACCTCGACCACGAACTTGTCGACGACTCGCGCCATCACCTCGGGCGTGAGCGGCTTGAAGCGCACGACCTCGTCGAGCCGGTTGCGGAACTCGGGGCTGAACAGCCGCTCGACGTCCTTCTGGCCGCCGCCGCGGGTCTCGTCGCCAAAGCCGATCGCGCGCGCCGCCATCTCGCGCGCGCCGACGTTGCTGGTCATGATCAGCGTGACGTGGCGGAAGCTCGCCTCGCGGCCGTGGTTGTCGGTGAGCGTGGCGTGGTCCATGACCTGCAGCAGGATGTCGAACAGGTCGGGGTGCGCCTTCTCGATCTCGTCGAGGAGCAGCACGGCGTAGGGCGTGCGCCGGACCGCGTCCACCAGGATGCCGCCCTGGTCGTAGCCCACGTAGCCGGGCGGTGCGCCGATCAGCCGAGCCACCGCGTGCTTCTCCATGTACTCGCTCATGTCGAAGCGGATGAACTGCACGCCCAGCGTCTTCGCCAGCTGCTTGGCGAGCTCCGTCTTGCCCACGCCGGTGGGCCCCATGAACAGGAACGAGCCGACCGGGCGGTCGACGCCGCCGAGGCCGGCGCGCGCGCGCTTGATCGCGCGCACCACCGTGGAGATCGCCTCGTCCTGGCCGAACACCACGCTGCGCAGGTCACCGTCGAGCTTCTCCAGACCCTCGAGGTCCGAGGTCGACGCGGTCGGCAGGGGGATCTTCGCCATCTGCGACAGCAGCACCTCGACGTCGCGCACGCCCACGGTCTTGCGCTTCTCGCCCTTGCGCAGCCGCACCGCGGCGCCGACCTCGTCCATCACGTCGATCGCCTTGTCGGGCAGGAAGCGGTCGAGCAGGTGCTTCGCCGACAGCTCGACGCACGCGCGCAGCGCCGGCGCGGTGTAGTGCACGCCGTGGTGCTTCTCGTAGTGCGGCGCCAGGCCCTCCAGGATCTTCACCGCGTCCTCGATCGAGGGCTCGTGCACCTCGATGCGCTGGAAGCGGCGCGCGAGCGCCCGGTCGCGCTCGAAGTGGCGGTACTCCTGGTACGTGGTCGAGCCCATGCAGCGCAGCTCGCCGTTCTGCAACAGCGGCTTCAGCATGTTCGACGCGTCCACGGTGGCCCCCTGCGCGGCGCCCGCGCCGAGCACCGTGTGGATCTCGTCGATGAACACGATCGGGTTGGGCCGCTCCTTCACCGCCGCGACGAACGCCTTGAAGCGCGCCTCGAAGTCGCCGCGGTAGCGCGTGCCCGCGAGCATCGCGCCCAGGTCGACGGCGAACACTTCCGCGCTCTGCAAGTCGGCCGGGACCTGCCCGTCGTTGATGCGCTGTGCCAGGCCCTCCGCGATCGCGGTCTTGCCCACGCCGGACTCGCCAACGAGGATCGGGTTGTTCTTGCGCCGGCGCGCCAGCACGTGGATGACGCGGTCGATCTCCGCCTCGCGGCCGACCAGCGGATCGAGCTTCCCCTCGGACGCGCGCTCGGTGAGGTTGGTCGAGAACGCCGTCAGCGGATCGGGGATGTCCTCTTCGTCCTCGTCGGCGCGCGCGCGGCGCGGTGCCGAGGGCGAAGAGCCGTTCGCTTCCGGCCCGCCCGAGCGCGACTCGGGCAGCTTGGAGATGCCGTGCGAGACGTACTTCAAGACGTCGAGCCGCGAGACGCCCTGCGCGCGCAGCAGCGCGAGCGCCTGCGAATCCGGCTCCTCGAACATCACGGCCACCAGGTCGCCGGCGTCGACCTCCTCGCGCTCCGCCCGCTCGGCGTGCGCGAGCGCGCCCTGGATCACCCGGTGGAAGGCCAGCGTCTGGCCGGTCTCGACCGGCTGCTCGCCCGGCTCGCCCTCGATCTCCTCGTCCAGGAAGCGCTGCAGCTCCGACTTCAGCCGGCGCACGTTCGCGCCCGAATGGCGCAGCACCTCGGCGCCGCGTTCGTCGTGGCAGAGCGCGAACAAGAGGTGCTCGAGCGTCAGGTAGGCGTGGCGCCGCCGCACCGCCTCGCGCATCGCGGCCTGGAGGGTCAGCTGCAGCTCGCGGTTGAAGCGGCTCATTCCGGCTCCGACCCCGCGCGCAGCGGATAGCCGCGCTCTTCTGCGAGCCGGTGCACGGCCGCAACCTTGGTCTCCGCGATCTCGAGCACGTACACGCCGGCGATCCCCATCCCGGTTCGATGAATCTGCAGCATCAGCTGTGTCGCGTCGGACGGGCTCTTGGCGAAGACGTTCTCGAGCAGATTCACCACGAACTCCATGGGCGTGTAGTCGTCGTTGAACAAGAGCACCTTGAAGCGCGCCGGCCGCTCGACCTTGGGGCGCTCGCGCGTCGCCAGGCCGCCCTCCCGCTCGCGCTCGCGCGCGGGATTGCGCGGCGCGGGCGGCTCTGCCGGCTTCTTGGGCTCGTCGGGCATTGCCTGCAGGATAACCGAGCACCTGGGTGCGAGGTACACTCGCCCCGGATGGTGGAGGTCGAGACGCTCTCCGGCGTGCGCGAGCTCCCGGCCGCGGAGTGGAACGCGCTGGTGGGCGACGGCTCGCCGTTTCTCGAGTGGGAGTGGCTCGCGTCGCTCGAGGACGCCGGCTGCGTGGGCGGCTCGACCGGCTGGGCCGCGCGGCCGCTGGTGGTGCGCGACCGCGGCCGGCTCGTCGCCGCGGTACCGCTGTACGTGAAGACGCACAGCGAGGGCGAGTTCGTGTTCGACTGGGGCTGGGCCGACGCCGCGGAGCGCGCCGGCATCCCGTACTACCCCAAGCTGCTGGTCGGCGTGCCGTTCACGCCCGTGACGGGCGCGCGCTTCCTGGTGGCGCCGGGCGAGCGCAGGACCGTGTGGATCGAGCGCCTGGCCGCCGCGCTGGTCGAGGTCTGCCGCGAGAGCGACCTCTCCGGCGTGCACGTCAACTTCTGCCGCGCGGACGAGATCGAGCCGCTGCGCGCGCAGGGGTTCGAGCTGCGCATCGGCGTGCAGTACCACTGGCAGAACCAGGGCTACCGGGAGATCGGCGACTGGCTCGCGCGCTTCCGCAGCAAGCGCCGCAACCAGATCCGGCGCGAGCGGCGCGAGGTGGCCGAGAGCGGCGTCGAAGTGGCGGCGCTCGCGGGCGGCGCGATTCCGGACGCGCTGTTCGAGCCGATGTTCCGTTTCTACCTGTCGACCGTGCGCGGGCGCGCGTGGGGGCGGCAGTACCTGAACCGCAAGTTCTTCGGGCTGCTGCGCGAGCGCTTCCGCGAGCGGCTGTGCTTCATGGTCGCCAGCGCGGGCGGCGAGCCGATCGCGGGGACGTTCAATGTGGAGAAGGGCGACGCGCTCTACGGCCGCTACTGGGGCGCGACCCGCGAGGTGCGCAACCTGCACTTCGAAGTCTGCTACTACGCCGCGGTGGAGCACTGCATCGCGCGGGGTCTCGCGCGCTTCGAGCCCGGCGCGGGTGGCGACTACAAGCAGGCGCGCGGCTTCGACGGCCAGCCGACCTACAGCCTGCACTGGCTGGCCGAGCCCCGCCTGCGCGCGGCCGTGTCGCGCTTCCTGGCCGACGAGCGCGAGCGCGCCGAGGGCGGGATCGAGTGGCTGCGCGAGCACAGCGCGCTGAAGTCGGACTGAGTCGCGCGTGCATCTCGACTTCGGCGCCGCGGCGCTGGTGCTGGTCGCCGCTTTCCTGCACGCCACCTGGAACGCGCTGACCAAGACCAGCGGCGACCGCGTGGTCGCGCTGGCCGGGGTCCTGGGGACGTCGTTCGTCTTCGGCGCGGTGGCGTCGCCCTTCACCGGCGCGCCCGCGCGCGCGGCCTGGCCCTACCTGGCGCTCTCGAGCGTGTTCCACTTCGGCTACCAGATCTTCCTGCTCTACGCCTACCGCTTCGGCGACCTGTCGCTGGTCTATCCGATCGCGCGCGGGACCGCGCCGCTCCTGGTCGCGATCCTGGGTGCGAGCTTCGCGGGCGAAGTGCCGCGGCCGCTGCAGGCGGGCGGGATCGCGCTGGCTTCGCTGGCGATGACGAGCTTCGCGTTCGAGCCGCGCGTGCCGCACAAGGGCGTCGCCCGATCGATCGCGGCCGCCTTCGTCACGGCCGTCATGATCGGCTGCTACACCTATCTCGACGGGCAGGGCGTGCGCCACGCCGGCGGCCAGCTCGCCTACATCGCCTGGAACTCGTGGGCGACGAGCTTCGCGTTCTGCGCGCTCGCGCTGTTCCGCAACCGCGGCCGGCTCCGGATCTTCTTCGGCCGCGACGGCGCGCGCGGGGTCGGCAGCGGCGTGCTCGCGCTCGTGGCCTACGCCATCGTGCTCTGGGCGATGTCGCGCGGGGCGATGGCGAACGTGGCCTCGCTGCGCGAGACCAGCGTCGTGATCGCGGCGCTGATCGGGACGCGACTGCTCGGCGAGGGCTTCGCCGCGCGCCGCGTCGCCGCAGCGCTGTGCGTCGCGCTCGGCGTCGCGCTGCTGCAGCTCGGCTAGCCCCGGGCTGCTCAGGCGCTCTTGGCCGCGGCCTCGGGCTCGGCGGGGAGCTCGCGCGCGATGATGCCGCGCACGCGCTCGCAGAGTGAGTCGACGGTCTCTCCCGCGTAGCTCTCGGTGGCGAGCGCCGGCAGCACGCGCACGTGGATCGGGTGCTGGCCCTGCAGCAGGTAGCCGCGCTTGGGCAGCGCGCGGGCGGTGCCGTCGAGGGCGATGGGCAGGATCGGCGCGCCCGTGTTCAGCGCGAGCTCGAACGCGCCCGTCTTGAACGCGCGCATGCGGCCGTCGAGCGAGCGCGTGCCCTCCGGGAAGATCATCACCGAGCTGCCGTTCGCGAGCGTGGCCTCGCACTCGGCCATCATGCGCACCACGCTCTCGCGGCTGCCGCGCACCAGCGCGATGTAGCGGTTGAGGCGCATGTTCCAGCCGATCAGCGGCACGCGGAAGTTCTCGATCTTCGAGACCCACTTGAAGTGCCGGAACAGCCGGAACAGCACCAGGATGTCCACCAGCGACTGGTGGTTCGACACCATCACGTAGGCGACGTCCGGGCGGATGTTCTCGCGCCCCTCGATCGTCACCGGCCACGCCGGGTTGAGCCAGGTGTAGAGCGACGCCCAGAAGCAGGTGAAGCGGTGGAGCACCACCAGCCGCCGGTCGAAGGGCGCGGTCACCGCCCAGACCAGGAGCGCGACCGGGAACAGTGCCACGGACGACAGCACGAGGAACGCCCAGAACGCGAGCGAGAGCAGGTGGAGTCCCAGCACGGCGCGGAATTCTCGCGCGTCTCGGGGGTCCTGAAAAGCGCCGGGCTCCGCTAGACTGCGCCGCGTGGCCGACCTGAAAGTGAGCTTCACGCTGGGCGAGCGGGACCTCCGGCACTTCCGGCGCGTGATGGCCAAGGCCATCGACGTGGCCAATCCCGAGAAGGAGACCGAGATCACCGCGGCGGCGGTCGCGCTGATCGAGAAAGCGCGCGCCGCGCAGCCCCCGGACTACGTGGCGGAGCGGCTCGACCGGCTCGAGAGCATCGTGGCGATGAGCTACGACGCCGAGTGGAAGATGCCCGATCCGGTGAAGCGGCGCGTGCTCGCGACGCTCTCCTACCTGACCGAGCCCAACGACATCATCCCCGACCACGTACCGGGGCTCGGCTTCCTCGACGACGCGATCATGATCGAGCTCGCGAGCCACGAGCTGCGCCACGAGCTCGACGGCTACGCCGACTTCAAGGCCTTCCGCCAGCGCGAGGACCGGCGCGTCTACCACCCGCAGGGGCGGATCACGCGCGACCGCGCGCTGGTGAAGAAGCGCAAGGAGCTGCGCGCGCGCATCAGCGGCCGCGAGAAGTCCTCGGCGGACGGGCGGCGCAGGCTGCTCTGGTAGCTCAGCTCCGCGGCGAGCGACCCAGCCGCTGCGCGAGGATCGTGCCCTGCTGGCGGGCCAGGTCCTGCAGCGGCTCGATCGAGGGCAGAGTGGTGAGCAGGCGCTCGACGCGGCGCTTCGAGTCGTCGCCGATCCAGTCGAAGCGGAGCGCCAGCCCGGCCTCCCCGTCGTTGCGCACCACCGCGGCCTCGACCATCACCGGCTCCTCGCGGGCGGAGATCTGGATCGCGAGGCCCAGCTTCGCGCCGACCTCCAGCCCTTCCACGGGCTCGATGCGCATGCCGCCGATCGAGATGTCGCGACACAGGATCATGTAGGAGTCCTCGCCCTCCACGGCGTGGACCTGCTTGCCGAAGCGCGCGCGGCGGTTCACGCGCCGCCTGCGCTGCGGCGGAGCGGCAGGCGCGGCGACGGCGACTGGCGCGGCCCCGCCGGTCGCGGGCTTCGCGACCGGGGGGCTGTAGGAGACCGCGGCGCCGAGGGACGCGGGCCCGATCACCCGCTCCGCCAGCACCGCGCGCAGCTGCTTCGCCTGCGTCGAGTCGAGCTCCGCGAAGCGCACGCCCACGGAGAGCTCGGCGCGCACGCCGCCCTCGCGGTCCGCGGGCGACACGCGCACGGCGTGGCCCTTCAGCCGCAGGCGCTTGCCGCCGGCCAGCTCGCGTGGGATCTCGATCGTGACCGCGCTCTTCTCCGCGAGCGGGTGGGCGGTCAACAGCCTGCAGCCGCGCGGCGACAGGTCGACCAGCATCGCCTTGCGCGGCCAGAAGCCCGTGCGGTAGCGCACCTCGTGGCCACAGGCGACGCGCGGCGCACGGCGGGTGTCGCTGCCGCGGAAGAGCGCGCGCTGCAGCAGCACGCGCAGCGCCGCCGGATGCACCGGCTCGCGGATCATGAAGTCGAAGCCGGCCTTCTGCAGCAGGTTGCGCTGGGTCTTCGAGTCCCCGGAGACGAACACAAACCAGGCGGCGCGGTCGGGAGCGGGGGTGAGCCCGCGCTCGATCCGCAGTGCGTGGGCGAGCCGAGCGGTCGCGATCAACAGCTGCGTCGGCGACGCGCCGCCGCCGGCGAAGTCGCGCGAGTGTACGCGCCGGTAGTCCGCGCCGAGGTCTTCGAGCAGGAGCCGGACCGACTCGAGCTCGCCGTCGTCGAGCAACAGCACGGGCGCAGTGGCCTCGCCGCTCATGTCCTGCCAAACATGCGCATGGCCTCGAATCGGGAGGCGATGAGAGCGCCTTTAGATATCGCTGGCGAGAGAGTCGCCGTTGTCGCAGCGCGGACCGCGAGCCGCGCGCCGGGGCTCTGTTAGACTCCGTCCGCGATGAGCGGAACGGTGGGACTGGACAAGGATGGCGCGATCGGCTGGATCGTCTTCGACCACCCGGAGCGCCGCAACGCCGTGTCGGCGCAGATGTGGCGGCAGATCCCCGGCGCGGTGGAGGCCTTCGCCAAGGACCCCGACGTGCGCGTGGTGGTGCTGCGCGGCGCCGGCGAGACCGCGTTCGTGTCGGGCGCCGACATCTCCGAGTTCGAGGAGCGGCGCAAGGGCGGAGGCGGCGGCGCCGACTACGACCGCGAGTCCGCTCTGGCCTTCCGGGCGCTCACCGGGCTCGACAAGCCGTTGGTCGCGATGATCCACGGCTTCTGCGTCGGTGGAGGCGTGGCGCTCGCGCTGACCGCCGACCTGCGCTTCGCCTCCGACGACGCGCGCTTCGCCATCCCGGCCGCGCGGCTCGGGCTCGGCTACTCGCCCGGGCTGCTCGAGCCGCTGCTGCGGCTGGTCGGCTCTGCGCGCGCACTCGAGATCCTCTACACCGCACGGCGTTACAGCGCCGACGAGGCGCTGGCCATGGGGCTGGTGAACGCGATCTCGCCCAAGGACGCGCTCGAGGCGCTGGTGCGCGAGACGGTGGACCGGATCGCCGCGAACGCGCCGCTCACGCTGCGCAGTGCGAAGATCGCCGCGCGCGAGCTCGGCCGCGATCCCGACCGGCGCGACCTGGCGCGGGTCGAGGCGGCGGTCGCAGCCTGCTACGACAGCGAGGACTACAAGGAAGGCGTGCGCGCCTTCCTGGAGAAGCGCAAGCCCGCGTTCAAGGGACGCTAGCGGGCTCGGCGACCGGCCTCGCGACTCCCGGCAGCGCGTCCGGGATGTGCTCGGCGATGCGCGCCAGGCTCTTGTTGCGCGAGAGCAGGTCGACCACGACCTGCGCCGGCCGGGTGTAGATCCACGGGTAGACGAACTCCCCCAGCGTGGGATCCGCGCTGCGCGCGAGCCGAGGCGGGTCGATCGAGAACTGCGCGTCGAGCCCGGGCCGGTTGCCGCGCGCGTCGAGCTGGATCCAGCGCTCGCGGCTCGCCAGCCACACCCCGTTGAAGCCGTAGAGCACCTGCTCCGGCTCGGCCGGATCGCGGCGCACCACCTGGTAGCAGAAGCCGGCCGGGATCCCGAGCGAACGCAGCAGCGCAGCCAGCAGATGGCTCTTCGCGAAGCCGATCCCCGTGCCCGCGGCCAGCACCTCGCTCGCCCGACACGGAAGTGCGTCGCCCCCGGCATCGGCGGTGTGCGCGATCTCGTCGCGCACGAACGCGTAGCAGACGCGCGCCTTCTCCTCGTCGCCCGTGCGCCCCTGCGCCAGCCCGCGCGCCCACGCCACGATCGCCGGCGTCTGCCAATCGACCACGATCGTGTCCTCGACGTAGCCGTTCCAGCTCGCGCTCTCGGGCCGCATCGCGGCTCAGTCTAGCGGGACGACCGTGACCTCGGTCTTCACGGAGTTCGCGATGAAGCAGACGTGGTGCGCCTGCTCGTGCAGCTTCTGGAGCTCGTCGCGGCTCGGCCGGTTCGCCCCCGAGAACACCACGCGCGGGTGCAGCTCGACGCGGGTCACCGCGAGCCGGCCCTCTGCGTTCTTCTCCATGTGCCCGACCGCGGCGTCCTCATAGGAGTCGACGGTGAGCCGCTTGCGCGCCGCGATCGCCAGGAACGAGAGCATGTGGCAGCTCGACAGCGCCATCACCAGCGCTTCTTCCGGGTTGGGCAGGGCAGCGTCGCCGAGATACTCGGGCGCAGAAGAGGCATCGAGCTCGGCGCCCCCGCCGAAAACCCAGCGATGTGTGCGCGGGTACGTCTCGTACGTGAACGACTTCTCGCCGCGCATCCAGCGAGCCGTAGCCCGGTGCTCAGACATGCGGGAAGCATGGGCTTCGGCATTGCCCGCCGCCAGCGCAGGAGCTGCCAGGCGCATCGCGCTCCGTGCAGAACCAACGGAATATTGGGCCGTGGCGATTCGCTCCGGAGCCCGGTCTTCTCGTCCGCTCCCGATGGCTCGGGTAGTCCGAGCGAGGGCCGTCCCGAGCGAGGACGCAAGCGCCGCAGGTGCGCGCAGCGAGGCGCAGCCGAGCGAAGTCAATCGGACTCGAGCGTGCAGCGTACTCGCGACCGCGAGCGGCGGGTTCTGCGCGGAGCGCGACGCGGCTCGGTGCTCCGACGTTCCGCGGCTAGTGCGCGCTCTCCGGGATCACGATGTCGCCAGTGTTCGAGTCTTCGAACGACTCGAGCACGCTCGCGTCCTCCCAGACCGGGATGTCGTGCTGCTTGTACAGCTCGCGGGTGCGGGGAGTCACCGCGCCCACGCGCACCAGCGCCGGCATCATCAGGTCCTTGAAGCTGTGGATGTGCCCCGGCGGCAGCTTGGCGTTGATGCCCGCGGCGCCCGCCTCGACCAGGCCCTTCAGGAAGTCCTGGGGGTCGATGCCGACGTGCTCGAGCACCTTGAAGAAGCCCGGGTCGCCCTTGCGCTGGCCCCGGCCGTCCACGCCTCCCTGTGAGTCCACCATGCTCTTCACCGCGTCGAAGGCGAACTGCGCCACGTCCTCGCGCTCGTCGGGGTGCATCCCCGCGATCGTCTCCTTCACGTAGACGTTGCCGAAGGCGACGTGGCGCGACTCGTCCTGCAGCACGTAGTGGGTCAGCTCCTTGAGCAGCGGGCAGGTGGCCTGGCGGCGCATGTTGTGGAAGGCCGCGAGCGCGAGCCCTTCGACCACCATGTTCATGCCGATCAGGATCTTCACGTAGTGGTCGGCCGAGAGCGTGAGGTCGATGATCTCCTTCAGCCAGGGGGAGATCGGGTACACGATCGCGAGCTTGCGCACGTAGCGCTCGTACACTTCGACGTGTCGGGCCTCGTCCATGGTCTGGGTGGCGCCGTAGAGCTTGGCCTCGTAGTCGGGCACCGCATGGGTCACCGCGGCCGCGGTCATCAGCGCGCCCTGCTCGCCGTGCAGGAACTGCGACAGCAGCTGCGCGGTCGCGTGCGCGGTGAACGCCTCGCGCTGCGACTGCGACAGCCGCTGAATGAACGGCATGCGCAGGAACATGAAGCGGTCCTCGCCCACGATCGGCTTGGACGGATCGACCTCGGTCGACCAGTCGAGCTTCTGCTCGCCGTCCCACTGGAACTGCTTGGCCTTCGAGTACAGGTTGCGCAGCTTGTCGATGCCGATCTCGTAGTCGAACTGCCAGGCGATCTCCATCGGCGTCTTGTAGGTGTCGAGCACCTGCCAGTCGAGGCGGGGAGCAACGGGCTGCGTGGCCATCAGGGACTCCTCCTAGGCGAAGATGTAGCGGCAGATCATGTCGATGATTCCCTCGAGCACGCGCTCGGGGGCGGGATCGGTCATGCGGTGCACGAACACCTCGGTCGCCGCGGCGGCGATCGAGCGGCGCATCAGCACCGCGGCGGCGAGCGGGTCGATCGCGGCGCGGATCGTGCCGCGCTTCTGGCCGAACGCGAGCATGTCGCGCAGCCGCTCGTCGAGCAGCTGGTTGATGCGCAACAGCCGCTGGCGCACGTCGGAGTCGCGCTCGGCGAGCTCGAGCAGCACCAGGTAGAAGCCTCCCTCGCGGCGCAGGCGCTGGTAGCTGTTGCGCAGGTCTTCGGCGAACGCCGCGCGCGCGTGCTCCGACAGGAAGCGCTCGACTTCCTGATCGTGGCGGCCGCGCGCGTGCGCGAGCTCGCGGTCGCCCCAGTCGTCGATCAGCGCGAGCAGCAGCGCCCGCTTGTCGGGGAAGTGGTGGTAGAGCGTTCCGACGCCGACGCTCGCGCGCTCCGCGACGTCGGCCATGCCGGTCGCCTCGTAGCCGCCGCGCGAGAACAGGAGCTCCGCCGCGGCGAGCACACGGCGGCGCGTGGCCACGCCGCGCGCCTGCGGGCGCGCGCGCTCGAGCCGGACCACGGAGCCGCGAGGAGAACGGGGCATCGGGGGCGCACTCTACGCCGCGACAAAACCGAATGCAAGTTCGGTTACTGCAAAAGAATCCATGCAGCGAAAGAAGCTTACGGGATCATTGGAACCGGAAGCAGGCGGCCTCTCAGCGCCGGCTCACCGGCCCCTCTGCCGGGCGGTCGCGCAGCTCGCCCGCGCGCGCCTGCACCCGGGCCAGCGTTGCGAGCAGGTCGGCGACGTCGGACTCGCCGCCCAGGAACAGCTCGTGCGGCAGCCAGAGCGACTCCTCGAACGCCGCGCGGTGCGCGACCGGGAAGGCCGCCGGGTCGTAGCCGACACCGGAGCGTGTCGCGAGGTTGGTGAGCGGGTCGGGCGCGAACAGCGGGTCTTCGGCCAGCGGCGTGTAGAACCGGCCCGAGCAGGGCACGCCCTCCGCGCGCAGCGCCAGCACCAGCTGGTCGCGCGGCACGTCGGCGAACGCGCGCCGGTCCACGCGCAGCACGAACTGGTACGCGGCGCGCGCGGTCACCCGCGGGTCGCGCGAGAGCGCCCGCAGCCCGGGCAGGTGCGCCAGCTCGCGCTCGAGCACGGCGAGGTTCCGCTCGCGGCGCGCGTTCTGCTCGGGCAGGCGCTCGAGCTGCGCGCGCAGCACCGCTGCCTGCCACTCGGTCATGCGCAGGTTGTGGCCGAGCAGCCGCTCGGGGAACGCATCGGCGCCGGGCTCCTTGCGGCCGCAGTTCACCAGCGACGCGAGCCGCGCGGCGAAGGCGGCGTCGCCGGTGGTGACCGCGCCCCCCTCGCCCGCGGTGAGGAGCTTCGAGCTCTGCATCGAGAACGAGCCGAGGTCGCCCAGCGCCCCGGCGCCGCGCCCGCGCCATTTCGCTCCGTGCGCGTGCGCGCAGTCCTCGACCACGAGCAACGCGCGGCGGCGGGCGATCTCGCCCAGCGCATCCATGTCGGCGAGCGCGCAGGCGAGGTGCACCGGCAGGATCGCGGCGGTGCGCGGCGTGACCGCCGCCTCGACCGCGCGCGGGTCGACGCAATAGCTGTCCGGATCGACGTCGGCGAGCACGGGGATGCAGCCCGCGGCGAGGATCCCGCCGGCGGTCCCCACGAAGGTGTAGGCCGAGGTGATCACCTCCGAGCCGGGCGGAACGCGCGCAGCCTGCAGTGCCAGCGCGAGCGAGAAGGTGCCGTTTGCACACAGCACGGTGTGGCCCACGCCGATGAAGCGCGAGAACTCGGCGGCGAAGGCCTCCGCCTCGCGGTTGGGACTGGGGAAGCCGCCCCAGCTCCCGCTCTCGAGCACGCGCAAGAGCGCCGCGCGCTCCGGCGCGCCGTGCTCGGGCCAGCGCGGCCAGGGGCGCGTGCGCACGGGAGCGCCGCCGTGGACTGCGAGCCGATCGTTCAAGAGTTGCCGACACCTCCGAGCTCTCGCTTCGGAATCTAGCGGGGGCGGCTTTTGAAACGGCTGCGCCGGCCCGGCAGAATGGCGCGGGGAGGACAGGGCATGTCGAGCGAGCTGGCATTCGATCCCGAAGCGCTGCGGGCCAGGTACCGCGCGGAGCGCGACAAGCGCCTGCGCGCCGACGCGAACGACCAGTACCTGAACATGGCGGGTGCCTTCGCGCACTACATCGACGACCCGTACGTCGCGCCCGGCTTCAGCCGCGCGCCGCTCGAAGACGAGGTCGGCGTCGCGGTGATCGGCGGCGGCTTCGGCGGGCTGCTCGTGGGCGCGCGCCTGCGCGACGCCGGCATCGACGACCTGCGCCTGATCGAGAAGGGCGGCGACTTCGGCGGCACCTGGTACTGGAACCGCTACCCGGGCGCCCAGTGCGACGTCGAGTCCTACATCTACCTGCCGCTGCTCGAAGAGGTCGGCTACGTCCCCAAGGAGAAGTACACCCGCGCGCCCGAGATCCTGGCGCACAGCCAGGCGATCGGCCGGAGATACGACCTCTACCGCAACGCCTGCTTCCAGACCGAGGTCAGCGAGCTGCGCTGGGACGAGGACGCCGCGCGCTGGATCATCCGGACCAACCGCGGCGACCGCATGCGCGCGCGCTTCGTGGTCATGTCGAACGGGCCGCTGAACCGCCCGAAGCTGCCGGGCATCCCCGGGATCGAGTCGTTCCGCGGTCACTCGTTCCACACCAGCCGCTGGGACTACGGCTACACCGGCGGTGACTCGAACGGGAACCTTTCCGGGCTGCGCGGCAAGCGCGTCGGCATCATCGGCACCGGCGCGACCGCGGTGCAGTGCGTGCCGCACCTGGGCGAGGCGGCTGGGCAGCTGTACGTGTTCCAGCGCACGCCCTCGTCGATCGACGTGCGCAACAACCGGCCGACCGATCCCGAGTGGGCGAAGAGCCTCCGGCCGGGCTGGCACAAGCACCGGATGGACAACTTCAACATCCTGGTCTCGGGCGGGTTCCAGGAAGAGGACCTGGTCGGCGACGGCTGGACCGACATCATTCGCAAGCTCTTGATCATGGTGCAGCAGGACCAGGGCGCGGCGGCGGACGTCGGCAAGACGATGGAGCTCGCCGATTTCGAGAAGATGAACCAGGTGCGCGCGCGCGTGGACACGGTCGTGCGCGACCCCGCCACCGCAGACGCGCTCAAGCCCTGGTACCGGCAGTTCTGCAAGCGGCCGTGCTTCCACGACGAGTACCTCGAGACCTTCAACCGCCCGAACGTGACGCTCGTCGACACGCAGGGGAAGGGCGTCGAGCGCATCACCGAGAAGGGCGTGGTCGCGAACGGCGTCGAGGTCGAGCTCGACTGCCTGATCTACGCCACCGGGTTCGAGGTCGGCACCGACTACACCCGCCGCGCGGGCTACGAGATCTACGGGCGCGACGGCGAGTCACTCACCGAGAAGTGGGCCAAGGGCGTGCGCACGCTGCACGGCATGCACAGCCGCGGCTTCCCGAACTGCTTCATCATGGGCCCGCAGCAGAGCGGCTTCACCGTGAACTACCCGCACGCGCTGGACGAGCAGAGCAAGCACGTCGCGTACATCGTGCGCCAGGCGCTCGATCGCGGGCTGCGCACGCTCGAGGTCTCGCCCGAAGCCGAGGAGCAGTGGGTGCAGACGATCATCGCCTTCGCGCGCATGGGGCGCGAGTTCCTCGAGGCATGCACGCCGGGCTACTACAACAACGAGGGGCGGCTCTCCGACCTGGCGGCGCAGAACGGCTTCTTCGGTGCCGGCTCGATCCAGTTCTTCCTGCTGCTGAAGGACTGGCGCGACAAGGGCGAGCTCGCTGGCCTCGAGCTCGGCTAGCGCTCCGCCACGCTGGCGAGCCCCTTCTCGCTGCAGCCCGCCGCCGCCCGGTCGTCGGGCTGCGCGGCCTGGTGCTCGACCAGTTGCTGGAAGATCTCGCAGCGCAGCGCCTCGTCCGCGCGCGAGTCGTGCGCGAGCTGGCCCAGGATCACGCTCTTGGTGACCTCGTGGCTGTCCATCCGCACGCCGCCGTCCGCGTGGGTGTCGAACACGATGAACTTGTCCGCGCCGTCGGCGGTGTCCCACGGCTTCCACTCCGGCAGCTGCCCGCTGCGACCGCGGCCGGGCACGCCCGCGTAGGCGAACTGCGCCCAGTAGGACGACATGTCGTCTGCGAGCTGTTCCCGTCCGGCGCGGTTGCGCTCGGTGAACATCCTCCCGAACGGATTGCCCTCGAAGTCGCGGAACACGAACGGGATCTCCAGTCCGTGGGCCGCGCCGAGCAGCTTCGAGAAGTCGCTGCCCAGGAACGACGGCTCTTCGTCCCAGTCGAAGCGGTACGCGTACACCTCCGAGCCGGGCGTCTGCTTCATTGCCTGTGCAGGAGCGTCGACGCTGCCGCGCTTCCAGCTCAGGGTTCCGTACTGCGCGCCGAGCTCGTAGCGCTTGGGGTCGCGCATCCGCGGCAGGAAGCCGAACCACCAGCGCACCTGCCGGGGGTCGCCGAAGAAGAAGAGCTTCAGCTCGTCGCGGTTGCTGCCCAGGATCACCGGCACGCGGTTGAAGCGGCCCTGCTCGAACAGCTGCAGCGCGTCCTCGGCGGGGATCACGGCGCCGTCGCGCAAGACCATGGGCAGATCGAGCATCCCGCCCATTCGCTCTTGGCCGCCGCCGTAGGCCGCGAAGACCGTGCCGAGCTCCGCGCTGCGCAGCCGCGACGCGCGCTCGCTCGGCCGCAGCGCCTCGACGCGCTTGCGGGCGTCGTCTCGCGCAGCGCCGGGGAAGAGGATCCGCAGCGCCGCCTCGCCCGACGACTGCGCGTCGCCGGGCGTCGGATCGTCGACCATGTTCTCCGCGCGCGCGAGCTCGGCGCTGTTGGTGCCGCCACTCTCCGAGATCGCGCGGTGGAACAGGCCCGCCGCGCGCGGCGAGAGCAGGAGCGCCATCACGTCGGTCCCGCCCGCGGACTCGCCGAAGATCGTCACGTTGTTGGGATCGCCGCCGAAGGTCGCCGCGTTGTCGCGCACCCACTCGAGCGCGCGGATCTGGTCGAGCGTGCCCCAGTTCCCCGAGCGCTCGTCGTCGTTCTCGGCGTCCGCGAGCAGCGCTTCCTGGCGGAACCAGCCGAGCGGGCCGAGCCGGTAGTTCGCGGTCACCACCACCACGTTGTAGGTGCCCGCGAGCGAGCTGCCGTCGTAGGAGCCGGCGTGTCCGACGCTGTTGCCGCCGCCGTGGATCCAGAACATCACGGGCAGCCGCCGCGTCGCCGCCTCGTCCGCCGAGCTGCGCGGCGCGTAGACGTTGAGAACCAGACAGTCCTCGTGCCCGATCACGCTGCCCTTCTTGGCGTCGGGCTGGTCGCCGAGCGGGTTGGCCATCTGCGGGCAGGCCGAGCCGAGCGCGAGCGCGTCGCGCACGCCGGTCCAGGCATCCGGCGGCTGCGGAGCGCGCCAGCGTAGCTCGCCCACCGGTGGCTTCGCGAACGGGATGCCCAGCCAGGTGAACGTCTTCGGGCTCTCGGAGAACCCGATCACCGTGCCCGAGCTCGTCTCGCGCGCCGAAGCGGGATCGACATGGCGCGGCGCCTGCGCTCCCGGCCGCCCGCGCCCGCAGGCGGACGCGAGCACGAGGAAGCCGAGCACGAGCACGCGGGTGGTGGCGGTTCTGCGCATGACCGCGGAGTATACGTCGCGAACACGCCGGCCGTGGTCGCTTTTGACACCCTCCGCGCGCCCCCTGTAGGCTCGCCCGGTGCCGGAGAAGTACGTTCAGGTCGACGGAATCGCGACCTTCGTGCGGCACGTCGGAGCGACGACCCTGCCCGAGAAGCCGCCCGAGCTGTCGCGCGGTGAGACGGTCGTGTGTCTCCACGGTCAGGCTGCGAACAGCGGCTTCTTCGCCGAGACGCTGGACGCGCTCGCGAAGGCGCACTCGCCGCTCGCCTTCGATCTGCCCGGGCACGCCCGCTCGGGCGGGCTGGACCCGCTCGGCTCGATCGCGGCCATGTCGCGCCACACGCGCGGCCTGCTGTCGGCGCTGCGGGTC
>Ga0306925_10001198_pt1 | contig 20887 bp, 19 predicted proteins | sample flu12Cox44000176_FD_203755 | JGI IMG/M metagenome (GOLD analysis project Ga0306925, IMG submission 203755) | Lab enrichment of tropical soil microbial communities from Luquillo Experimental Forest, Puerto Rico - flux8day.12C.oxic.44.000.176 (v2)... | ecosystem: Environmental > Terrestrial >... | reverse complement strand
TTGGCGCGGCTGGCCAGCTCGAGGCGATCGTTGAGGCCGCGCAAGGTCGCCGCCGCCACCCGCTGCTCGTCGTCGAGGCGGCGCAGCTCGCCGCTCATCCAGTTCATCCGCTCGGCGAGCGCGCCGAACTCGTCGCGATTCGGCACCGCGACCGAGCCTCCGAACCGGCCCTCGGCCACCTGGCTCAGGAAGCCGTGGAACTCGCGCACCGGCAGGATGAACGACCAGGAGATCACGAAGCCGGCGAGCAGCGCGATCGCGACAGCGGCGATGGCGAAGACGGCCATCTGCCGCAGCGAGCGCCCCTGGGCGGCGGCGATGCTGGTCCGAAGACTGGCCATTCGCTTGTCCTCGGCGGCGACCAGCGAGCCGACCAGGGTCTCGATCTTCTGGTAGATCGGCTCCTGGCGCGTCCGGAGCGCGGTCATCGCGTCGGCCATCCGGCGGTCGCGGACCGCGTTCGCGATGTCGGCGACGGTCGCCATCGCGTCGTCCAGCGCCTCGCGGATGGCCTGGATCAGGGTGCGCTCCTCGGGCGGCGCGGCCGTCTCGAGCCGGGCCAGGGTGTCGTTGAAGCGGTTGTTCTCACGCAGGATGAGGCTCACCGAGTCCTCGGACTGGGCCAGCAGCGCCATCGAACTGAAGTGCATCTGCATGGCGAGCGCGTGCTCGATCTGCCGCGACCATCCCACGCGCACGTGGGCCTGGTCCAGGAGCGTCGTCTGGCGCGCGGTCTCGGTGATGGTCCTGAGGCTCACCGCGGTGATCGCGATGAAGAGCAGGGTGATCAGGAGAAAGCCGGCCAGCAGCTTGACGTGAACCGAGGCGCGGATGCGCGCGACGGCGCGGATGGGCGCGCCGATCGGCGAGCTGAGGAGCGCCATCACGGGCGACACCGCGTGGTCGATGGCCGGCGCGTCCTCCATGACCCCCGCGCGCTAGCGGGCGGACATGTCCACGGTCACGGCGGTCGGATCCTGGTCGCCGACTACGACGTCCCGCGAGACGGTGCCCAGGAGCTCCTGCCAGACCTTCAGCGTGTAGCGCCCGGCCGGGAGGCCGCGCAGCTCGAACTCGCCAGCGCTGTTGGTGAGCGCGTAGAACGGATGATCGGCCACCACCACCCACGAGCGCATCCAGGAGTGCAGATCACACGTCACCCGGATGATCTCGGGGTGCGAGAACGAGATCGTGATCGTGCGTCCCTTCGGCTGGGTGCGGTTGAACGCCGCATTGGCGGTCGGGGTGGCGTGCAGGTTGTGCAGGAGCCTGTCGCTGTTCAGGAAGTCGACCGTCCCGCCAGTCGGAACGATCACGACCCGGGGCGCGAACATGCACTCCTTCTGGTCCATCGCGGTCGTCGTCGGCAGGGCCTCGACGCCGGCCACCGCGGGGGGCTTGTCGAGCCACACGACGGCGCTCCGGATGCCCCCCTGCGGCGACAGGAGGAGGTCCTCGGGGTTCTTCTCCTTGCCGCACACGTACTGGTCGATCGTGACGGCGAGCTTCCGCAGTTCTGGCGGCGTGCCCTTGAGGACGACGGTGCCCTTGATCGCGCCGGCCGCGGCATCGCCGGGCGCCGTCGCCATCCCGGTGACGAGCAGAATGGTGCTCAGGCCCAGCAGCATCGCTTGGAATAACGTGGGGGCTCTCATCCCAGGACCCACAGTGTACGCCAGGTCCGTTGGTCCTTGACCCCTTGACCGGGCTCGTCCTCCCGCGGTATCCGTCGAAGTCAACCGAGGAGGGACGCATCCATGGTGAGCCGGCGAGTCGTCCGATCCTATCAGGCGCGCTACAGCATGGGCGCCAACAAGGCCTCGATGTACGACCTCACGGACGCGATCGACGTCCATGCCCACGCGCGAGGCCAGGACGAGGAGGAGCCGATGCACGCCGCGCAGGAGGCCACGCGCGCCGGCATGAAGGCCGTCCTCTTCAAGAGCATCTCGCCTGGACGTCCGTGGAAAGTGGCGCGGCGGCTCCAGGACGACGTCGATCGCTGGGCCGAGCAGGAGCACCTGCGGCCGGTGAAGTGCCTCTCGGCGTGGATCGTCGGGATCCCGTTGAAGCCCATCGACTTCGCCGAGATCAAGGCCGCGGTGGAGGGCGGCATTCTCGGCATGTGGATGCCGCCGGTGACCTCGGCGTGGAGCATCTATCGGCTCGGCGGACGCGGCGTCTGGTTCGACAAGGCGCGGCGCTACGACGACCCGGTGCCGCCGACCGCGTGGGAAGACGCGCTCAAGACCGGCATCTACGTGCTCGACGACCACGGCCGGCTGCTGCCGGCGATCCGCGACACCGTGCGGCTCTGCGCCGATCACGGCGTGGCGCTGTCATTTGGCCACCTGTCGCCCCAGGAGATGGACGCGCTCGCCGAGGAGATCGGCGCGATCGGCTACCGCCGGGCGTTCATCGACCACCCGTTCAGCGAGGTATTCGAATTCGACGTGCCGAAGATGAAGCGCTGGGCCGACGCGGGCGTGCGCTTCGCGCTGACGTGGGACGAGCTCTCGCCGCTGCTCGGCGCCGATCCTCAGGACATGGTCGCGGCGATTCGCGCGATCGGGCCCGAGCACTTCATGCTCTCGAGCGACGCGGGCATCCCGCTCTTGCCGCAGACGGTCGAGGCCTACCGGCTGCTGGCGGCGATGCTCCGCGCCTACGGCATGACCGAGGTCGAGATGCGCCAGCTCATGGCCGGCAGCGCGAAGGAGATGCTCACCCTGTCCTGAGCGTCAGGACCGGCGCCGGCGCCGGGCCGGCTTCGGGCTGTCGGGCGAGCCCCCCAGCGCCTTCGTCCCGGCGATGGCCTCGGTGACCGTGGCCCGCACCGCGCGGCCCGCGGCCGAGCCGATGCGGTCCGCCGCTTCCACCGCGCCGCGCGCGGCGTCCTGCACCAGCGATCCGACGTCGGCGCCGAGCCGGCGGGCGGCCTCGGCCGTGCCCTGGATCGCCTGGCCGGCCACACGGTTCACGTCGCCGCCTACGTCGCGCGTCGTCTTCACGGCGTCGCGCGTCGCCGAGCGCGCCGCGCCGCCGAGCTCGCCGCCGATCTGCTCGGCCGCCTCGATCGTGCCCATGATCGAGTACCGGGCGACGGCGCCGAGGTCCGCGCCGATCTCGCTCGCTGCGCGGATCGATCCGCGGACCGCCGCGACCGCCGCGGTGCCCATCTCACCGCCGACGTCGCGCGCGCCCGAGATCGCCGTGACGAGCGTGTTCTTGACGAGGTTCACGATGCCGACGGAGACGGTCCCGCCTCCGCTGACCGCCCTCTGAATCGCCTGCTCGAAGCTTCCGTCGTGGCCGCCGCCCGTCGCTCGGGCGCCGTTCCGGGCTGCTCCGCCGGTCTTCCGCTTCCTCGCCGCTCCTGCCGCGCGCCGCCTGGGTTCCATCGCGTCACCTCGTGTGCTCGGCCGTTTCCGATCGCTGCCGCCTCCGACGCCAGTCTTCGCCTCAGTCCTCGAACGGCGGCGGGCACCGCGACGCCGCCGGCCACCAGGAGCCAGTCAGATCCGGACAGAACCGTGGTGCCCAGCACCCGGCGCAGCGGCGAGATGGTCATCGCCGCGAGGTGAGCCGCGAGCGTGCCGCCCACCGCGGCTTCGAGAGCCGGGAAGCCGTCGCGTCGTGAATGCCCCGACCGGTAGCTCAGCGCGTGCACGAGCTGCGCCGCGGTCAGGGTGCAGAACGCGATGGTCGATGCCTGCGGGCCGGCGCCGTGGCGGGCGACGGCCAGGCCGTGCACGCCGAGCGTGGCGGCCGAGAGGATCACCGCGTCGCCGCCGATCTCGCCGAGGCTCGCGCGGGTCAGGATCGGCTCGCGCGGATCGAGTGGCGGCCGGTTCATGACGTCGGGCTCGGGCGGCTCCATGGCCAGCGCCAGCGCGGGGAAGACGTCGGACAGGAGATTGATCCACAGATACTGGATCGCCGACATCGGCCGCGCGACGCCGAGTGCCAAGGCGCCGAGCGTCACGAGGATCTCGCTGAAGTTCGTCGACAAGAGAAAGCGCAGAGCCTTGCTGATGTTCGCGTGGATCGTGCGGCCCTGCTCGACGGCCTGCACGATCGAGGCGAAGTCGTCGTCCATGAGCACGACGTCGGCGACGTCGCGCGCGACGTCCGTGCCGCGGGCGCCCATGGCGACGCCGATGTCGGCCGCGCGCAGCGCGGCGGCGTCGTTGATCCCGTCGCCGGTCATCGCGACCACGTGGCCGCCGGCCTGCAGCGCACGCACGATCTGATGCTTGTGGGCCGGCGAGACCCGTGCGAAGACGTCGACGTCGGCAACCAGGGTCACCAGCGCTTCCGGCTCCAGCCCCAAGAGCTGCGAGGCCTCGACGACCCGCGGCGTGCGCAATCCGGTCGGATCGAAATCGCGATAGATCGCCGCCGCCGTCCGCGCCTGGTCGCCCGTCAGGATGACCGGCCGGATCCCGGCGCGCTCGCAGGCCTGAATCGCCTCGCGCACGCCCGGCCTGACCGGGTCGCTCAGCGCGACCAGGCCCACCCAGGTGAGGTCGTCGTAGACCACCTCGGCGTCGGACGAGATCTGCTTGAACGCGAGCGCCAGCACGCGCATGCCGCCGGCGGCGATGCGCCCGTTCGCGGCGAGGATCTCGGCGCGCGTGTCGCGGGTGAGGGGCGCGATCGACTCGCCGTCGAGCCACGCGCTCGAGAGCGCCAGGACCTCCTCCGGCGCGCCCTTGACCGTCACCAGCCGCTCGGTCGCGCTCTCCTTGTGAACGGTGCCCATCCAGTTGTCGCCGTTGCGGCGCGGGCGCAGCTCCTGCAGCGGATACTGCCGGCGCAGCACACGGCAGTCGATGCCGAAGTCGAGCGCGGCGGTGAGGAGCGCGGCTTCGGTCGAGCTTCCGCTGATGTCCTCCGAGTCCTCGGCCATCTCGGCCTCGTTGCAGAGGACGCCGACGGCGAGCGCGCGCGCCAGGAGCTGGTCAGGCTCGTGGCCGCCGCGCGAGCCCCTCGGCGCGGCCGCATACTCGCGCGGCCCGAGATGCCACGCGGTCGCCGTCATGCGGTTCTCGGTGAGCGTGCCCGTCTTGTCCAGACAGATCACGGTCGTCGCACCGAGGCTCTCGACCGCGGCCAGCCGGCGCACCAGCATCCGCTGGCGCATCATGCGGTGCATCCCGAGCGCCAGGGTGGTGGTGGCGACGGCGGGGAGACCCTCGGGCACGGCGGCGACGGCGAGCGACAGGGCCGAGCGCAGCATCTCGATCGCCGGCACGCCGCGCAGGAGCCCGAGGCCGAGGGCCAGCCCGCAGAAGCCCAGCGAGGCGGCTACGAGCTGGCCGCCCATGTGCTTGAGCTGTCGCTCGAGCGGCGTCGTCTGGGTGGTCGTCTCGGCGACCAGGGCCCGCACGCGCCCGATTTCGGTGTCACGACCGGTGCCGACGACGATCGCGATCCCCGAGCCCTCGGCCACGACCGTGGCCGCGAACACCATGTTGAGCCGGTCGGGCAGGGGGGCGCCGACGCCGAAGATCATCGGCGGGATCTTCATGACGGGCAGGCTCTCGCCGGTCAGCGCCGACTCGTCGACGCCGAGATGATCGGCCTCGACGATGCGCGCGTCGGCCGCGATCGTGTGGCCGGTCTTGAGGACCATGACGTCGCCCGGCACCAGCTCGTGGGCCGGCACCATGAGCTCGCGGCCGTCGCGGCGCACGAACGCCGACGGCAGGCCGCCGTTCTGGAGCGATGCGAAGATGCGCTCGACCCGTCGCTCGGTGACGTAGCCGACGACCCCGTTGGCGCCGATCACGGCGCCGATGATCACGGCGTCGACCACGGCGCCCATGCCCAGCGAGAGGGCGGCTGCGACGCCGAGCAGCAGTACCGGCAACGACGTCACGTGGCCGGCCAGGATCTCCAGCGAGCTCTTGGGCGCCGGCGTCGGCAGGCTGTTGTCCCCGAGGGTCATGAGCCGCCGCGCGGCTTCGGCGGCGCCGAGGCCCGCATCCGGATTTGCCCCGAGCTGGCGCGCGATGTCCGCGGCGGAGAGCGTGTGCCAGACGCTGTCGCCATTCGTCGCTGCCCGATGCACACCGTTGTGAGTCTCGCCGGCGTGACGGGCGACGGCGGTGATCAGGGACCGGAGATCGATCTGGCCGGCGTCGTAGAGAACGAGGACGTTCCCGGTCGTCGCGCTCGCGCGGGCCTGCCGGACACCCTGGGCGGCCGCGATGCGCGCCTCGAGACGGGCGGCGTGCAGGGGGCGGCCGCGGATACTTTCGACGTGCAGTCGAGCCCGTCCGCGAACTGCGACGAAGACGATCCTGACAGCAGTGCGCGCCGCCGGCCGGGGGGCTGGGGCCCCGCCGGCCGAGGCGCGGCTATGAACAGGAGGGAGCGGGGCGCTTCGGGACGGCCGTGTTTCGGATCTAGCGGACGGCCGGCCTCGCTTCGCGGTCGATGATGAAGCCTTGCGCCTCGAGGTAGCGGTCGACTTCCGCTTCATACGAGCGGTTCCGGGACGCCGCCGCCTCGAACAGGATATCGGCGATCAGGCGCATCAGGAGCCGAGCGAGCATCGAATCTCCTCCCAGGCCATAGTTCGGGGGCTCTTCCCCGACAACCACGGTATGAGACGAGTATGTCAGCCCGATGTCGTCCAGCGTACATTCTAATAACGTTACCCAGCCGGGGGGGTCGGGTGGGCGGCGCCGCGCGCCGCGGTCACCACGGCGGCCGCGACGGTCGTCCCGTGGCTCAAGAGGATACTGGTGAGCGGTCGCGCCCAGCCCAGCGAGGCCAGCCCCACCACGCCGAGGTTGGCTCGCGCCGCGACCCCGAGAGTTTGCCGCACTGCGACAATACTCTCACGCGCCAGATCGAGCGCTCGGACCACGCGGTCCAGGCCGCCCGACAGCAAGACGATATCGGCGGCCTCGGACGCCACCGCTGCGCCTCCCGGCACCGCCATGCCGACGTCGGCCGCGCGCAGGGCCAGCGCGTCGTTGACCCCGTCGCCGACCATCGCGACCACGCGCCCCTCGGCCTTCAGCTCGCGCACCAGCCGCGCCTTGTCTTCCGGGAGCAGCTCCGCGTAGTGGTGGCGTAGCCCGAGCGTATCGGCGATCACGCGACTGGGCTCGGGATGGTCGCCGGAGAGCATGATGACGTTGCGCATCTTGCGCGCCCTGAGCGCGCGTACCGCGTCGGGCGCGTCGTCGCGCAGCTGGTCCTGCAGCTCGAGCATGCCGGCCAGGCGATCGTCGATCGCGACGAAGATCGGCGAAGCGCCGACCGCGTGCGCCGCCGACTCGTCGTCCCGCCCGCGGTCGAGCCGGACATGCTGCTGCTCCATGAACCGCCGGCTGCCGATGAGCACGCGTCGGTCTTCGATCCGGACCGCGATGCCGAGTCCCAGCGCCGACTCGGTCTCGGTCACCGTGGGTACCACGATCCGGCGCTCGCGCGCGAGACGGGCGACGGCGCGGGCCACCGGGTGCGTGAAGCCTTGCTCCGCCGCGGCGCTCAGCCGGACCAGCTCGGCCTCGTCGAGCGAGCGGTCGTAGGAGACGATGCGCGTGACGTGGAGCGTGCCGGACGTCAGGGTGCCGGTCTTGTCGAACACGATCGTGTCCACGCGCGCCAGGCGCTCCAGGGTCCGCGGGCCCTTGACGAGGATGCCTTCGCGCGCCGCGCGTCTGAGCGAGGTCAGGATCGCGGTCGGGATGCCCACGCGTGCCGCGGTGCCGTAGTCGGCCACCAGGATCGCCATCGCCGCGTCGAAGCTTCGCGAGAAGACACCGCCCAGGCCCGCCAGAGTCAGGGTGCGCCACACTTCGCGGTCGGCCAGCCGCTCGGCGAAGAGCTGGATGTCCGGCTTCTCCGTCGCAGCCGCCTCGATCGCGTGCACGATCCGGCCAACGGCCGTTCGGGACCCGAGCTGCTCAGCGCGGATGTCGATCTCGCCGTGCTCGACGGTCGTGGCCGCGAAGACGCGATCGCCCGGGAGGCACTCGACCGGCAGCGCCTCGCCCGTCATGGATTGCTGGTTCACCATCGCTTCGCCTCGGACGATGGTGCCGTCGACGGCGATCCGCTCGCCCGTCGTGACGACGACAACGTCCCCGGCGTGGAGCGCGCCCACGTCGATCGACTCGCGCTGATCACCGGTTCGGCGGGTCACGGTCCGCCCGGGGACGCCCACGACGTCGCTGAGCGAGGCGCGCGCCCTCACGATGCTGCGCGCCACCACCAGCTCGCCGACGGCCCGTACCCACGTCAGGAGCGCCGCCGCGGTGAAATTTTGCCGCGCGATCAGGAGCCCTAGAGTCGATGCCTCGAGGACGTCGCCGTTCAGGCGCCGGCGCGTTGCGAGCGTCGCGCCGGCGCGCACGAATACGGGAACACCCGCGGCCAGCAGGAGGCCCGCGTTGAGCAGCGGCGGCACCGGCAGACAGCACGCGGTGACGAGCACCGAGGTGGCGCCGATCAGCTTCACAGTGGCCGTCGATGGAAGCGTCTGGCGTCGCCGCGCGGGATGCGCCGATCGCGGAGTCGTCGGCGCAGCCAGCTCGGCCGTCATCCGGTCGAGCCGATCGACGATCGCGTCCGCCGCGAGGCGATACGGGTCGTAGTCGATCCTCAGGCTGCCGGTCAGCGGGCGGCTTTCGACGGCCCGCACGCCAGGCAGCGATTTCAGATCGGACTCGATCGCAGCAGAGCGCGGCTCGAGCCAGCGAGCTGGGTAGCGGATGCGGAGACGCCCGCGCACCGAGTGGGCGATGGTCCGACGCATGATCCGGCTATCGCTCGCGAGCCGTGTAGTCGCGGAAGAGCCCGTGCGCGTACCAGAGCGCCGACGTCCACGACAGCGACGTCACCGGCCCACGCAGGAGCTGGCGCCCAGCCCATAGCACCAGGCCGGCCGAGACCAGGAGCCCGAGGTCGAGCCGTCCTCGCGTGCGGTTCGCGACGCGGTCGTTCAGGCCGTTGAACACGTCGACGACCGCCCGGCCGACCGGCCCGCGCTCGCCGGCGTCGCGGATAGCGTCGTCCGCGGGCACGTCGAGCTCGGCGTGCTCGGCGACGGCGCGAACGATCTCCGCCGGCGTGAGCACACTCGGGTCGTAGCGGATCAGAAGGCTTCGCGTGCGCGGCGACCAGAGCGAGCTCTGCGCGCCGTTCAGCCGGTCGACGACGTCGCCGAGGCCTGCCCCGGTGGTGGCCGGGGGCAGTCGCAGGCGCAGGCGGCCGGGAATGTCGTGGACGATACGGACCGCACGAGGAGCGTCGGCCCACTCCTCGCGGCGCGTCACCGCCGACATCTCAGGACGCGCGGCGTCGGCCGCCGTTGGCCCGGCGCCGGGCGCCGACCCGCTCGGCTTCCTCGTCGCCGGTGGCCTCGATGGGCTCGGCCTGATGGCCGTTGGTCTCGGCGAGCAGCTGCTCATCGCGGCGTGCGCGTGCTTCCGCCACGATGTCCTCGAGCGTTTCCATCTGCTCAGCGGCGAGGCGGCGCCCTTCTTCGATTATTCCCATTCCCGCGACTGCCGCCTCGACGGCGAGCGGCCGCAGCACGCGTGTGAAGAGCGGGACGACGAGTGCGGCGCCCAGCCCGAGAAGAAACGACGTCGGATGAATTTGCATCGTGGGCCTCCTAGTCTGCCGGGGATTCTACGAGCCGGGCGCTGCCGGCATTGTTGCGTTTATGTTACGGTCGTGGCGCGCGCCGACGGTGATGCCGCGGAACGACCGAGGGACCCACCGCCGCACACCGAGCGAGCGTTTGACGGATCCTCGCTCCGCTCCCACAATGTCAATATCTCATGACGTTCTAGAGGGGGTTCTCAGCGATGCCAAGACGAGCCACGAGTCGTACACGCCGGGCTGCGTCCTCGATGCTTTCGACGAACATTCTGCCCAACGGGCGCATGCCCTACGCCATTCGCACCACGCTCCAGGGCGCCGAGGCCCTGTCGATCGGACTGGTGAACGCGGTGACCGAGACCGTCGTCACCGCCATGCGCGGAGTCCAGGAGGTTGGCGCCGAGCTGGGCACGACCGCGCTCAGCGCCGTTCGCGGGTCGATCCGCGCCGCCGAGGAGATCGGCGGCGATCTCGGGCGACTGGCGATGAACGCGACCAGCGGCGCCGTCGGAACCGGCCGCGAGGTGGGCGGCGGAGTCGGGCGCGTCGCGGTCGGCGCAGCGCAGGGCGCGGCGAATGCGGTCCAGCGCGCCGGCGCCAGCGCGGCCCGCATGGTCGGGATCTCGGCGCGGCGCCCGCTCCGGAAGATGGAGCCTGTGCACCGTCGCCGCCGCGCCCGTCGCGCCTCCGCCGCTTAGCCGAGTGCAGCGAGGCGCGCGAGCAAGGCCCGCAGGGCCGGGTCGTCCGCGCCCTTGGGCTTGATGCGCGCGAACTCGTCGCGCTCCTTCTTCCGCCAGAGCGGTGGCTTCGTCGCATCGATCGCCATCTTGCCGCCCACGCGCATCACCGTCACCTCGGAGCGGTCGACGTTCGGCGCCGAGATATCCAGCGGGTGAATGCGCTCGTGCGGGATCGTGATGACGTCGCGCTCCGGATTGACGCGCGTCGAGATCGCCCAGAAAACCTCCCGCGGGTCGTAGATGTTCACGTCCTCGTCGACCGCGATCGCGATCTTCGGGTGTAGATACGGGCTCGACAGGACGCCCAGCAGCACGTCTCGCGCCTGACCGTCCCAGCGTGGCGTCATCTGCACGAACACGGTGAACATCGTGACCCACGGCGGGATGTAGACGTCGTGGATCTCGGTGCGGCCGTGGATCTCGCTGAGCCGGCGATAGAGGCTCGCCTCCATCGGCACCGAGACCAGCGGCTGGTGATCGGTGAAGACGGTGGCCTGCATGTGGCGGTAGATCGCGTCGCGCCGCCGCGTGATGCCCGTCACCTCGAAGACCGGAGCCGGGCCCTCCGCCCCCTTGCTGTAGCCGGTGAACTCGCCGAACGGTCCCTCCGGCTCGCGCACGCCCGGCGGCACCACGCCCTCGATCACGATCTCGGCCTGCGCCGGCACCTCGAGATCGATCGTCTCGCACTTCACGAGCTCGAGCGCCTCGCCGAGCACGCCGGCGCCCATCTCGAGCTCGTCGTAGCCCTCGTGCCGGCCGCTGAAGTTGGCGAGGATCTCGTAGCCCGGGTGCAGGCCGATCGCGAACGCCATCGGCGCCGGCAGCCCGCGCTCCTGGTATTTCAGGAGGTGCGCCCAGTTGTGGCGCGCCGCCATCCAGAAGCCCATCTTGCGCGGCCCGCGCACGAGTGCCCGGATGATCGCTTCGTTGCGCACGCCGGTGTCGGGATCGCGGGTGATCGTGACGCCCGAGCCGAGATAGCGGCCGGCATCGCCCTCGGAGTGGATCGGGATCGGCAGCTTGGTGATGTCGGCGTCGGCGCCGAGTAGCTTTACCTCCTTGCAGGGGCCGTCGGGCACGATCTTCGAGCCCCCCGGCACGCGCGTGAACATGCGCTCGGAGAGCTCGCGCACGACGTGACGCGGCGAGGTGCCGAGCGCCTTGGCCTGCCGCGCCCGGTCCTTCACGAGGATGTCGCAGAGCGACCAGCCTGGGAAGCCCTTGAGCCGGCTCAGCATGATGGGCCGGGGCGCCGCCGAGCAGAGGGCGCCGGCCTGGGTGATCGGATCGATCTCGTCGTCGATGCGGATCAGGTCGTCGCCGAGGGCCGTGAGGAAGTCCCGGAGATTGAGCGCCATGACCGCCTTGTAGCACGACCGATCCGGAAGTCAATCGAACGCTCCGCCGACGGATTTCGGTCTTGACCACGCCCTGATCCCGGGTATTAGTGGGGCGGTTCCAGGGGTCGAATCCTCAGGGGGTGTGACCATGGCTCAGCCCGCCAAGCCGAAATCGGCGAAACGTCCCGGGGCGGCACCGCAGCCCACGGCGAAGAAACCGACCTTGCCGTACACCGGCAAGGAGTTCCTCGACAGTCTCGACGACGGCCGGGAAGTCTGGATCTACGGCGAGCGGGTGAAGAGCATCACCACGCATCCGGCGTTCCAGAACTGCGCCCGCATGCTGGCCCGGCTCTACGACGCGCTGCACGAGGATCACGCGAGCGGAAGGAACGTCTTGACCGAGCCCACGGAATGGGGCGGTTTCACGCATCGCTACTTCCGCGCCCCGCGGACGGTCGAGGAGCAGGTGGCCGGCCGCGACGCGATCGCGGCGTGGGCGCGCATCACCTACGGGTGGCTCGGCCGCTCGCCCGACTACAAGGCGGCGTTCCTGGGCACCCTCGGGGCGAACGCGGACTTCTACGCTCCGTATCAGGACAACGCGCACCGCTGGTACCGCTTCTCGCAGGAGCGCGTGCCGTTCATCAACCACGCGATCATCCATCCGCCGGTCGACCGGAACCTAGCGCCCGGCGCCCCGGGCGGCCCCACCGACATCTGCGCGCACGTCACCAAGGAGACCGACGCGGGGATCTACGTCTCGGGCGCCAAGGTGGTCGCGACCGGCTCGGCGCTGACGCATTTCACCTTCGTGGCCCACCACGGGCTCATTCCGGTCCAGGGCAAGAACTTCGCGATCGTGTTCATGGTGCCGACCAACGCGAAGGGCGTGAAGCTGATCTGCCGCGTCTCGAACGAGATGCGGGCGGCCCTGCTCGGCAGCCCCTTCGACTATCCTTTGTCCAGCCGCCTGGACGAGAACGACGCGATCTTCGTGATGGACAACGTGTTCGTGCCCTGGGAAGACGTGTTCGTCCACGCCGACGTCGAGAAGGCGAACAACTTCTTTCCGCGCACGGGCTTTCTGCCGCGGGCGCTCATCCACGGCTGCACGCGCCTGGCGGTCAAGCTCGACTTCATCACTGGCCTCATGATCAAGGCGACCGAGATGACCGGGGCCCGCTCGTTCCGCGGGGTCGAGGCGAACATCGGTGAGGTCATCGCCTGGCGCAACATGATCTGGGGGCTGTCGGACGCGATGGCGAAGAGCGGTGACCCGTGGACGGGCGGCTGCATCCTGCCAGCCATGGAGCCGGCGGCCGCCTACCAGGTGCTGGCGCCCGAAGCGTACGTGCAGATCAAGAACCTGATCGAGAAGACGGTCGCCAGCGGGCTCATCTACCTCAACTCGCACGCGCGGGACTTCAAGAACGCGGATCTGCGCAAGTACCTCGACCTCTACCTGCGGGGCTCCGGCGGCGTCGACTCGGTCGAGCGCGTGAAGCTGATGAAGCTCCTCTGGGACGCGATCGGCACCGAGTTCGGCGGCCGGCACGAGCTGTACGAGATCAACTACTCGGGCAGCCACGAGGAGATCCGCCGCTACGCGCTGTTCGGTGCGCTCGCCTCGGGTCAGTACGATCGCTGGAAACAGTTCGCCGAGGGCTGCATGGCCGAGTACGACGTGAACGGGTGGAAGGCGAAAGATCTGATCAACGTGAGCGGGATCGGTGCGCCGCGCTGATGGCGCGGCCCTTTGACGACCGCGTCTTCCGCCGGGCCCTCGGGCGGTTCGCGACCGGGGTGATCGTGCTGACGGCGGGCTCGCGCGCGGCGCCGCACGCGATGACCGCCAATGCCTTCATGTCGGGCTCGCTGCGCCCGCCGCTGGTGGTGGTCTCGGTCGGCCGCCGCGCGCGCATGCACAAGCGGCTGGCTGGAGTCCGGCGGTTCGGCGTCAGCATCCTCGATCACGTCCACGAGCCGGCCAGCCGTCACTTCGCCGGGCAGGCGATCGCAGGCTTCACGCCCGCATTCGCCGAGCTCGACGGCGTGCCGGTCCTCGCCGAGGCCGCTGTCACCCTTGCTGCACGGATCAAGCACCGCTACCACTGCGGCGATCACACCCTGTTCGTCGGCGAGGTCCGGGCGCTGGCCGTCAACGCAACCGCGCCGCCTCTGCTCTTCTACGAGGGGCGCTACGGGATGCTCCAGGCCGCGCGCAGGCCACCCGGCGGGAGCGCCGAGCCCTATCCGTCGTTCTTCTGAGCGAGAACGATTCGGGTGAGCGAGAACGATTCGCGCCCGAGAGTCGGACAGAGTAGGATTCGGCCAAGGCACGCCGAGAACTGACGACAAGGGGTTGTGCGCGCCGCAGGCCCTCGCGGGGCTGGTGCCCCGCCGACCGAGGCGCGCTTCTGGATAGGAGAAGACATCAATGAACCGACTGCGAAGCTTCACGCGGCTGGGCTGGGCGCTCGTCGCCGCCGTCGCGGGCACGCTTGCCGTCGCCGGCCCCGGAGTATTCGTCGCCCGCGCGGCCGATCCGATCAAGATCGGGCTCGGCATGGCGCTGACCGGCGGGCTCTCGGCCAACGGCAAGCCGGCGCTGATGGCGATCCAGATCTGGAAGGACGACGTGAACAAGAAGGGCGGGCTCCTGGGCCGGCCGGTCGAGGTGATCGCCTACGACGACCAGACGAACGCGGCGACCGTCCCCGGGATCTACACCAAGCTGCTCGAGGTCGACAAGGTCGACTTCGTCGTCTCGGGCTACGGCACGAACCTGATCGCGCCGCTGATGCCGATCGCGATCGAGCGCAAGCTCACGATCATGGGCATCCTCGGCCTGGCGAACAACGAGAAGTACAAGTACTCGAACTATTTCCAAATCCAGCCGGCGGGCCCGGACCCGGAGGCGAACTGGGCGACCGGCTTCTTCGAGCTCGCGGCCAAGCAGAACCCCAAGCCCCAGACCATCGCGCTGGTCGGCGCCGACGCCGAGTATCCGCGGCACGCCGTCGCCGGCGCGCGCGAGCTCGTGAAGAAGTTCGGGTTCAAGACCGTGTACGACAAGTCGTATCCGCCGAGCACCGTCGACTACACGCCGATCGCCCGGGCCATCAAGGCCGTGAACCCCGACGTCGTGTTCGTGGCGTCGTATCCGCCGGATTCGGTCGGCATGGTACGAGCGGCCGCCGAGATCGGCCTGCAGCCGAAGATCTTCGGCGGCGGGATGGTGGGCCTGCAGTACACGAGCGTGATGACCAGCCTCGGGCCGATGCTCAACGGCATCGTGAATTACGACTTCTGGGCGCCCGAGCAGACCATGATGTTCCCGGGCATCAAGGAGTTCTTCGCCGAGTACCAGAAGCGCGCGAAAGAGGCCGGCGTCGACCCGCTCGGCTACTACCTGCCGCCGTACGCGTACGCGGCCATCCAGATCCTGGGGCAGGCGATCGAGGCGACCAAGAGCCTCGATCAGCAAAAGGTGGCCGATCACATCCGCGCGAACGAGTTCAGCACGATCGTCGGCAAGGTGCGCTTCGGCGCGAACGGCGAGTGGGCGAAGTCGCGTGTGCTGCAGGTCCAGTACCAGGGCATCAAGGGGACGGACCTCGAGCAGTTCCGCGGCCCCGGACGGAAGATCGTTCTCTATCCCGAGGAATTCAAGTCGGGCAACATGATCTACCCGTACTCCGCGGCGCAGAAATAGCGCGACCGTTCCGCACGGTGTGAGGGCACGCGCCGCGACTGCGAGCGCGTGCCCTCCTGCTGTGTGGGCCGGTACCCGACATGCTCTCCTGGGACCTGGTCGCTAACGCGGTGGTCGCCGGCATCCTGCTCGGCGGGTTCTACGCCGCCGTCAGTCTCGGCGTCTCGCTCACGTTCGGGCTCCTCGACGTCGTCAACATCGCGCATCCGGCGTTCGTGATCCTCGGCGCGTACGCGGCCTACGTGATGAACAGCTCGTTCGGCCTCGACCCGATCCTGACCGGCATCGTGTTCACGCCGTTGTTCTATCTGATCGGCGCGGGTGTCTACCGCATCTACTACGGCAGCTTCGAGCGGCGCGGCGAGGAGTCGCTGCGCGGGCTCGTGTTCTTCTTCGGCTTGCTCTTCATCATCGAGGTCGGGCTGAGCCTCAAGTACGGCGTCGACTACCGGCTGGTCGAAGCCGCCTACATCGGTAAATCCATCGATCTCGGCGGAGTCGGAATCGCGTTCCGCCTGCTCGTGCCGTGCGTCGTCGGATTGGCCATGACTCTCGGCCTCTATCTCTTCCTGTCGCGCACGTTTTACGGCCGAGCCGTCATGGGTGTCTCTCAGGATCAGGGCGCGCTGCGGCTGATGGGCGCCGATCCGGTCCGCATCAAGACGATCGCGTTCGGGCTCGGGATCGCGGCCGCGAGCCTCTCGGGGGCGTTGCTGATCACGATCTCGCCGGTCGTGCCGTCCACCGATCGCGACTACATCGGCCGCGTCTTCGCGATCACGGTGCTCGGCGGCCTGGGCAGCATCGGCGGCACCCTCGTCGCCGCGATCATCCTCGGTGTGGCCGAGAGCTTGATGGCGACGCTCTTCGGTCCCTCCTGGTCGCTCGCGGTCTCGTTCGGGATCCTGTTGCTAGCTCTGGCCGTGCGTCCCGCGGGGCTCTTCGGACGATAGCGATGCGGACCGCCCGAGCGCTCATCGTCGCGGTCGCGATCATCGGGCTCGGACTGCTCCTGGCCGGACTTCGCGTGAATCCCTACATTTACTTCGCCGGCTACGTCGTCCTGCAGTACGTCGTCATCGCCACCGCATGGAACGTCCTGGGCGGCTACGCGGGGTACGTGAACTTCGGCACGCCCGCGTTCTTCGCGCTCGGCGCGTACACCTCGATCGCCCTCATCGAAGCCTTCCACGCGCCGCTGCCGGTGCTGATCCTCTCTGGAGGGCTCGTCACCGCACTGCTGGGTCTCGGCATCGGCTATCTCACGCTTCGCCTGAAAGGCGTCTTCTTCTCGATCGCGACCTTCGCCCTCTCGGTCGTGGTGCAGACGCTCATCATCAACTGGGATTACGTGGGCGGCGCGAAGGGTTACACCTTGATCCGGCCGCCCGCGCCGGTCTTTGGCAACTGGGGCGTGCTGCTGTTCACCCTGATGGTGGTGCTGGCGGTGGTGACGGTGCTCGTGGCCCGAACGATCGAGCGCTCGTGGATCGGGCGCGGGCTGGCCGCGCTGCGCGACAACGAGGAGGCCGCCGAGTGCATGGGCGTGCCGACCCTTCGGCTGAAGCTCTTCGCGACGACGCTCAGCGGCTTTTTCCTCGGTGTGGCCGGGGCGCCCTTTCCCTACTACGTGACCTACGTCGAGCCCGCGTCGACCTTTGACTTGAACTACGCGGTCAACGCGCTCGCGATGCCGATGATCGGCGGCACGACGACCTGGCTCGGGCCCGTGATCGGCGCCGTCCTGCTCGGCACCGCGCAGCAGGTGGCGACCGTGACGATCTCGTCCGAGCTCAATCTGTTGATCGTCGGCGTCGTGCTCGTGCTCTTCGTGGTGCTGGCTCCCGAAGGCCTCCTGGGCCTGGTCCGCCGGCTGCGGAGCCGGTGAAAGACTAGAGAGATGGACGCGCTCCTCGAGATCGACTCCGTCAGCAAGCGCTTCGGCGGCTTCCTGGCCCTCGACCGCGTCTCGATCCGGGTCCGGGCCGGCGAGCGCCTGGGCCTCATCGGCCCGAACGGCTCGGGCAAGACGACTTTGATCAACTGCGTGTCAGGCGCCTTGCCGACGGACGGCGGCCGGATCCTCTTCGACGGGCGCGATATCACGCGTCTGCCGGCGCACCAGCGCACGCGCCTGGGCATCGTGCGGAGCTTTCAGATCCCGAAGCCGTTCACGAGCATGACCGTGCTCGAGAATCTCGAGATCGCGCTGGAGTACGCGGCGCACGCGCGATCGGCCGGCGCCGCCGCCGGCGCGCTCGAGATCCTCGAGAGGATCGGCCTCGCCGCGAAGGCGCGTCTGCGACCGGCCGGGCTCACCCAGATCGAGATGCGCAAGCTCGAGCTAGCCCGCGCGATGGCCGCGCGCCCGAAGCTCTTGATCTCCGACGAGGCGATGGCCGGGCTCTCCAGCGCCGAGGTCGATGACATCCTGGCGATTCTCTTCCGGCTGAACGAGCAGGGGATCACGATCATCATGATCGAGCACATCATGCGCGCCGTCATGCGCTTCTCGGAGCGGGTCGTGGTCCTCGACGCCGGCACTCGCATCGCCGAGGGCGCGCCCGCGGAGATCGTGCGCAACCCGGCCGTCGAGAAGGCCTATCTTGGCGAGTAGGATCGTCGTCCGCGACGTCGACGCCGGCTACGGGGCCGTCCGCGTGCTCCACGGCGTGTCGATCGAGGTGCGCGAAGGGGAGACCGTCGCCCTGCTGGGCACCAACGGCAACGGCAAGAGCACCTTGATCAAGTGCATCATGGGTCTCCTGGCTCCCGACGCCGGCGAGATCTACCTGGAGACCGACGGCCGGCGCATCGATCTCGCGCGGCGCTCGACCGAGGAGATCGTCGATCTGGGGATCGCGCTGGTACCCGAGGGCCGGCGGCTCTTCCCGAAGCTCACGGTGGAGGAGAATCTCCTGCTCGGCGCCTATCGCACGGGTGCCAGGGCCGACATCGATCGCAATCTGCCGTTCTGCTTCGAGGCCTTCCCGGTGCTGCGCGAGCGCCGCCGGCAGCTGGCCGGCAGCATGAGCGGCGGCGAGCAGCAGATGCTCGCCGTCGCGCGCGCCCTCATGTCCTCGCCGAAGATCCTGTTGGTCGACGAGCCCTCGGTCGGCCTGGCGCCGATTCTGGTCTCCCGCGTGATCGCCAAGATCCGCGAGCTCAAGGAGCGCTACCAGCTGACGGTGCTAATGGCCGAGCAGAACTTCAACCAGGCGACCAAGATCGCCGACCGCGGTTACATCATCGTCCACGGGCGCATCGAGTTCGAGGGGCGGAACACGCAGGAGCTCAGAGAGAACGAGCTCGTCAAGAAGTACTACCTCGGCGTGTAGTTCCAGCGCTCCTGCGCGCTCGACTGCCGGGCGGTCGGCGGATGCTCGCGGCTTGTTGTATGGTCTGGGCATGGTCCCGACGTCGGCGGGAGCGCGGTTCCGGGCGGCGGTGAGAGACGAGCGTCCGCTGCAGGTCGTCGGCTGCATCTACGCGTATGCCGCGCGCATGGCCGAGCGCGTCGGATTCAGGGCGATCTACCTGTCAGGGGGTGGTGTCGCCGCGGGCTCGCTCGGCGTGCCGGATCTCGGTATCACGACCCTCGAGGACGTCCTGACCGATGTGCGGCGGATCACCGGCGTGACCGAGCTGCCGCTCCTCGTCGATGCCGACACCGGATTCGGCAGTGCCTTCAGCATCGCCCGCGCGGTCCGCTCGCTCATCGCGGCGGGCGCCGGCGCCATGCACATCGAGGATCAGGTGCAGGCCAAGCGCTGCGGGCACCGGCCGGGCAAAGCCATCGTCGCGAAGGGCGAGATGGTCGATCGCATCAAGGCGGCCGTCGACGCGCGGACCGATGCCGAGTTCGTCGTCATGGCGCGCACCGATGCCCTCGCGGTCGAGGGGATCGAGCGCGCGATCGACCGCGCCGTCGCCTGCGTCGAGGCGGGCGCCGACATGATCTTTCCCGAGGCAGTCACCGAGCTCGCGGCGTACCGGCGCTTCGCCGACGCCGTCCGCGTTCCGATCCTCGCCAACATTACCGAGTTCGGCGTGACGCCGCTGTTCTCGGTCGACGAGTTGGCTCGCGCCGGGGTCGGTATCGTGCTCTACCCGCTGTCGGCGTTCCGCGCGATGAACGCGGCGGCGCTCGCGGTCTACGAGACCGTCCGCCGCGACGGCACCCAGAAGCGCGCCGTGCCGTCCATGCAGACGCGCGCGGAGCTCTACGACGTCCTCGGCTATCATGCGTACGAACAGAAGCTCGACGAGCTCTTCGCGAAGGACAAGGAGGAGTGACGCCGTGCCGAAGATCCTGACCGAGGCCCAGGTGCAGTCGTTCCAGGGCGACGGGCTCCTCACCCCCGTTCGCGCGATGAGCGCCGAGCGCGCACGCCATTACCGCGAGCGGTTCGAGTCGCTGGAGGCGCGCGTGCCGGACATCAAGAAGATGAAGACGAAGTCGCACCTCTTGTGTCCGTGGGTGCTCGACATTGCGGAGGACCCGTACATCCTCGACATCTTCGAGGACCTGATCGGTCCCAATCTCCGCTGCTGGAGCATGGCGTGGCGGGTGAAGAAGGCCGACGGCGAGACCTTCGCGGGCTGGCACCAGGACTCGTTCTACGGCTCGGCCGTCCCGGTGGTGCTGGGCGCCCTGGCGCTTTCCGAGTGCGGCAGCCGGCAGGGCTGTCTGCGCGGCATTCCCGGCTCGCACCGGTGGGGGATCTTGCGCCACGAGGAGACCGACGATCCGAAGAGCATCCTCGCGCGCGGCCAGTACATCACCGAGCCCTTCGACGAATCCAAGGCCGTCGACTTCGAGCTGCGCCCGGGCGAGATGGCGATGTTCGACAACTCGCTCGTCCACGGCTCGTCGGGGAACTTCGGGCCCGACCGCCGGTTCCTGCTCCTCGTCGAAATGCTGCCGACGTCGGCGAAGCCGGCGAAGGTCCGCCAGCCCGCGATGCTCATGCGCGGCGTCGACACCTATGACAACTTCGACGACGAGCCGCGACCCGACGGCGAGTACACCGAGGCCGCGCTCGCGAACTGGAGCCGTGTCGTGGGCGCCCGCGCGAGGCTCCTGTTCGAGGACAGCCGGTACGGCCCGAGCGAGGCCTACGGCGGGACGCGACCCGCGACATAACTCGTCGCGCGACGGGTCGTCGAGTTTGACCGTGCCCGGTCGGGAACGGTAACGTGGGTTCCCTGACCACCCTGTCACGCGTCACCCAATTGTTACTCCGGCGGCCGCCCTTCACTCTGGCCCTCGTCGGCCTCGTCGTGCTGCTCACCGGCCTCACCGGCGCGATCATCGGCGGCGTCGCCTGGCGCGAGCAGCGGGCGCGCTCGCGCGCGCTGCTCGACGCGGCGATGACGCAGGCCGCCCGGCTCACCGCGGCACACGCCGATCGAGTGCTCGAGGACGCCGCGGCCACCGCGCGTCTGGGGGCCGA
>Ga0306925_10001193_pt1 | contig 20922 bp, 20 predicted proteins | sample flu12Cox44000176_FD_203755 | JGI IMG/M metagenome (GOLD analysis project Ga0306925, IMG submission 203755) | Lab enrichment of tropical soil microbial communities from Luquillo Experimental Forest, Puerto Rico - flux8day.12C.oxic.44.000.176 (v2)... | ecosystem: Environmental > Terrestrial >... | reverse complement strand
TTTGGCGAGTCAGCCTCAACTCAGGTAGGTATTAGGCGCCGCAAATAGGAGCGCCCGGCCTCCGAAAAGATGCACGTGAGCGGCCTCTGACAAACGAGCCAGGAGTAACCAGGAGTAACGATGTCGAAAATTCCGCAAGGCGAATGGAACGCCATTGCGGCACGGTATGCGCGAGGAGAGTCAATTAGCAAAATCGCGCAGAGTTACGGCTGCACGCCTCCGGCAATCCATTACATTCTGAAGCGCGCAAGCCAGCGCCCTGCGCCGGATATCCAGCAACCGTCAAAGGGGGGTCTGCAAGCGCTATCGACGTCCGCCCATTATCCGGTGCAGTCACTGGGCGCGCCGGAGACCGCGCGTCTGACCGGATTGCCCAATGAGCAAATTGGAACAGTGCGGCTAGGACCGACCGAAGGGAGGCCAGCCACGATGCAGCCGGTAGAGCTGCGGCTGGTGCCGGATCGGGAAAGTTCATCAGAGCGGGAGACGCCGAATGAGCGGTCTCAGACCGCCGCCCCATCCCAACCACCGCAGAGTTCTCGTAACCTCGGCCAGTCTTCTGCATTTACTGCCGGCTTGGATAGCGAACTCCAGGGCCGCGCCGAAGCGGCTATCGCGGCGTTCCGCTTGAGCTTCGATGCCGCGCTCGCGGAGGGTTCACCGCATGTGCGCCAACAGCTTCGGCGAGCTGCCTCGGATCTGATGCGTGTTGCCGCACGAACGACGATCGTACTCGATCACCTGAACGCAACTGCCGAGCACACCGACAGACGGACACTGGATCAATTTCAGTCTGGGCGCACGCGTTACTAGCTTATTCCAGTGCTCAGGACTTTCACAGATCGGCTAACTCGGCGCGACGGCGGCGAATGCAGCTCTCAGTGACAATTACAGCCATCGGAATGTCGAACGGCTGCGGGTATATCGTCTCGATTTGCGACAGCTCGAAGCCGACGCCGATCGCCAGCGGCCGTGGCGCGAGCGCCGCCAAGGTGCGGTCGAAATAGCCGCCGCCATTACCCAGGCGATAGCACTGCCGGTCAAAACCGAGGAGCGGCGACAGCACGGCGTGCGGAATGACGATATCGCGCCGCACGGGGACCGGGATGTTCCACACGCCGTCGACGAGCTTTTCTCCCGGCCGCCAGGTCCGATACTCGAGCGGGCCCTTTTTGTCGACCACCACCGGCAGCGCGACGACGGATCCGCAGGCGATCAGCCAATCGATCAGCGGCCGCGGATCGAACTCCCCCCGGATTGGCCAATAGGCGCCGACAATAGCCGCGGGCTGCTCGGCGAAAAGACAGCGCAGCCGCGCGTCAATTTTTTGCCCCCGCTCGCGGCGTTGTGGGGGCAAGACGGCGGTACGCAACGCCAGCAGACGCTGCCGCTCCGAGCGGCGCCACGCCCTCAGTTCGGCCCCTTCCAAGCTCGATAAGCCTAGAACAGCCCGGTGATACGGCCCTCTGCGTCGACCTCGATATTGTTCGCGGCGGGCACCCGCGGAAGGCCAGGCATCGTCATGATGTCGCCGCAGATCGCCACGATGAACTCGGCACCGGCCGACAATCGCACCTCGCGCACGGTCACCGTGTGACCGCTCGGCGCGCCCTTGGCATTGGGGTCGGTCGTGAAGCTGAGCTGGGTCTTGGCGATGCACACCGGGAAACGACCGTACCCTTGATCCTCCAACTGCTTGAATTGCTCGCGGACGGACTGGCTGGCCTCGATGTCGGCGGCGCCATAGATGCGCTGTGCGATGGTGCGGATCTTTTCGAGAAGCGGCATCTCGTCGGGGTAGAGAAATTTGAGCTTTGCCGCCCCGCTCTCGGCGAGATCGACGACCTCGCGGGCGAGTTCAACGGCGCCCTCGCCGCCTTGCGCCCAATGGTCGGCGATCACCGCCTTGGCGCCCTCTGCCGCGCACAGCTCTTTGAGCCGGGCATGCTCGCGCGCAGTGTCGGCGCTGAAGCGGTTGACCGACACCACCGCCGGCACGCCGAACTGGCGGATATTCGCGAGGTGTCGCCGGAGGTTGGCAAAACCCTTCTCGAGCGCCGCGACATTCTCTTCGCGCAGCGCATTGAGCGCCACGCCGCCATGCATCTTTAATGCCCGCACCGTCGTCACCACCACAGCGGCGGCGGGGCTCAGCCCCGTCTTGCGGCATTTGATGTCGATGAACTTCTCGGCGCCGAGATCGGCGCCAAAGCCGGCTTCGGTGACGACGTAATCGGCGAGTTTCAACGCGGATGTCGTCGCGATCATCGAGTTGCAACCATGCGCGATATTGGCGAATGGGCCGCCATGAATGAAGACCGGGTTGTGCTCGATTGTCTGCACGAGATTGGGCGCCAGCGCATCCTTCAACAACGCGGTCATCGATCCTGCCGCTTTCACGTCGGCGGCGGTCACCGCTTTGCGTTCACGCGTCTGGCCGACGACGATATTGCCGAGTCGCCGCTGCAGATCCTGCAGGCTGGTGGCCAGGCAGAAGGTCGCCATCACTTGCGAAGCGGCGGTGATGTCGAACCCGTCCTCGCGCGGGTAGCCGTTGGCGACCCCGCCGAGCGAGGAAATGGTCGTGCGCAGCGCGCGGTCGTTCATGTCCATCGCCCGCCGCCAAGTCACCCGGCGCGGATCGATGCGGGGCTCGAGCCCGTAATAGATGTGATTGTCGACCATCGCCGCGAGCAGATTGTTGGCGGCGCCGATCGCGTGGAGATCGCCGGTGAAATGCAGGTTGATGTCCTCCATCGGCACGACCTGGGCGTAGCCGCCGCCGGCCGCGCCGCCTTTGACGCCAAAGCACGGACCCATGCTCGCCTCACGCAAGCACAGCATCGCCTTCTTGCCGATCAGGTTGAGCGCGTCGCCGAGGCCAACCGTCGTTGTAGTCTTGCCTTCGCCGGCCGGGGTGGGGGTGATCGCGGTGACGAGGATCAGCTTGGCGTTCGGGCGCTCAGGAAGAGAGCGAACGTAGTCGAGCGCAATCTTGGCCTTATATTTGCCGTAGGGTGATATCGCATCGTCGGGAATGCCGAGCTTCTCCGCAGCGATCTCGCCGATCGGTCGCATCGTCGCGGCTTGCGCGATCTCGATGTTGGATTTCGGGTTTTTATGTTGTTCATCTCCGCGCGCCACGACGCTTCTCCTTACCGTTCGGTGATGCCGGGTCTTATCCCCTCCGGGGCAACCGGCGCAACCGTGCAAACGCGCTAGAGATCCTGCCATTCCGGCCGCTTGCTAAGCCGCACAGGGACAGCGGGCAGGTATTGATAGCGGCGGGTCCAAGGCCGCGGGGTCTCATAGACGAACGCGCGAAATGTGCGGCACCTCACCGCCCGGAAACATGGCCGATCGATGAGTGTATCCTTCCTGACGCATCGCAGATAGTTGGTAAATTTTTGGTGATTTTGGCGTAGGAATGTCGGGCATGCCTTTATCGAAATCTTTGCGGGACTATTTTGGCGCAAGAGTACAATTCGAGGAGGCTCGATGATTGCGACAAGCAATCGCTGGTTCACTCAGGCGACCGGCAGTCGCGCCACCGAGCGTTACGGCACCGTCTGCCGAGACGCGGCGGGCCAGTGGCGGATCGTAAATTGAGGCGCGGCGCGTCGGCGGTCGAACGTGGATTTGTCAGAGGCTTCGCCTGGATTGGTCTCTGCCTTGGCGCGCTTCTCGGCTGCACCGCGGAGACATCCACCACCGCCCCGACCCCGGCCGTGGCTCTGGGCACCGCCCGGGTGTGGTTTCTGCGAGGGTGGGACGCGCCGAGCGGACAAGGCGCTGTCTACGCAGCGGCACCAGTAATATTCGCAAACGGCGCGCCGGTGGGCGACATCCGCACCGGCACCAAATTCTTTCGCGATTTTTCGCCGGGGAGTTACCGGTTCACGGTGCAGCCCTTCGGCCTTCCCACCTCGCAGGAGACCACCGTCCAACTGGCCGGAGGAACGGAAACCTATATTCAGGTTCAGTGGGCAGCGAGCTGGCAGTTCGGCTACCCGGAAGCCGGTTGGTCATTCGCGCCGAACACTTTCGTCATCACGCCGATGTCCGCCCGGCTAGCGCAGGCCTATCTCCCCACCCTGACCAATCTCGGCCAGCGCTGATCTTGCGAGATCGGTCACGTCAGGGGCGCGGATGCGGGGTTCGCCCGACTTATCCGATACAATCCCTGGTATCTGGCTGACCGACTCGTTGAGGGCGGCGGGGCCGCCGCTGCTTTTCGGCTTGCGGCTGTGGGCTTCGGTGTGCCTGGCGCTCTATGTCGCGTTCTGGCTCGAACTCGACAACGCGTTTTGGGCCGGCACCACGGCAGCGATCGCGTGTCAACCGCATCTCGGCGCATCGTTGCGCAAGGGCTGGTACCGGTTGATCGGCACCGTCGTGGGTGCCATTGCAATCGTCGTGCTGACCGCCTGCTTTCCGCAGGACCGCGCGCTATTTCTGATAAGTCTTGCGCTGTGGGGCGCCGGATGTGCTCTCGTCGCCACGCTGCTGCGCAATTTCGCGGCCTATTCGGCGGCGTTGGCCGGATATACCGCGGTAATTATCGCGAGTGATCAACTGGGCGCCACCGGCGGCCTCAACGCGCAGGCGTTCATGCTTGCTGTCGATCGGGCCAGCGAGATCTGCATCGGCATCGTCTGTGCCGGCGTTGTGCTTGCCGGAACCGATTTGGGCGGAGCACGGCGGCGGATGGCGACATTGCTCGCCGGCCTCTCCGCCGAGATCGCCTGCCGCTTCACCGGCACATTAGGTAACGCCGGAGCCGATTTCGAGGGCACTCAGACGACGCGGCGGGAGCTGGTCCGCCGGCTGATCGCGCTCGACCCGGTTATCGACGAGGCGCTCGGTGAATCCTCCGAGCTCCGCTATCACTCTCCGGTCTTGCAGAATGCCTTAGACGGTTTGCTTGTGGCGCTCGCCAGCTGGCGCACCGCGGCGGTTCTGCTGGCGGGATTACCTGAAGAAAGGGCACGGCGAGAGGCGGACGCGGCGCTCGCAGAAGTCCCGGAAGAATTTCGCACGCGGCCCGAGCAGGCCGAGGCGAAAGGCTGGCTGGCCGACCCGACGCGACTGCTGAGGGCAAGCAACGCAGCGGTGCGCAGGCTCGCTGCTTTGCCGGCGCGGACGCCGTCGCTGCGGCTGCTCGCTGATCAAACGGCGGAAGCATTGGCCGGCATTTCCCTGGCGCTCGGCGTGCTGGCGCTGCTCGTCGCTGGGCCCGCCGGACCGGTCGCTCGTGATCGCGGCCGCCGGCTGCGGATCCCCGATTGGCTTCCGCCGCTGGTCAATGCCGGACGCGCATTCGTCGTGATCGGCGCCGTGGAGCTTTTCTGGATTATTACCGCATGGCCCAGCGGCGCCAACGCGATAGTTTTCGCCGCGATCGTGGTGATCCTATTCGCGCCGCGCGCCGATCAAGCCTACACCACTGCGATCGGCTTCATGATCGGCAGCATCTTGACCGTGGCGATTACGGCAACCGTCAAATTCGCGATTCTACCGAACGTCGAGACCTTTGCCAGCTTCAGCTTGATAGTTGGTTTCGTATTGGTGCCAGTGGGTACTTTTCTCGCCTTACAGTGGCAGCCGGCCATTTTCACCGGAATGGTGACCGCCTTTGTTCCGCTGCTGGCGCCGACCAATCCGATGACCTACGACACCGCGCAATTCTACAACTCGGCGTTGGCGATCGTCGCCGGGGTCGGTGCAGGCGCCCTCTCGTTTCATTTGCTGCCACCGCTATCGCCTGCATTTCGAACCCGCCGGCTGCTGATGTTCGCCTCGCGGGATCTGCGTCGCCTCGCGACGGCTCCGCTCCCGAATACGCCCAAAGATTGGGAGCAACGGATGTATGCCAGGTTCGCGCTGCTGCCGGATCAGGCGCAACCGTTGGAGCGCTCGTGGCTGGTTGCGGCATTGTCGGTAGGTACCGCGAGCATCCAGCTTCGCCGCATCTGTCGCCGATTTGATCTGGGTTCCAGCATCGAGACGGCGCTCCACGCCATCGCACGCGGAGACTGCACAACAGCGAACGCAGCGCTTGCAGATCTCGACGCCACCTTTGCTTCAAGACCAGGGACTGCCCCTCTTCGAGCGCGCAGTCTCATCCTTGCAATCACTGCGGCGCTCACCCAACATTCCGCTTACTTCGACGCAGGAGCGACCGCGTGAGGTTCACCGAGGTGAACTTGTTTGGCGTCTATGTCGCGCCGATCTCGATGATGATGGTCGGGGCCTGGGTGGTGACAATCGGGCTGCGGTGGTTCGGCGCACGTTTCGGCCTGTTACGGTACGTCTGGCATCCCTCGCTGTTCGTGTTCGCCGTTTACATGATCGTGCTCTCTTTGATCGTTCTCACCGCTGCGGCACTATGAGTTCGCGATGGCTGATGTCGACACCAGATCGAGGCGCGAGACGGAGGCGGAGGGTTCGGCAGCGGTCCGGGCCGCCGAGCCGCCACCGGTGCTGCTGTCCGCCGCACGCGGCCGCCGCTTTCGTCTTTTTCCGCTGCTGGTCACACTGGCGGTGATCACGGTCGCCGTCGTCCTCGGGCGTGCGATGTGGGACACCTATATGGCAGCGCCCTGGACCCGAGACGGCACGGTGCGCGCCTATGTCGTGACAATGGCGCCGCAAGTCGCCGGTCAGATCGTCGAGCTGCCGGTTTCCGACAACCAATTCGTGCACAAAGGCGATCTGCTGATGGTCATCGACCCGACCAACTACAAGATCGCCGTGAGCCTCGCCGAGGCCGCTCTGCAACAGGTGCAAGTCAACGCGGAGAATGCCGAAAGAGAAGCTAAGCGCCGTCTGCAGTTGACCAATCTCGCGGTCACGGTCGAGCAACAACAGACCTTTGAGACCAGCGCAGTGGCCGCCCAGGCTCAAACCCAGCAGGCTCAAGCCAATCTGGAGCAGGCGAGGGTCAACCTGCAGCGGACCGAAATCCGCTCACCCGTCAATGGGTATGTAACCAATCTACTAGCGCAGCTCGGCGACTACGCCAATGTCGGGCAAAACGTGATCTCGCTCGTTGATGCCGACTCGTTCTGGGTCGACGGCTATTTCGAGGAGACCGCTCTCAACCGGATCCAGGTCGGCGACCCCGCAGAGGTCAAGCTGATGGGCTACCGCCAGATTATCCGCGGGCATGTCGGCAGCATCGCCCGCGGAATCAATGTTGCGAACGCGCAGCCCAATGGGCAAGGGCTCGCCAACGTCAATCCGATATTTACCTGGGTACGCCTGGCACAGCGCATCCCTGTGCGCATCCATATCGATCAGGTGCCGGAAGGCGTGGTGCTCGCGGCGGGTATGACCGCGACGGTGCAGATCGATCCGCGACTCAAGCCGCCTGTTGGGCGGTGAAGCTCCGCCTGCCGAACCTCTTGCCCGCAAGCGGCAAAAATCCGCGGTTCAGTGGGGCGTTCCAACCACCACCCGGACATCGACCGATACTGGCAGCCCGCCATGCATTTCGCCCAGCGTAAACAACCGCTCGGCCAACTGCCCCAAGGTGACTTCGCGCTCGATTTCAAATGAGCGCCTAGCATACTGAAATACTGCGGTGACCCGGTTGCTCGACTGGGTTGACTTGAAACTCATGACGCAGTCCGGTGCAATTGGTAGATACCCAAATAAACCTCAGCGCGGGCGCGTTTATTCCGTAAACTTTTGTAAAGCTATAGCAATTCGCGGGCAGTAACAGTTAACTAATTTTCACCGAGAATCGATTGGCCCGCAAAACCGCAAAGCCACATATAACAATTGGATAAGGCGAAGCGCCGCGTGCGGCAGCCGCGAAGGTCCGCAGCGAGGCGGCTCGGAAGGAGTGGTCGATGACTGGGGTTACCGGTTTTGGAGCCGGACGGAAAATCGGAAGGGTTCTCGGGGCCGCCGCCGCTGCTCTGCTGTTTGGTACCGTAATCTTTGAGCCGGGCGAAGCTAACGCCGCCGATGCAGGCGGGAGCTCCCACGGTGGCGGCGGCGGATTCCACGGCGGTGGATCCCGCGTAGGTGGGCCCCATGGCGGTGGGTTCCATGGGGGCGGCTTTCACGGCGGCGGCTTCAATGGATTTCATGCCGGGGGATTTCATGCCGGTGGGTTTCACGGCGGCGGCTTTCACAACGGTGGGTTCCACCGCGGCTTTCATGGGGGAGTCGCTGTTGGCCTCGGCGGGATCTATGCGCCGTACCTGTGGAATTACGGTTATTCCTACTACGGCTACGGGTCCCACGGTGGCTCCCCCGACTATGGTTATTACGGCTACGATCCTAGCTGCAGCTATTACGGCAACTGTCCCGACAATGGCTCCGGTTCGCAGCCCAGTGGGGCGCAGGTTTGGTATTATTGCTCCGACCCCGCCGGCTATTATCCTTACGTGACGCAGTGCAATACCGGCTGGCAGACGGTTCCGGCCAGCTGAGCCTCTGAGCGTGACTTGATCCTCGCGTCACGCTGTGCGTAGCGGCGCGATCCGGACATAAACTCCGATTAGCTCCGAGCCCTATTCCGCAGCGTGTCGTCTACGGTAGCGGCGGACGCGCCGGTCGGCCTGTTCCTTGTGGCCTCAAAAGTGCTCGATGGCACAGAGGCGGCTGCAATATTCGCCCACCATTGCGCTTGCCTCTGGCGTCTTGACCTCCTGGCAGGTGCAGGTCTTCAGAAACTTTCCGACCCAGAGGCCGCCGATGTAGCAGGCGGCGCCCTTGGTCCGGAGCGTGTGGTTGGTTCCGATGACCTTGTCGCCGTAGGCGACGTTCGTTTCGGGGCCGAATGCGCCGTAATTCTTGAGGCGGTGGAGATACCGGCGGGGCTGACACGTCAGCACCTCGACATGCTCGCGGCGATGCGGTCCATGCTCGGCTTGGCCCAGCAGATCGGTTGCGCACATTTCGGCATCGGCGGTCTCGTCAGCGATGACCAGGATCTCGCTCGGACCGGCAAAGAGGTCGATCCCGACCCGGCCGTAGAGCTGGCGCTTCGCCTCGGCGACATAGGCGTTGCCGGGCCCGACCAGAATATCGACCGGCTTGTAGCTCGCGGTGCCCAGCGCCATTGCCGCCACTGCCTGAACCCCGCCTGGCACATGGATCTCGTCGGCACCGCCCAGATGCATTGCCGCGATCGTCTCGGGATGCGGTCCGCCCTGGTTCGGCGGGGTGCCGGCGGTGATGCGCCCAACCCCCGCGACCCTCGCGGTGACGATGGACATGTGTGCCGTGGCGACTATCGGATAACGTCCGCCCGGCACATAACAGCCGACACGGCCGACCGGAATGTGCCGGTGCCCGAGTACGACACCGGGCAATGTCTCGACTTCGACATCGCGCAATGAGGCGCGCTGGATTTCGGCGAAACGGCGGATCTGCGCCTGCGCGAATCTGATGTCGTCGATCGTCTCCGGCGCCACCTTGGCGACCAGCGCCGCAATCTCGTCAGCGCTCAGCTGGAAACGCGGCGGCGACCATTTGTCGAAACGCTCCGACAGTTCGCGCACCGCCTCATTGCCGCGTCGCGCAACATCGGCAATGATGCTTTCCGCGGTGCTTCTGACCTTTGCGTCAGCCTCTTCCTGCCGCCCGGCCAGCGCCGCTGCTTTGATATGCCGGGGCTTGACTTCCTCCTACTCGATGACCTCGTCGGCTTGCGCCAAAAGCAAGGGCGGCACCGTGAGGCCGAGCGCTTTGGCGGTGTTCAGATTGATCACCATTTCGAATATGGTCGGCTGCTCGACCCGAATGTCGGCGGGTTTGGCCCCGTTGAGGATCTTGGCGACGATTGCTGCGGCCCGGCGGGTCATATCGGCGCCACGCGGTGCCAGCGAGATCAGCAGACCGGCGCGCACCATCGCGGGGTTCACAGTGAAGGTGAGCAGCTGGTGCTCGATGGCGAACGCAGCAATCTCGCGAATACGCGAAGCCGCTGGTGGGTTTGGATTGACCATCAACACGTCTGGGCGGTTTGAAGCGATCGCATTGAGGGCCGCGTCGAGTTCCGCGTCCGTTGTAACCGCGGTTACTTCGATGGTGAGACCGAATCCCGCCGCCGCAGTTTCCAAGTCCTGCTTGAAAAGGCGTGAGCCTGCATTGTCAGGACGCCAAAAAAATGCCATGCGCGAGGCGCTCGGAAGCAACTCTTTGATTATCTGAAGTTGCTTTCCGAGGGTATCGCCAAGTTGGCTGGAAACTCCGGTGATGTTGCCACCTGGTCGTGCGAGGCTTGCGATGAAGCCGACGCCAATAGGATCACCGGGGCCTATCATGACGATTGGAATGGTCTTGGTCTCGTCGTGGACGGCCTGGGTGCACTCGGAGTTGATGGTGATAATGACCGTCGGCTTGAGCGCAACCAACTCGGCCGCGATTTCCCGATAGCGTTCGGGGTGACCCTCGGTGGCCCGGTGAATAAATTCGACATTTCGACCCTCGATCCATCCGCTCTTTTGCAGTTCCTCCAGAAATATTTGCCAAGCTTGAGCAATTTGCGGGTTGGTCAGTGGAAGCTCTCTGAGGACCGCCACACGGGCGATCGGTGCTTCCGCTGCGGACGACAACGGGAGAGCGACAAGGCTCACGCCAAGAAGCCCGATTAGGTCGCGCCGGTTCATGCGATCACCACGCGGTCCAGCCGCCGTCGACGAGCAGGCTCGACCCGGTGACGAGACTGGCGGCGGGAGAAGCGAGAAACACGACGGCTTGCGCCACATCCTCGACCGTGCCGCCGCGGCCCAATGGGATGCGATCGAGGATCCATTTGCGGGTCACAGGGTCGTCGAAAAAAGGTCTGGTCAGTGGGGTCTCGACAAAAGTCGGCGCGATCGAGACGACACGCACACCCTTGGGCGCGAGTTCCAGCGCCATCGCTTTGGTCAGCCCTTCGACCGCATGCTTGGTCATGACATAGACAGTGCGGTCGCGCTCAGAGCCGACGTGGCCCATCTGCGACGACATATTGACAATAACGCCACTGCTATTGGGTACCATTAGCCGCGCGGCCGCTTGGGCCACAAGAAACGCGGCCCGGACATTGAGGGTCAGGAGTTGATCCAGTGTTGCTTCGTCGACTTCGAGAAACGGTTGCGGCCGGTTGAGCCCGGCATTATTGACAAGGATGTCGAGGCGCGGGATGTCGGAGAATGCCGCACGCATGACCGCCGTATCGGTCACATCGAACGGCATTACCCGCGTTTTGCCGCCGCCGGTGGCGATTTCGCGCGCGACTTCGTCGAGTTCGCTTGGGGTGCGGCTGACGAGCACCAGTTCGGCACCGGCGGCGGCGAGCGCCAACGCGACGGCGCGGCCGATGCCGCGTCCGGCGCCGGTCACCAGCGCCGTCTTGCCGTCGAGGCGGAAGGCGCTATCGGCCGATTTCGCCGGCATAGGATTCCAGCAGGCGCCATGTCGCCGGGCCCGCCCTTTCCCGCCAGCGGGCGTAGAAGTCGCCGAGCTTGGCGCGGAAGCCGGCCGTCTCCGCGGTATTGACCCGCATGCCCCGGCGCGCGAGCTCTCCGGCTCCGGCGGCATTGACCTGTTCGATGTCATCACGCTGCAGCAGCGCATATTTCTCGGCATTGCGCTCGACGACTTCTTGGATTGCCCGCGGCAGAGCGCCCCACGCTGCACCGTTGGCGAGCAGTGTGAACCCTGACCACCAATGGGCGGTCAAGCTCAAATAGGTTTGGACCTCGTAGAGTTTCAGCGACAGCACGACGCCGAGCGGGTCGCTTTGCCCATCGAAGCTTTTCGTCTTCAGCGCGTCATACATTTGATTGAACGGTACATACCCGGCCTCGGCCCCAAATGATTCGAAGAAATCGTGCGCAATAGCACCGCCCGGGCTGCGGATCTTCAGCCCGGCAAGATCAGCGTCGGTGTGGATCGGTCGCGTGCTGGTCGTCAGATGATGAAATCCGTTCTGCAAGCAATGGCGGAAAGCGTGGATGCCGTTTTGCGCCAGCTCGCTGCGAATCCGATCGCCGAGCGCGCCGTCGAGCGCCGAGAAGACGGCTTTCGAATCTCGGAATGCAAAAGGCAGCAACGGCAATGCGCTGGTCGGTGCGACCTCGCCGAGCGTCGCACCCGCGACAAAGAAATCGAGCGCCTCGCTGCGCAAATCGGCGAACATCTTGGGGTCGGGTCCAAGCCGGCTCTCCGGAAAGACGTCGATGAGAAATTCTCCGGCCGTCTCATGGCAGATCGCTTCCGCCATCTCGGTGATCCGCCTGACGGTGGCGCTCGCTGCAGGTTGGTTCAGGCCGAGACGGTAGTGAAATCGCGGCCTTCGATCCGTAGACATGCGTGGATGATAGTCGATGCGGGCGGCTGTGAACCAGTCAGTCGCGGAAGCGCCGATCGCGGACCCAAAAATCGCCCTAATCTCCTGCGATACTCAAACTCTGGCGCAACGCGGCGGTAATGGATGACGGCCTTTCTCGAGTACAACCAGAGGAAGAGTTTGTTGCAGATTTGCTGCAGATAGCCCAAACGACCAATCGGATGCACAATTTAACATTGTAGTCTCCAGATCTGCTTGACATGCCAAAGCTCGCGAGATAGGAAACCTCATCGTGGTGGATTTGAGCCGACCGGCTTGCGGCCACGCTAAAGAAGCGCTAAAAGGTCGGGAGTTCTGAGAGGAGCCCTGGCCCGCGCGGGACCGGGGTTTTTTGATGCCCGATCGGCGCGGCCGCACATTGGAGAGACCCGCCGATGACCAACCCCGTGTTGCCCGCCGATCTTGCCGATACTCTCGATCCCGCGACGATCCTTGTCCGCGGCGGTGCCAGCCGCAGTCCGCATGACGAGACCTGCGAGGCATTGTTTATGACCTCGGGCTTTGTGTACGACAGCGCCGCTGCAGCGGAGCAGGCCTTTGCGCAGGAGGGCTCGCGTTTTGTGTATTCGCGCTACCGCAACCCGACGGTAGCGATGTTCGAGGAGCGGCTGCGGCTCATCGAAGGCGCGGAGGCCTGTCGCGCGACGGCCAGCGGGATGGCGGCGGTGTTCGCGGCTTTGCTGTGCCGGTTGCGCGCCGGCCAGCGGGTGGTGTCGAGCCGGGCGCTGTTCGGGTCGTGTCATTACATCGTCTCCGACCTGCTGCCGCGGTGGGGGATCGAGCCGGTACTGATTGACGGCCGAGATCTCGGCGCTTGGGAAGCGGCACTGGCAAGCGATGCGGCGCTCGCCTTCTGCGAGAGCCCGTCAAACCCGACGATGGAAATCATCGATATCGCCGAGGTGGCGCGGTTGACCCACCGCGCCGGCGGCATCCTCGTCGTCGACAACGTTTTTGCGACCCCGCTGTTGCAGAAGCCGCTGGCGCTTGGCGCCGATGTCGTCGTCTATTCGGCGACCAAACACATCGATGGCCAGGGCCGTTGTCTCGGTGGCGCGATCCTGGCCACCGAGAAATTTATTAAGGATGATCTCGGTTCGTTTTACCGGCATACCGGACCGTCGTTGAGCCCGTTCAATGCGTGGCTGCTGCTGAAAGGCCTCGAGACGCTGGAATTGCGCGTCGAGCGGCAGTGCCGCACCGCTGCGGCGGTCGCCCGCTATCTCGAGAGCCATCCCAAAGTCGCGAGAGTGCTTTACCCCGGGCTGGCGAGCCACCCGCAACACGAGCTGGCGCGCCGCCAGATGCAGCAGGGCGGCAGTCTCGTCTGTTTTGATGTCGCCGGCGGCAAAGAGGCCTGTTTTCGCTTTGTCGATGCGCTGCGGCTGGTCGACATTTCGAACAATCTCGGAGACTCGAAGAGCCTCGTCACCCACCCGGCAACAACGACGCATTCGCGGCTCAAGCCCGAGGACCGGGCCCAACTCGGGATCGGCGAAGGCCTGGTGCGCTTTTCCGCCGGCCTCGAAGCGGAAGCCGACCTGCTCAGCGACATCGAGCGGGCGCTAACGTGTATTTAGTTGTATCATCGAGCGGGTGTGGTCAATCGACAGGAAAAATGTGCGATGGCTGTCATCGGGGTAATCGCTCAGGGCATGATGGGTGCCGGCGTTGGCCGCCGGCTGCACGAGAGTGGCGCCAAAGTCCGCACCCTGTTTTCGGGGCGCAGTCAGGCGAGCGTCGAGCGCGCCAAGGCGGCCGGCATGGCTGCGGCAGCGGACGAGCGCGAGCTGCTTTCCGACGCCGATTTCTTCCTGTCGGTCCTTCCGCCGGGCGAGGCCGAGACGCTCGCCGGCAAGCTGGCGCCGACCCTGATGACGCTCGACCGCAAGCCGGTGTACATCGACTGCAATGCGATCAGCCCGCAGACCGCGATGCGGGTCGGCGAAATCATCGCACCGACCGGAGCCCATTTCGTCGATGCCGGGATCATCGGTGGACCGCCGCGCCCGGGCTACAGCCCGACGATTTACGCCTCGGGGCCGACGGCGGGCCAAACCGCGGTGCTGCGCGATTGGGGTATCGATTGGCGCGTCATCGATGGGCCGATCGGCGCCGCCTCGGGTCTCAAGATGTCTTATGCCGGGATCACCAAAGGCACGACCGCGATCGCCTCGGCGATGCTCCTGGGCGCGGCCCGGTTCGGCTGCGGCGAGGCGCTCATCGCGGAGCTGACCGAGAGCCAGCCCGAGATGCTCGCGCGAATGCGGAGCGGGATCCCGCGAATGTACGACAAGGCCTATCGCTGGGTCGCCGAGATGGAGGAAATCTCCGACTTTCTCGAGCGGAACCCACCGTCGCGCGACATCTACGCCGCGGTCGCGCGCCTCTACGCTTACCTCGCCGAGGCGGAAGCCGAAAAAGAACCCGGCCCCGACAACGCCGTTCGCACTCTCGACCGCGTCCTCGGTAAGCGTTGATCGGCTTTAACCTTTCGCGACCTCGTGCTTGGCGAGGTGTTCGAGGACGCGGACGAGGCCGGAGTGATCCCAGCCCTTGCCGCCGAGCGCGGCGGCGCTGTTGAACAGCTCCTGTGTCGTCGCGGTGTTCGGCAATGAGAGGCTGAGTGTGCGGGCTCCCTGAAGCGCGAGGTTCAGATCCTTTTGATGCAGCTCGATGCGAAAGCCCGGATCGAAGGTGCGCTTGATCATCCGTTCGCCATGAACTTCGAGGATGCGCGAAGACGCGAAACCGCCGATCAGAGCTTGCCTCACTTTTGCCGGATCAGCACCCGCCCGTGAGGCGAACAAAAGGGCCTCGCCGACGGCTTCGATCGTCAACGCGACGATAATCTGGTTTGCGACCTTGGTCGTCTGCCCATCGCCATTCCCGCCGACCAAGGTAATGTTTTTGCCCATCAGCTCGAAGATCGGCCTCACCCTGGCGAAGGCATGCTCGGGGCCGCCGACCATTATCGTTAGCGAGGCCGCCTTGGCGCCGACCTCACCACCGGAGACCGGCGCGTCGAGGTAGTCGCAACCCTTCTTGTTGATCTCTGCGGCGAACAGCTTGGTCTCGATCGGTGAGATCGAACTCATATCGACGACGATCTTCCCGGGCGACAGCCCTTCGGCGACCCCGTCGGGATCGAACAGGACGCTCTGAACATCCGGCGTGTCGGGCACAATCAGAATGATGATCTCCGAACGCTCGGTAATCGCTTTCAGCGTGTCGCAGACCGTCGCACCGGCTTCGCGAACGTCGGCCGGTAAGCGACGCTTACCATAGACGAAGAGCTCGTGCCCGCCCTTGACCAAATTGAGGGCCATCGGGTGCCCCATGATCCCGAGGCCCACAAAGCCGATCTTCATGATCTCTCCTATGTCCTATGCTGCAGAGATGCGATCGCGCACACTGCAACAGTTCCGGCCGAGGCCTCAAGCCGGGCAATTTCCTAGCTCGGGCTGCTTGCCACCATCTGGCGACTTGAACCGAGCTCTTAGCCTTCTGTTAGAATGGCAAACGTTCGGAGGCCGGTTGACACCGGAAAGCCCCGCTTTGGGTTGAAGACAGGAGGGCGCAATGACCATCGCTACCACGTCGTCTACGGCCGGTCGCTCACCATTGCGACACCTGCCGATGTTGGCCGCCGTTCTCGCGTTCATTGCTGTGGCCGTGTTGGGGGCTGCGCCGCTTGGCTGGCGTGCCGGATGGTGGCACTTTCGGTTCTCCCTCCTCACCTTGTTGCCGTGGGCCGCCTATTTCGGCATCGCCGCTCTTGTGATTTCGGTCCTCGCGCTGTTGCTGGGACGCTCGCGCATCCGATCGCGAGGGGTCGTGATCGCCGTCATCGCCTTTGTCGCCGGGGGGCTGGTTGCCTACGTGCCGTGGCATTACGACACCGTGCGCCGCGCTGTCCCGCCAATCAACGATATCACGACCGATATCGACGACCCGCCCGCTTTCGCTGCCGTTGTTGCTGCCCGCACGGCGGGGGAGGGCTCCAATCCTGTCGTCTATCCGGGTGCCAAATTCGCCGATCAGCAGAAACAAGCTTATCCCGACATCGCTCCGCTGGTGCTCGCACTGCCTCCCGATCGCGCGTTCAGCCGCGCGCTGGATGTGGCACAAAGCATGGGATGGAAGATCGTGACTGCCGACCCGATTGCGGCCCGGATCGAGGCAAGCGACCGGAGTCGCTGGTTCGGCTTTACCGACGATATCGTCGTCCGTATCGCTCCGTCTGGCTCGGGTAGCCGCATCGACATGCGCTCCTCGTCGCGTCTCGGGCGCAGCGACTTCGGCGTCAATGCGGGGCGCATCCGCACTTATCTGGCGGCGTTGCGGGCGGCCGCCGGCGGTCAAAGTTAGCTTCCGCAGTCCTAACCAGCCAAGGGCAACGATGATGGCGATTCACGCCGAAGACCTCGAATATCATCGCCCAGCGGGTATGCCGTTGCTCGCCCGGTTCTACCGACCGGAAGGGCAAGGTCCGTTCCCGGCGGTACTGGAAGTGCACGGCGGTGCGTGGACGTCGGGCGATCGATTCAACAATGTTGCGATCGCCGAACACCTCGCAGCCCGCGGCGTGGCCACGCTGTCGATCGAGTTCCGGATGCCGCCGGAGGCCCGCTATCCCGAGAGCGTGGCTGATGTGAACTATGGAATCCGCTTCCTGAAGGCAAATGCACAGAGGTTCGCGACGCGGCGAGAACTCGTGGGCGGGCTCGGGACTTCGTCCGGCGGCCACCTGCTGCTGCTCAACGTCCTTCGCCCGCGCGATCCCCGCTATGCTGCATACCCTGTACCGGGCGCCGACGCGCGCCTTGCTTTCGCCGTCGTTTGCTGGCCGGTGGCCGATCCGCACGCCCGCTATCGCGCCGTGCGCGGGCGCGGCAACGACCGGCTGGTCGACGCACACCACCAGTTCTGGCTATCAGAGGAGGCGATGGCCGAAGGCAGCCCTCAACTGATCCTGGAACGTGGCGAAGCGGTCAAGACGCCGCCGGCGCTGATCATGCAGGGTACCGCTGACGACAATCTGACACCCGACATGGCGGTCAACTTTGCGGCTGCCTACACTGAGGCCGGCGGCTCGATCGCCTTTCACCGATTCGAAGGCCAACCGCACGCTTTCATCTCCCGCGATCCCACTGCGCCCGACGCGGTCCGTGCGCTCGGCCTGATTACCGACTTCATCCATCACCAGACGCGGTGAGCGGCCTCATTCGGCTGCGGCGAGGCTCGGGCGCTGTTGGCGCAATTCAGCGACACGGGCTCTGGTGTAGAGATCGGTCCAATTCGACAGCGCGAAATCGGTGACCTGGCGCGGATCGTAGGGGCGATCGGGGATACACATTTCCTTGCCTGCGATGTAAACGGCGCGCAGACGGCTGCTGTCCTGCAGCACACCGATATCGGCAAGCGGGGAGGCGTCGAGTGCGATGAAGTCGGCGGCGCGGCCGCGTTCCAGTACGCCGATACGGTTGCCTTCGGTCATGAAGCGAGCATTGACTTCGGTCGCCGCCCGCAATGCTGCGGCAGGGGTAAAGCCCAGATCGTCGACAAACAGCTCGAGTTCGCGAGCATTCCATTCGCCGTAGGGAGTGACTGCAAAGCCGGTATCGGTGCCAGTCAGGATCGGCACCCCGGCGGCGCGGGCCTTCTTCCAATTGGCGCAGCCAATCTCATACTCGCGTTGCGCATGATCGGGCCGGCCTTTGAGAAAAGCGGGCTCATGCGGTTGCGTGAAATCGATCGTGTTGCGCGGATGCGTCAGCGTCGGGGCGATCGTGCTGCCGGTTTGCCGCATCGCCGCGATGCATTCGTCATCGAGATGATTGGCGTGGAAAATCAAATCGACGCCGGCCCGCGCGGCGTAAAGCGTCGCCTCGCGGCCACGCGCATGTGCCACCGCCTTCTTACCAAGACGATGGATCTCGCGGACCATGATGTCGGTTTCTTCCTGGGTGAACGCGGCAACCAACTCGCCATTGTCACGCCGCTGAATGCCGTCGAGCGCGATCTTGATGCAGTCGACGCCATCCTTGACTTGGCGGCGGATTTCTTCGACCGCCTCGGCGATGTTGGTAACGAGCTTGCCGATCGAGGTTTCGGGCGCCCCGATCCAGGTCGGGTACCAATCGGTCAGACCCTGATGCGTTGTGACATAGCGGCCCGCCGCCATGACCCGCGGCCCGTCGAACAGACCGGCGCGGATTGCGTTACGGATCGACAGGCTGATCTGACCGGCATCACCGGGCGAACAGATCGCGGTAAAGCCTGCGGCGGCCACCTTTTGCGCGAAGAACATGCCCCGCAAGGTGCGGAACTCGAGCGGGCTGTAAAGGTCGATGTCTTCTTCGCTCTTGGCGTTGCCATAGGCGAGATGGGTGTGCACATCGATGAGGCCCGGCATTACAAAGCAGCCGGAATAATCGAGCGTGCGATCACCGCGGGCGCGCCGCGGCGATCCCGCCTCGAGGCCGACATAATCGAGCACGCCTTCTTCGTCGAAGACGAGGATTTCATCGCGGCGGGCATCATCTTCCCGCCCGGTGAAGATCTGGCCGCAGCGAACAAAGGTCTTCATTGCCGCGCACTCCGTTGTCAGGACGAGCCCTGCTCGCGACAAAGTTCTAGCACAAGGAAGGCTGGACACCAGCGGTGTTCCCGTATGTGTTATCGATCTCGTAAGTGCGGGAGCAGGGTTACCTGATCCGATGACCGTCCTCGACCCGGCCTACCCGTCCGGAGAGATGGCCCGACGGGTCCGCGATCTCGATTGGTCGAGGACCTCACTCGGCGCCAGCAAAACCTGGCCGCCGAGCCTCAAACTGAGCGTCGCGATGATCCTCGCCTCGGGGTTTCCGATGGCGATCCGCTGGGGCCCTGAGCTGATGCTGATTTACAACGACGCCTACCGCCCCATTCTCGGCGAAAAGCATCCCGGCGCTTTGGGACGGCCGCTGCGCGAGGTGTGGTGGGGGGTCTACCCTGAGCTGGGACCCTTGAGCGAGGCCATCCTGCGCGGCGAGCGCGGAGCCTTCTTTGCCGAGGACCATCCGTGGACCGTCCGCCGTCAGGGCTCGGCCGCGGAAGACGCCCGGTTTACCATCAGCTACAGCCCGATCCCAGACGAAACCGCCCCCAACGGGATTGGCGGCGTCCTGACGACTTGCATCGAGACGACGGAGCGCGCTCGTAAAGAAGCCGCGCTGCAGGTCCTCAACGCCCGCCTCGAGGCGGACATCGCCCAGCGCGTTCGTGAACGCGATCGCATTTGGCAAGTATCCGAGGATCTCCTCGGCGTTTCCACTTTTGAAGGCTATTTCACCAACGTCAATCCGGCTTGGACGAACCTCCTCGGATGGAGCGAAGCAGAGATCAGAGGAATGCACGTCAGCGAGCTGAGGCATCCCGACGATGCGCCTCATTCGCTGGAAGGCCGTCGGCGACTCGCCGAAGGCGTACCGACAGTGCGCATGGAAAACCGTTTTCGCCACAAGGACGGGTCGTGGCGTTGGATTTATTGGACGATGACGGCCGAAGAAGGATCGATCTATTTGATCGGCCGGCATGTGACCGCCGAGAAACTCGCCGCGGAGGCGCTGCGCGAGAGCGAACGGCAGTTCCGATTGTTTACTGAAGGCGCGACCGATCACGCACTGATCAGACTCGACGCGCGAGGCGTGGTGTCGGGCTGGAATGCAGGAGCTCAACGGATAGAAGGCCATGCCGAATCGGAAATCGTAGGCCAGCATTTCTCGTGTTTCTATACGGCGGCGGAGCGGGCGGCCGGTGCGCCTGAACACGCTCTCGCGATGGCTGCAGCCTCAGGAGCCTATGAAGATGACGGCTGGCGGATTCGCAAGGATGGATCTTTGTTCCTTGCGGCCGTCGTGATTGACGCTATCCGCGACGAGGAAGGCAAGCTGATCGGGTTTGCGAATATCATGCGCGACATCACCGAGCGCCATGAAGCGAGGGCAAAACTGCAGCGCGCACAGGAGCAGCTTTCCCAGTCGCAAAAGATGGAGGCGTTAGGACAACTGACGGGCGGGATAGCACACGACTTCAACAATATACTTACGGTTGTTTGCGGCAATGCGCAGTTGCTGAAGGGGCGCTTGCACGATCACGTTGATTTGCGCGCAATCGATGCGATCGAGCTTGCGGCAACGCGCGGTGAAACGCTGACCCGGCAACTGCTGGCCTTTTCACGGCGGCAAGCGCTGAACCCCAGGGTTATCAGCTTGCGGCAGCGCCTTGGGGCATTCCGTGATCTGCTCGCCAGTTCCGCCCGCGGCGACATCGAGCTGCTGATCGACGTTGGACGAAACATCTGGCCGGTGGCGGTCGATGTCCATGAATTGCAGCTCGCACTGATCAACCTGGTCGTCAATGCTCGTGACGCAATGCCCGATGGCGGCAGGATTGCCATCGGGGCAAGGAACGTCCAACTTCAGCCCGAGGAGACCCCAGAGCATCTGAGCGGCGAGTTCGTCAGCCTGACAGTGGCGGATAGCGGGTGCGGCATAGCTGCCGAGATCCTGCCAAAGGTGTTC
>Ga0306925_10001192_pt1 | contig 20939 bp, 20 predicted proteins | sample flu12Cox44000176_FD_203755 | JGI IMG/M metagenome (GOLD analysis project Ga0306925, IMG submission 203755) | Lab enrichment of tropical soil microbial communities from Luquillo Experimental Forest, Puerto Rico - flux8day.12C.oxic.44.000.176 (v2)... | ecosystem: Environmental > Terrestrial >... | reverse complement strand
ATCGAGCGTATGACCAGGGATCACACGGACGCCGTCATGCTTCCACTTCGGGGCGTGTTCGTGGTGATCGTGGCTCATACGCTGCTCTCTTTGCACCAACGTAGTGCATCCTACCAGCGGCGCGCCGGTTGTCGCAAACAACGCCCAACGCTTTACATCGTGAAAGCCGTCTGTGAATTGGCGATGTTGGACCTTTTGCCAACGGTCATGCGGGTCGCATAAGCTGACTGGCGGGCGTTTTTGCATTACTAGCAAACGAGCGTTGCTATTTTTGTAGTGCTCGCGCACCGGATATGAGCGCAGCATATTTAAGGCTCATCGCGTATGGAGTTGAGCATGCGACCGACGGGCCGCTTTACCCCCGTCCCCCGGCCATTCGGCGCATAAAAGCTCGGCCGCCGTCATCAGGACATGACTGGCGGCCGCTTTTTGAGCGAGCAAAGGGAATAAACTGAAATTCAGCGGGCGCGGCCGCTTTTGGCGTCGCAAAGCTGACATTCCGAAGAACGCAATCGATGTCGCTATTGGGGCTAAAGCGGACATGGGCCTTCGCACTGCACATGTCTGCTTTTGACCCAAAGCGGACATCAGCTGAAGGCGCTTACGGGTTTTCCGACCTGCTATGCTAGAATCAGAAATGGTGTGCTGGCCTCGAAGGGCAGCAACATGCGCCGGCGAGATTTCATCAAAGCTATTGTCGGATCGACGGTCGCGTGCCCGCATTTGGCGCGAGCGCAGCAAAACGGACGAATGAGGCGAATTGCTGTGCTCATGCCGTACGCCGCGGCTGACGCCCAAGCCCAAGCTCGAAATGCTGCGTTCCTATGTCCGCTATTGGCCCAAAGCGGACATCCGTAGTTGCGCCGCACATGTCCGCTTTCGGGTGTAAAGCAGACATGACCTTGTGCGGCGCACATGTCGCTTTTGACCCAAAGCGGACATGAGTTCGCGTGTAGTTGAAAGCCGTTTTCCTTTGGGTCGACGTTTCCCATCCAAAAAATTAGTGGTCAGAGGTAGGCCGGTAGCTTGTAGGTCAATCACGCTGATTGATTGGCTGTCTTCCTCCATTCAAAGATTCGGTGCCTGTAAGAAAGAAAAACAACGTCCGGCCCTCACCCGGCACGGAGGCGACAATGCAACAATTCGTGCGGCAAGCGTTTCGACGCCTGACCAAATCGATAACTCGCGGTCCCTAGCGAGGGGCACATGCGGCGGCGCGAATTTATATCCATTGTTGGAGGCGCGGCGGCATCATCTGTTTTTTGCTCAATTGCCGCACCTGTTGGCGCACAAACGACATCGAGTGCAGTTCGTAAGTTAGGCGTTGTAACACTCGGGGTACCCCAGTCATCGCTTTTGATTGAAGCTTTCATCAAGGGGCTGCGTGAACTCGGCTACGAGCCCGGCAGGAACATTCTCCTTGAGTTTCGTAATGCCGAAGGACAAGCCGACCGGTTGTCCGCCCTCGTCACTGAAGTTATGGCAAAGAACATTGACATTATTGTTGTTGAGAGTATCGCCGCAGCGATTGTGGCCAAGAACGCCTCGCAGACCATCCCGATAGTTGTCGCGATTGCTTCAGATCCAGTCGGCGCAGGAGTGTTCGCAAGCCTGGTTCGGCCAGGGGGCAACGCCACAGGCCTTTCGTTGCAGTCAGAGGAAATCATCCCCAGGCGGATTCAACTCATAAGAGAGGTTGTGCCCGGAACCAAGACGATCGCTGTTCTCTATAACCCACAGCGACCGACGGTTGCAGATAACATCAAAGAGACGGAAGCCGCTGCACAAATGTTTGGAATTCAGGTGCAGCTTGTTGGTGTGCACAACCCCGACAATCTGCGCATTGCAACGGACAACGTCGTACGGGCAAAGCCGGACGTATTTATGACGCTGCCGGACGGAATGTTGCTCAGCCTCGCGAAGCCTATCGGAGAGTTTTCACTCGATCGCCGTTTGCCGGGCATATTTCCGGAACGCGATTTCGTTGAATCGGGTGGCTTAATGGCCTACGGCCCTAGCCTTGCAGCTCACTTTCACAGAGCAGCGGCCTATGTTGATAAGATTTTGAATGGAGCGAAGCCTGGAGACCTTCCTGCCGAACAGCCAACGCGCTTTGAGCTTGTCGTCAACTTAAAATCCGCAAAGGCGCTTGGTCTTACTCTCTCAGCTAACGTCATTAGCATCGCAGACGAGCTAATCCAATAACGCTTCTGTCACACAGCGTGAGTCCGCTTTTGGCCCAAAGCAGACGTAAGCCACTGCACTGCATTTGTCCGCTTTCGGGGGTAAAGCAGATATGGCTCAGTGCACCCGGCCTAGTCAGGCAATGTGTTCAAACTGCTGCAGCCCGAACGAAGAGGAGACTGCTCATGAATATCAAACATAAATTCGCGCCGACATTGTTGACCGGCGTGGCAATCGGGCTCGCCGCCGGAACTGCCATACACGCGCAGCAGATCAAGGCGGCACCTGGATACTTTGTCGCCGGGCTCGAAATAACCGACGCGGCCAAATTCCAGACATTTGTGTCTCAGGTTCCGGGAACGCTCGCACCCTTCGGCGGGCATTATATCGTCCGGCCATCAAAGGTCTCGGCGGTGGAAGGTGACCCTCCCAAGATCTTCGCTATCGTTGCATTTGACAGCGCCCAACAGGCGATGGACTGGTACCACTCGCCGGCCTATCAGGCTATCCTTCCACTGCGACTTAGCTCGGCAAAGACCACAGCTTTCATCGCCGAAGGTGTGCCACCTCAGTAATGGCGCGGTGTTGAGCGGATTTATCGATCGACCAGGTGTTCCGGCCGTGTCCGCGGTTTGGCCCACGCAGGCGTTGCGTGTTGTGCTGCTAAGAGTCCGTTATCGGGCTTTCTGAACTACGGCGGCCTTCGTTCGGAATCGCAAAATGTCTGCTTATTAAAGCGGACATGAGCTGTCCCCAATTTTGGTGTAAACGCTGTAATTATGAGCGAAACCCAGGCGCTTTTCGACACCTTACACAATTCGGCTGATAAAGCCGTCGTCGCTGCTATTGAATCGGTGGTCGAAAACGGCGCTGACCGGGAATTGTGCCGTATCAATGTTCTGATGTTTGCCGCCAAACACGGGCTAGACGATGAAAAAACAATCAGTGGGTTCCTGCATGCTGCCCGGCTGGGGCTATTCGAGTTAACCTGGAACGTTCTCTGCCCTGGTTGCAGTGGAGTACTCGAGGCCACACAAACCCTCAAGTCCGTGCACAAGGAGGCATATGACTGCGCGCTGTGCGCTGCCGGCTATGAGCCGACGCTTGACGAGATGGTCGAAGTCGCCTTCACCGTCAGTCCCCGCCTGCGCCGAATCGCGGCACACGACCCTCACTTGCTTCCGATATGGGAATATTTCCGGCAGATTTTTTGGAGCTCCGGAATAGACCTGCCAGAGACGGGATTCGAGGAGCTCCTCGAAAAAATCACCATCGAGGCAATCGAACTTCCGGCCGGTGAAAAGGCGCTAATATCACTGCAGCTGCCAGCCGAATTCGTAATCGTATTCGAACCGGTCACGCACGCGGCCCATTTCATCGACGTGAAAGGAGAGCCGACCCGTGAGCGCCAAAACCTGACGATCATCTACAACAGAATTCATGCCCCGACCGGCACCACGACGATGCACCCAGGTCCGCTGCGGCTTTCGCTCGAGAACCGCAGCGATGTGCGCACGCTGCCCTCCGTGTGGATCGCCGGCGACGAACTCCATCACCTCCTCGGTAGACGGCGACCATTCCTGACCGCGAAGCGGCTGCTGAGCAATCAGACCTTTCGTGACATCTATCGAACTGATACGCTTGATGTGGACCAAGGTCTCAAGGTTACAAGTCTCACCTTCCTGTTTACCGACCTCAAAGGCTCGACGGCACTTTATGACCGCGTTGGCGATATCGTCGCCTACGATCTAGTGCGCGAACATTTCAAGATTCTCCAAGAGATCGTTTCGTCTGAAGGAGGCGCGATCGTCAAAACGATCGGCGACGCGGTGATGGCTACCTTTCCGACACCGGATCGCGCTGTTAATGCCGCGCTTCGCATGCGCGATTCTATCCAAGAGCTAAAAAACGACTTGCTTATCAAGATTGGGATTCACGAGGGACCATGTCTCGCAGTAACCCTTAACGACCGGCTCGACTACTTTGGTCAGACCGTCAATATAGCTGCCCGTGTTCAGAGCCTTGCCGATTCACGCGCAATCTTTGCAACAAAATCCGTAGTCGAAAATGCGCAAGTCTCGAAGATACTGGAGGCAAGCAAGCTTAGGCTGACCGAGCAAAGCGCAGCACTGCGCGGCGTTGCCGACAAAATGGCGGTTTTTCAAATTCCTTGAATGGTAGACCAAATCCGCTATTGGCCCAAAGCGGACGTGGCGTTTTGCACTGCATATGGCTGCTTTTGACCCTAGCAGACAACTATGTCCCTCTTAGTTTTGTCCGCCCTTAGGAACAAAGCAGACATCATTCGTGGGAATCGGCCTCAGCTCGTTGAACACGGTGCAGATGTGACCTAATGCAACGCGGGCGGAAAACGCATCTCGTGCGGTTTGTGCCAATGAAAAAAGGTCGCGGGGATTTGTTACGAGTGAAAGGATCATTTGTGCAATATTGACTGTACCATTTGGACGCATGGCACCTAGTGCAACTCGCGGCAGTGAGTGATTGGCCGGATCGGCAATCACTCGAATTGCTACAAAGCGAAGACCATTCGCTGCGGCGACGCTTGCGACAATGTGTGATTCCATGTCAACGGCTAACGCTCCTGTTTTCTTATGCAAGGTATGCTTCGCATCGACATACGCAATTGGCCTGGGCACGCCTACAATCTTTCCAGAGATTGAGTGGGGGATGGCCTCTAGCAAGCTCCGCGACCAGCTTGCATCTGTCTGCAGTCGGTCGCTGCCCCACAGTATTTCAGAGCCGACGACGCAGGTTCCTGGAGCCAAATTGGGCAACAGTCCTCCTGCGACACCAAGACTGATAAGACCTTGGCACTCACTCGTGATCGAGTGTGTCAGGGAAGCCTCTAGATTCTGGCCACCGGCACCGCAGATTACTCGAGCGCATACGTCGTCCGCGAGACGTGCTTCAAACGGGAGCCCGACGACAACAATCAAGGTCTGAGTGACGCTTGTAGGCATGGTTTTGCTGCACAAATGGGGCGCGTAATCACCACAACCTCGCTAAGTTTCCCAACAAGGCGCACTTTTCAAATTAGTAATTCGTTAGGTTGTGACAAACAGGTTATTTATTATTCCGGAGCGTCATCATCGATCTCTAAAAGACCGTTCAATCGCACCAAAGGTCTTTGTAGTTCGGAAATTTCTTCAGCGTCTTGTCGTATTGAGTCGGCTCAATCAAGGGCAGTATGAATTTCAACAATAGATTCTTCAATCTTGACGTATGCCTGACGTAGAGATCGATCGGATCAAGCAGATGTCGCAGATGTAACTTCGGATCATAGTTTAGGGCGCTACTGCGAAACCACCGATAGCCGTTTTCAATAGACCAGGTAATCATGTCCCGAACGGCATAATGGTAAAGGTGCAAGTCGAGTGCGACCGCATAGTCGAGTCCTATATATTCTGCATAGATCGCGTCGTCTTCGATCATGCAAAGGGTAAAAGCCACAATCCTTGCATTCTGTCGCCAGACGAAGAAGCGTACTTTGTCGGGCATCATACGCCCGAGTCGGCGGAAATACTCTTTGGACAACTTCTCGAAATGTAGTTTCGAGCGTTCGTAGACCTGCAAATAGAGCGGATATATCTCGTCAACTACTGGTGCAATGTCGTTCACAACGGCTAGTTCGATGGGCGCTCCCCGAGCTGCAGCTCTGAACTTTCTTCGGAGCTTGGTACGTGTGGCGCTGTTGAGCGCCTTGTTCATGTACTCCGCGAAACTTGCATAATTGATGTTTAGCTTGGTCATCGGGAGGCTCGGAACCCGAGCAAACCCACACTGCAGGAAACATTGCAATACTTCGCGATATTTTGCCGGAAACTCCTTAAGCACAATAAGTGGCGCTCTCAAACTCCTTGCTTCGGTTACGATCGCCGACGCCAAGAGCTGTGATTGGTGACCAAACGGCATAGCCTCGGCGTTGTCGAGGTGCCCTTCGCCAGCCACGCAGCCGACCATGAGCACACGCAGTCGCATGAAGCGTGGCCATATCTGGCGAATTGTATTGAGTAGATTACCGAGCTTGGGGGACGCTCCGACAAGCAAATCTTGGTCGAGAATAAAGAACGGCAGAATCGCACGAACCTCGCCATGTATATCCTTGATCGCAAAATAACGATACTCGAATCCTTGCAGGATCGTGTCTTCGACGATCTCGTAGTATCGGGAATCCTTCCGTCCGTGTTCAAAAGCGTGCCGCCAATGGAGGCAGCATGCCAACTCGTCACGCCGAACTGTCTCGACGCTACCGGCGACTGCTGGGGGGTCTTCGCGTGTGAACGATCTCACTCATGGAAAACACTCTAACAAGGTCCCGCAGACATAATTATTTTGTAAATTCTGACCTTTGTTTTCTAGTTCCAAAAGTTTTGAGACTGCGACGCTTACCGAAATTGTCGGCGACGATGCTACTTTCAGATAAGCCGTGAGTTAGTTTGTGACACACAAGTCAGACATCGGTCTCATTCATCGTGATAGCGTACAATGTGGCGGGCTTGTGCGCCAAACGTGTTGGAGGAAAATGATGGTCAGGAGTTGCGTGCGATGCCACACTTTGGAGTCCCCAATCAAGGCCGCCGCCAACGAATCCGTGACATTGCGCAGGTGAATTGGCGACGCGGACTATTCCGCGTTTGGATGCTCCTGTCTGCCGCGTGGACGATGGGATGGATTGTGTATTTGATCATCCACGGGCTAAGGGACGGATTGCAAAGTTCGGGTGAATTGCTGGCCATTCCGGTCTTATTGGTTGGCCCCCCGATTGCCCTCCTGCTGTTCGGAATCGTGGCCGGATGGGCAGTTCGCGGCTTCATGCCCGAATAAGGGAGTGCAACGATATGCTGCACGGAATCCGCATTGATGTGTTCAAACCGTGCTAGCTTTTAGATGCCCTTGATCACTCGTCCCGGAATTCGAGCTCATGGCAGCAGGGCACCGGCACATTCTTGTTGTCGAAGACGATCCGGAGACAGCGGGCCAACTCGCGGAGTCGCTGACGACGAGTGGGTATGAAGTAAACGTCGGGGTGGTAGTCTAATTGGCCCTGTGTTGGGCGCGGTCAATCGAACCCAAGGATGTCACGTCATGATTAAGCTGTATGACAGTGCATTCAGCCCATTCGCGCGAAAAGTAAGGATGACACTGGAATACAAGGGATTGAATTACGAGGCCGTCGATGGACTACTCAAATCAAATCATGCGACGCTCAGAGCGGTTAACGGGCGTATTGAAGTCCCGGCCTTGGTGGACGACGACATTGTTGTCGTGAATTCTGCCGACATCGTTGCCTATTTGGATTATCGCTACCCGCTAAAATGTGTATATCCCGAAGACCCCGCTGCCCGGGTCCATGCGCGTGCTTGGGAGCGCGTGGCTGACACGTTCGTAGATCCAATTCTCGTCGATATCTCGTATTGGAAATGGGCCGAACGACCGGACAAGATGCCTGATGGCCTCCTTGAGGCAGGGCGAGCTGACCTTCGTATTGTCTATGACGAACTCAACAAGGAGCTCGCTGGGCGTCAGTTTGTGAGCGGGCCTTTATCAATCGCTGACATTTCACTGTTTCCACATCTGGCGAGTGCGAAAGCCATGGGGGTCGAATTCTCGACGCAAGATCACCCCAATGTTGGTCGTTGGTTAAAAGAGATGCGCGCCCTTCCGATCTGTGTGGCTGACCTGAAGCGTGCTCGGGATTACGTCGTAACCATGAAGGACCGAGACATTGAGAAGCGACGAATTTTCTGGCGTGGTGATCGGATCGAATGGATGTTGGCACGCGGTTTTCATGCCTGGTTTTTCAATGAGATCAAGGAAGACCGAGTGGCGTGGCCCGGTCCTGCGTTGCCCGCACGAATGAAGGCGGACGCCAAACTCAGCCCTGTCAGTTAACGCCATGTCCGCTTCTGGCCCAAAGCGAGCATTCCACTATGTCGCATTTGATGTCGCTTTCGGGGGCAAAGCGGACATGGGGTAGTGCACCGCACATGTCCGCTTTTGACCCAAAGCGGACATTGGCAGCTTACGGTGTCGCCGACGGCAGCGGGATGGTGATTGATTAAACCTGATCGGATCTTCCGCTGGCTGCCCTGAGGAAAGGGCGGACCGCGTCGGCAACCAGTGCAGGAAATTCCTCGTGCACGGCTAGCTTGCCCGCCGGCAGCTCACGAGATTGAACGTTGGGAAGACGGCATAGGGCCTCCATTTCGGCCTTTGATCTGGCAGGCGTTTCGGCCCCGTAGACCACAAAAATTTGATCGTTGAGCTTTCGTGCGGCGGCCAGAAAAGCATCTTGAGAGGTCATCGGGTCGAGTTCGCCAGTGACAAAGCGGAATGATGCGTGGCGCGCGCCCGGTGCTTCGGTCACTGCGAGTTTTTCTGTAAGGCGGCGGGCATCAAGCCGGCGCGGATCAGAATAGACGTGTCCCCGGCCCATCATGCGGATCATGGGCCGGTTAACGTTTAGCCGATAGAAGGCAGACCCGATCAGTGGAATGTCAACGAGCCGGGAAACGTATCTGAAGGCGGCCCGCCGTCCGCCCATCATTGTCGGCAATGGCCCGCGCCATGTTGGCGCAATTAGGCAAAGTCGCCCCGCTGAGCCGGGATGCTCAGCAACATGTCCAATCAAGTAGCCTGCGGCATGTCCGGCTGCGAAGGTGGCTACCGGTTTCGATAGCTGCTCCAGGATGTGGGCAAGGTACGCGCGATAGGCATCCGGCTCCCAGGCAACTGCTGGACGCGGGCGGTCCCCGAAACCAGGCCAATCGACTGCAATTGTTGTGAAGTCAGCTGCAAATTGCTCAGCTAAGGGACGCATTTCGGCGCGCGTCGAAATCGAACTTAGTGCTGGGAGCAGCAAAAGGACTGGGCCTTTGCCGAGTGTTTCAATGCCAAGCACTACTGCTCGATCGCGCCAAGACCAATTTATGCGGTCGGGTGTCACCTGCGTGCCTCCGACGGGGATAGTATCATGAGGCAGCGACGCACGTTGTCGCGGCATAGAGCCGTCAGCGCCTTCATTAAAGACTGCATGTCCGCTTTTGGGGGTGAAGCGGACATGCCTTCTCGCACTGCACATGTCTGCTTTTGATCCAAAGCGGACATTGCAATTAGAAAATGAAAGTACCGATTTTCGGGAGTCCACGGTCCGCTTCAACGGCCAAATAAAACAATGAGCAGCCAAGTTATGGCAGCGGATATCGCGACAATAGCCAGAGCAGCGAGCACGCCGAGCGTATTGGGGTCCATGGGTTGACTTAACCTAGCGTTGTTCGTTTCCGGTCATAGAGCAAACATCCCGGAGAGTTACGATAGTGATCAACGCAGTTATGACAGCGTTTGTTCGCCGGTCATTGAGAAATTGAGAATGCCAACCCTAGACACCATCGTAATCTTACTTGCCGGGATCGCTTTGTTTGCGGCCTTTGTAAACGGTGCGATTGGCTATGGATTTTCATCGCTCACCGTGCCGCTCGCGCTGATGTTTCATGCAAACCGAGTTTTAAATCCTGCGGTCGTCGTGATCGAAGTGTTCCTTAACTTCTACGTTCTCTTCATCAATCTCAACGGCGTTCCGACGGTATGGAAAAGAGTGCTTCCCATTCTCATCGGATTGCTGCCCGGCGTTGCAATCGGGGCTGTTATTCTTGCTTCGCTTCAACCCGACTGGGTCAAATTGGCGACCTACGTGGTTATTTTGCCTCTCATCTTGATACAGGCTGCTGGGTGGCGCAGGCCCATACGTTCATCGTGGCTGGTCGGTCTTCCTTTTGGAACGAGCATCGGCATCCTGTATTCGGTCACGACCATCTCAGGACCACCATTAGCGATTTTGTTCAATAATCAAGGCCTCGTCAAAAATGAGTTTCGGGCCGGTCTTGCATTAGTTCGTGTGGTTGAGTCGAGCGTGACCGCCATCGTGTATTACAAGCTCAGTCTCTTTATTCCCGAGAGCAAAGATATTTTACTGACATTTATCCCGAGTGTTGTAGTTGGAATACCGCTCGGCGCTTATGTCATCCGGCGAATGGATGCCGAAACATTTCGTCGAGTATGCATGAGCTTTGATGCTTGGGTCGTTGGATTCGGTCTCTCTCGGACGTTGATCGAACTAAATTTGATGCAAAGTCCATGGGCCTACGGCGTCATGGTGATCACGATTTTGATTGACCTCTGTTTGTTGTACATTTTTTTTACAAAGCGGCGGCAAACAGTGTGGGCACCTGGCGACCCGGTTAGACCGCATATTCACAATGACATCACAATCCAACCGTCTAGTCTGTTTGGTCCCCTTGGCCGCTTTCTGGGTTATGTCATTGCGGCCGCTGCTGTCGCGATGCTGTTCTATTACCTTTCGCCCGGAAATCGCCTGCTGCCATAACCGCAAACATTGGAGAGAGAATGTCCGTTTTTGGCCCAAAGCGGACATTCTCTCCGTTACGCGCCCGACCTCTTCCAGTGGGCCGGTTTAAGTGGCTACGATGTCCGTCTTGCCCTGGGGCAGGCGATGAAACGGCGAGATTTCCTAAAAACTATTGCTGGCTCAGTTGCCGCTGGCTGGCCACTGGCGGCGTTGGCGCAGCAGGGCGCGATGCCACTAATCGGTTTCCTGAGCAGCAGATCGCCAAATGAATCCACTGACCTGGTTGCAGCATTTCGCAAAGGCCTGCGTCAAATGGGATTTATCGAAGGCCAGAGTGCTGTAATTGCATTCCGCTGGGCCGAAGGTCGCTATGACCGATTGGCGGCGCTGGCATCCGATCTTGTTGACCTACACGTCACCGTACTCTTTGCGGCAGGAGGCTCTCCCACTGCGCTTGCTGCTAAAGCCGCAACCTCGAACATCCCAATCGTCTTTTTAGCTAGTGATCCAGTAAATTTAGGTTTGGTGGGGAGCCTGAACAAACCGGGTGGGAATGCCACCGGCATTAGTAATGTTGTAACTGAACTTCCAGGCAAATCGCTAGGTCTGTTAAAGCAAACGGTGCCTGCTGCTGAGACGATAGGGTACTTAGTTAATCCAACTAATCCGACCGCAAAGCCGTCTCTTAAAGACGCACACCGTGCTGCAAACACTCTTGGAGTCCGGATCCATGAACTCAACGCCAGCACACAAACAGCGTTGGACGAGGTTTTCGCAATATTGGTAAAACATCGTATTGCGGCACTCGGCGTTCAGGCCGACCCGTTTTTTGATGGCCAACGAGACAAGATCGTCGAACTCTCTGTAAAAAATCGGATCGCCGGTTGTTATCCGTGGCGCGAGTATGTCTCGGCCGGCGGTCTGATGAGTTACGGTCCCAACCTGGCAGATCAGTATCGACAAGCTGGGATCTACGCCGGCCGGATTCTACGAGGTGAAAGTCCCGCCAACCTGCCAGTGATGGAGCCCACCAAATTTGAGTTTGTGATCAATCTGAAGACCGCGAAAGCGTTTAGCCTCAGTATCCCTCCAGGCATTTTATCGATTGCAGATGACGTGATCGAATAGCACTGTCTTGAGTCTGCTATTGGCCTATAGCAGACATTCGGTTTGCACTGCACATGTCTGCTTTTGGGGGGGGGTAAAGCGGACATGCCTTTTTGCACTCCATATGTCCGCTTATGGCCCAAAGCGGACATGCGCTAGTGCACTGCACATGTCCGCTTTTGGGGGCAAAGCGGACATCACGAGTACGCCGCGAAATGTCCGCTAGTTGCCCTAGTCGTCATCATCGTCATCATCATCATTGGCGCGCAGCCGACCCGTCTGGGAATCGACGGCGAGCTTCTCTGTCTTTCCGTACCTATAGCCGGTCACACGGAAATATTTCCCGTCTTGGACAATCTGAACATTCGACCACCCTTCTGATTGAAGTTTTTCGCGCACCTGAGCTTCCGAAATCGGGCGGTCACCTGAATTCAACACAGCGGCCTGTTGACCCGTTGCAGTCATTAGACCGGCTGTTGCTGAGAGCACTGAGATACCGATGATCGACCAAAGCAGTTTACCGTTGAGTTTTTGCATGGATGTGTCCTCGCTGTCGCCACCCTTCACGAATGAAACATCCGCGTTTTAAGGCAGGATTAAATGCGCCGTTGTTTGCGGTCTTCGGAAATCACATTTTGACTAGCGCTTTCGTGACCGAATATCATTTTTGAAAATTTTGATCGGCGACGCTTGGCGGCGTAAAACTGCCTTAAACTTTGTATGCGTTGAAAAGTACCGCACCAAAGTACCGAACTACCGGATAAATCGCTTTTTAGAAAAAGGTTGCCCCATGCGTCTTCTGGTCGTTGAAGACGAGCCCCGAATTTCGGAAAACATCAAGGCCGCACTTGAGCGCGCCGAATTTGTCGTCGATGCGGTGCGCTTGCGCTCCGACGCACGGGAGGCATTGGCAAACACCGCGTATGATGCAGCAATTCTCGACTTGGGCCTCCCAGATGGGGATGGGCTGAGGTTACTTGCCGAACTGCGACCTTCCGGCAATCGAATCCCAATTCTGATTCTGACCGCGCGCGATGCGGTCGATGATCGCGTTCGCGGTCTTGATGCTGGAGCGGACGATTACCTCGTGAAGCCGTTTGCAATGAACGAGCTCATAGCGAGGACAAAAGCCCTGTTACGTCGTCCGGGAGGCGCGCTTGGAACCACACTCAAAGCCGGAAATATAGTTTTTGATACCATTGGCCGAGATGTAAATGTCAAAGGTGTCCCCTTGTGTTTGCCTCGCCGCGAGTCCGCGATTCTGGAACATCTAATGCGACGTCAAGGTCGTGTCGTGCCCAAGAGCGTTCTTGAGGAAAAACTCTACAGTATTGACGACGAACTGGAGTCAAACGCGGTGCCAGTGCACGTACATCATCTCCGGCGAAAGCTACAAGAAATGCAAGCCAATGCAGAGATCCACACCGTCCGTGGGGTGGGATATTTGCTTGCCGAAATGAAGGGGTGACTTTGCTAAAGCCTTCATCTCTGCAAGTGCGGCTCGCTGTTCGTTTGGCGGTGCTATACGTCATTGCAACAGCATTAGCAGTCGCAGTTTTACTCTTTCAGGCATACAGCACAGCAGGATCTTTAAACGACCGCGAGCTCAGTCTTCGCGCTGAGGATTTAGCAAGAGCCGTCGTTAGCGACGGCTCCGGCAAACCGCATCTCAACTTGCCTTTGCAGCTTGCCGCCGCCTATGCGGAAGCGCCTGACGTTGGCATGTTTGCTGTCCGTGATACTAGCGGACACATTATTGCAGCGTCGCCCGTAAATTTTGGTGAGAGTGTCTCAAAATGGCCACCAGCGACCGATGAGGCAAGCTATTTCCGCCTCAGCGATTATGAGTCAAAAAACTATAACGGTTTAAGTGTCGCACTTCCCACGGCTGCGGGTCCGATGTGGATTTCGGTCGCCAGAACGGATGGATCAGCTGCGCTTGTTGAATCCCTTTTGCGTGAATTCGTGCTTGATGTGATTTGGGTGAGTCCGTTGTTCATGATCGTTACCTTGGCAATAGGTGTTTTTGTGATCCGCGACGGACTCAAACCCGTGCGCCAAATTTCCCAGATGGCATCATCGATCGGTCCGAGTGCCATGTCAGTTCGGCTTCCGGAACAAAATCTGCCGACGGAAATCGCTCCGCTCGTCGTCTCTATAAACCAAGCACTCGACCGCGTTGAAAAGGGTTTTGCGGTGCAACGAGAGTTTACCGCCAATGCGGCTCACGAACTCCGAACGCCGCTCGCGATTATTACATCCGCTCTCGATACAATGAATGAAAATGGCGATGTCGCGAAATTGAAAATTGATGTTTCGCGCATGAATAGGCTTGCCGATCAACTTCTGCGCGTCGCTCGGTTGGACTCAATTGGGCTCGAATTGGAATTCGTCGATCTTAATAAGGTTGCGTCGTCTGTCGTTGCGGCGATGGCTCCTTGGGCCATCACTCAGCACAAACAGATAGCTTTCTTCGGAACCAAGCAACCGGTCGAGGTTAGAGCAAACGCTGACGCGCTTGAAGATGCGTTGAGAAATCTTGTTGAGAACGCGGTCGTCCACGCGCCGACCGGCACGGAGGTGACGGTGAGAGTCGACCGTGATCGCCATATTAACGTGGCTGATCGCGGCTGCGGTATTCCGTCAGCCGATCGAGAGAATGTTTTCAAAAGATTCTGGCGCGCCGCCGGGGAAAAGAAAGAAGGCGCCGGACTTGGCCTCGCGATCGTCAGCGAGATCATGAAAGCGCATGGCGGCTTCGTCCACGTTGCGGACAATCCAGGCGGCGGAGCGCTTTTCTCGTTGTCGTTCCCACCGCCGAAGGGATCATCTGAGATGGTCTTCACCTGCCGAAGTAAAATGTGGGACGCCCGGCCCGCTGATAATGGTGCTCCAGTTCGTTGCGAATAAAGGTGTCGATGTCCGCTGGCCCATAGCGGACATCGGCCCGTGCACCGCACATGTCTGCTTTAAGGTGTAAAGCAGACATCACCATTGCGGCATGTCGCTTTTGCGGTCGCTATTGGGGGCAAAGCGGACATGAGCTTGTGCACCGCACATGTCTGCTTTTGACCCAAAGCGGACATTGGTTGTGCACTGTGGCAATGCTTCTGATGCCGGGTTCAGCCCCTATCAGCGCACTCGTGTGAGCCGATACAATGCTGCCTCCTGAGCTTGGGGGCCGACATGCGGCGACGCGAGCCGGCGAGCCGAATTTCACAGGGGAATCGAGTTGGAGGTCGTCGCGATAATCGGGCTGGTCGTCGGCGGAGTCTTGGCAGCCTGCATCTTGCTTCATTACGTCCTCTTTATGCTGGCCACGCATCCCAGGGACGCCGGCAGGATCGGTCGTGCGCTCAACGAGTTCGAGCGGCGCCAGCTGATCGAGTGGGTGCCGAAGCCGGACGATTTGCTCAAGCATGACGACGAGCATCGCACATATGACGACGTGTTCGGCCCCTATCGCAGCGAGCATGACAACTACAGCACCTGCGTCTTCCCGCGCGCGCCGTTCACCGATCGTTACGCGTCCGATTATCTGCTGCTCGCGCCCAAGGACGGGATGCGCCTGTTGGATCTGGGATGCGGCTCGGGTGCTGCCGCCGACTATTTCGCCACCCGTTGCAAGGTCGATATCACCTGTGTGACCAACTCGACCGTGCAGGGCGACATTTGCCGGTTGAAATTTGAGAAATACGACGGCCGGCTGCGGGTCATGATCGAGGACTTCGACCGCCTGAAGCTCCCGGATGCCAGCTTCGATGCGATCTACGCGTTCGAATCGATCGGCTATTCCAAGGACGTCGACGCCTGGCTCGAGCGTTGCTGGCGCATGCTCAAGCCGGGCGGCCGCCTGCTCATCCGCTCGCCCGGCTCGCTCGACTTCTGCCGCCGCGAGAAGGACTTTCAGAACGTCACGGCGTTTTTCGAGAATTGGCGCTATAATTTCCTCGGCGCCAACATCCTGGTGTTCAAGCTGCGGCGGCTCGGCTTTGCCCCCATCCGCTATCGGCACCTGCCGTTCTGGGCCTGGGGCCTGACCTGGAATTTCTTTCAGCACCTGTTCCTGTGGAAGTATCGGCTCAAGATGCGCACCATGGTGGACCTCGAAAAGATCATCTGGCGTACCTCCAAGATCTTCGTGTTCGGCAACGGCTACAACATCGTGCTGGCCAGCAAGCCCCTGCAAATTGCCGTTCCATCCTATGCGGACGATGGGCTGGTGATGGGCCCCTTTTACGAGGGCAACGACGGGACCGCGCTTTACAACCCGAATTTTCGACCGTTCACATCGCCCGTGCCGTTTCTGTTGATGAGGCGCAGTCGAAGCTCTTGCTGACGAACTACGTCGCTTGCCGTGGCAGGCAAGGCGCGACTAGTTCGAAAGAAGCGTCCTGCATAATCGTTTGCTGCACTGCACGAGTCCGCTTTTGGCCCAAAGCGGACATCCCTAGTTGCGCCGCACATGTCCGCTATTGGGGGTAAAGCAGACATTGTTTGCTACTTTCGGAGTTTGCCGCGCGTCGGCAATTCTCATACCCGCTTCCACCAACCTGTCCGGGAGAGATTCCTCTGCAAAATTTGGCGGGCCTGTTCGTGCGCGATTTCAGGCACTGTTTTCGGCGGGGGCGTTTCGTGGAGATAGTTCACGCGCCAAGTGAAAGGTAGACGCTTGTTCATGGTGGTAGCTCCGATGCTAAGAGACTCAACGTTGGTGTGGAGGTAGGACCTCGTCCCGCGTTCTGCATGTGATGGGGATCACAAGTATTGCGATTGGTACCGCGCTACAGTGAAAGCAATCCGCTTTGACCCAATGCGGACATTGGCCGACCGCCCCTCCCTTTTGTGACCGCTTTTGGGGGTAAAGCGGACATGACGTTTGCACCGCACATGTCCGCTTTTGACCCAAAGCGGACATGGACCGGCCTGACACCCGGCCCGCTTCCAGATTGCCGCTGTAGGTTGGTATGATGCTTGCCTGAGCCTCGGGGTGACAAAATGAGGCGGCGAGATTTCATCAAAGGGATTGCTAGTTCAGGTGTATTTGTTTGGCCGCTCTCGGCGAGCGGACAACAGCTCGCATCGCCTGTCATCGGGTTTCTCGATCCCCGGACGCCCGAAGTGGTCGCATCCCGGCTGCGTGGATTTCGACAAGGCCTGAAAGAGACCGGTTACATCGAGGGCGAGAACCTAGCAATCGTATACAGATGGGCTGAGGATCAACCTGACCGATTGCCAGCGCTCGCGACCGATCTGGTTCGTCGTCCCGTTACCGTAATCTTTGCCGGGGGCCCTCAGGCTTCTTTCGCGGCGAAGTCGGCAACCACGACGATCCCCATTCTCTTCGTGGTTGGCGCCGACCCGGTGGAGCTTGGCTTAGCCACCAGCCTTTCGCGGCCTGGTGGCAACATAACGGGGATCAATGTCGCCAGCTCCGAGCTAGGAGCAAAGCGACTGGAAATGCTTCACGATCTGCTGCCCCGGGCGACCCGGATCGCTGTGCTTGTCAATCCGGCCGATGCAAGGCCTGCCGAATTGAAAGACGTAAATGCAGCCGCCCGTTCTATGGGACTGCAGATCCAGATCCACAATGTCGATACCAGTGCCGAGATCGACGCCGCCTTCGCGACAATGGGTCGCGAGCGACCTGATGCAGTCTTCGTCGGAGCCACTCCATTCTTGAATGGCCGCCGGGTCCAATTGACTCAATTGGCAACGTTCCACCATTTGCCGGCCATATACAACGGGCGCGAATACGCGGAGGTCGGGGGACTGATGAGCTATGGATCCGACATTGTGGACGCATTTCGTCAGTCTGGTGTCTATGCCGGCCGTATTCTCAAAGGCGCGAAGCCCGCCGAGTTGCCAATCGTGCAAGCGAATAAGTTCGAGTTCGTCATCAACGCGCCGACCGCCCGGATGCTCGGGCTAACTATACCCACACCGTTGCTCAACCGCGCCGACGAAATAATCGACTGACAATGTCCGCTATTGGCCCAAAGCGGACATCGCGCTTAGGTTGATTGGTATCCTCGCGCCTATCTCTCCAGGAATAGAAGCGCGAATTGGGCACGCAATTTCCTTTTTGAGGTGCTAGTTGGATGTTGGGTTGAACATGAGTGAGATTCCAACAGACGGCGAAACATTTGACGTTCTCGTCATTGGTAGCGGCATCGCAGGCCTCTCAGCGGCGTGCGCCGCAGCAGACCGTGGCGCGCGAGTCGCCGTGCTGGAGCGCACCTCCCCCGAAGAGTTCGGAGGAAATACCCGATGGACCGAGGCCTACTTGCGTATGAAGAGCGAGCACGAGGTCAGTGATGACTTCGAGGAGCTACTGGTTGCTAATGCTGGACACCATATCGACCCGAACGTAATTGCCGAAGCGTCACAGCCATACGATCAGTGGTCAGGGTACGTAAAGGCCCATGGCATGCCTGACCCCGAACTCGTTTCGACCCTTTCGGCGGGCGCCGGGCCTACGGTGCAGTGGCTTAAAGGTTATGGCATCCGCTTCGACGCACTGCCCACCTATTTCGTCACAGCAGCAGCGCCGCGTCTGATGCCAGTCGGCGGCGGGCTAGCAATGATTGAGGCACTACAGTCGCATGCGCGTCAGCATGGCGTTTCTCTGTACTTTCACGCCACAGCACTTTCGCTCTCACGACGCGGCGCAGATGGATGGCTGAACGCGGGAGTTGCGGCGGGCGATAAAGCCGGGGAGGCGCTCACGGTACAGGCGCGCGCAGTCGTGATCGCATCCGGTGGATTCGAGGGAAACCCAGAGATGATGGCCAGGTACATTGGCCCCACGGCGCGCTATCTGCGGCCGGTGGCACGTGGCGGCTACTACAACAGAGGGGAGGGCATCCGTCTGGCCTTGGCACTTGGCGCGGCCCCAGCAGGCGATTTCAGCTCCTTTCATGCAGAACCACTAGATCCGCGTTCACCTGCACCAGAAGCGCTGGTCATGAACTTTCCCTACGGAATTCTGGTTAATCGGAAAGGTCATCGGCTCACAGATGAAGCGCCAGGTCCAGTGGACGTGAACTACGATCACATTTCCCGCGCCATTAAGGACGAACCGGACGGCATCGCTTGGGTTGTATTCGACCAAAGCATCCATGACGTTCCGAACTGGAAAAAAAGCATTCGCACCGACCAGCCGCCTATTCAGTCCGGCAGCATCGCCAGCCTGGCTGCGGCCTGCGGAATCTCGTTCGAGGGTTTGGAGAAAACAGTGCTCGCGTACAACGCGGCCTGCACCGGTGGTAAATTCAACGCGCTACGACCCGACGGCTTGTCCACTCGTGGCATCGACCCAGTTAAATCGAACTGGGCTCGTCCCATCGATCGGGGGCCGTACGTGGCATATCCGATCATGGCCGGTATTTGCTTCACCTACGGTGGCATCAAAACGAATCGTAACGCCGAAGTGATTGATGCCGATGGCCGACCTGTGCCCGGCCTGTATGCGGCGGGCGAAGCCACAGGCCTCTACTACCAGGTCTACACAGGCGCCACCTCAGTGCTTCGCGGAGCAGTCTTCGGAAAAATTGCTGGCGAAAACGCCGCCGATGTCCGCTTCTGGCCCTTAGCGGACATTCCCATCTGTCGCATTTGATGTCGCTTTCGGGGGTAAAGCGGACATGAGCTTGTGCGCTGCACATTCTGCTTTTGACCCAAAGCGGACATCGCGGTCGCAAAAGTGTTAGCCTTTAAGCATTGCATGGAACGTGACCCCTATGAGGGAAACATGCAACGGCGCGAGTTCATCGTTTTACTCAGCGGCACTGCGGCGGCGTGGCCGCTCGCCGCGCGTGCGCAGCAGCCGGCGATGCCGATGGTCGGGTTTGTCAACCCCACTTCTCCCCAAAATTACGCGCGACAATTGTCGGGATTTCTCAAAGGGCTGGGCGAAACCGGCTACGTCGATGGCCGCAACGTGGCGATCGAATATCGCTGGGCGGAGGGCCAAAATGATCGGTTGCCCGCATTGGCGGCCGATCTGGTTCATCGTCAGGTGGCCGTGATTGCTGCGACCAGCACTCCGGCGGCGCTTGCGGCAAAGGAGGCGACCACAACCATTCCGATCGTCTTCGAGACAGGCGACGACCCAATCAAGCTCGGCCTGGTCGCGAGCATGAGCAGACCAGGCGGCAACGTGACCGGCGTGACTCAATTGAATGTGACGGTAGTGCCGAAGCGGCTGCAATTGCTGCACGAGTTGGTCCCCACTGCGAACGTCATTGGCCTGCTAGTCGACCCAACCGATCCTGCTCTTGCTGAGACCGCTACAAAGGAGGTGCAGGCGGCGGCCCGCACCCTTGGACTAGAGGTCCATGTCCTGAATGCCAGCACCGAACCTGACTTCGATGCAGCCTTCGCAAAGCTAATCGAATTGCGAGCAGGCGGGCTCGTGGTCGGCCCAGGTGCATTTTTCACCAGTCGGGGCGAACTGCTCGCCGCGCTGGCGCTCCAGCACGCGGTGCCCACGATCTTTCAAGCGGCGCGCGCGTTCGTTGTGGCCGGAGGTCTACTGAGCTACGGAGCAGACATTACGGACGCATACCGCCTGGCCGGCATTTATACCGGCCGGGTGCTCAAGGGCGACAAGCCTGCCGACCTGCCGGTCCAGCAGTCCACTAAGGTCGAGCTGACTATCAATTTGAAAACCGCCAAGACGCTCGGCCTTAGCGTCCCAAACTCGCTAATCGGACGCGCCGACGAGGTGATCGAATAGGCGGACTAATGTCCGCTATTGGCCCAAAGCAGACATCTCTAGTTGCACCGCACATGTCCGCTTTCGGGAGTAAAGCGGGCATGACTTTTTACAGTGCGAATGTCTACTTTGGGCCAAAGGAGGACAGGGCTAGCACTCTGCAATGCCCAAAAGGCAATAACGGAACCCGTCCGTCAAAGCTCAGCTGAACTTCTCATAACGCTAACGCGCGACCAATCTGATGGCGGCCTCAGCGGTCGCGGAAAGCGGGTTCAAGCTTAATAGCGATACTCAAAGGCTTCCCTGTACGGATTTCGCACTTTAACGATGATCGGATTATGGAATGTTCCATGAGGCTGCCCTAAGATTTCACCAGTGCCGGCAGATGATTGGTGAAAACCCAATCCACACCGCGCGCCCATTCCCGGTTAAACAGGTTACGCGACGGCAAAAATCCTGATCCGGCTTTTTGTCCGCGTTCGTGAAGTTGCGTGATTAGGGAATTGGTCATGAACAGATAATGTCCGACCACGCCGCCGAGTC
>Ga0306925_10001187_pt1 | contig 20959 bp, 29 predicted proteins | sample flu12Cox44000176_FD_203755 | JGI IMG/M metagenome (GOLD analysis project Ga0306925, IMG submission 203755) | Lab enrichment of tropical soil microbial communities from Luquillo Experimental Forest, Puerto Rico - flux8day.12C.oxic.44.000.176 (v2)... | ecosystem: Environmental > Terrestrial >... | reverse complement strand
TGGCCGGAGGCAAACCCAGGATGCAGGCCATCATCGCCGTTGCCCGAAAGCTCCTCACCATCCTAATCGCCATCCTAAGAGATCGTCGGCCATGGCAACCCGCTTGACAAACAAGACAGTCGCTCTCTCCTGCCCGCCTTGAACCAATCGGGGGGCCGGCGCGACCAATCCCTTGGGAGCCATCGCCGGCGAGCGGGATCGCGGAGCGATGGATGGCATTGGGGGCGTATCATGGGCGACCTTCGTCATACCTGCATCCTGGCGGGCACGGCTTTTGCGCTGCTGCTGACGGCGGCGCCCAGCGCTGTCGCACAGATCGCCGGCGGTTCCGACAGGCTCTCTGCCACCTTCGATGAGCGCTACCCGGAGGAATCCGGCGCCCAGCCGCCGTCGCGTTCTCCGAGCAAAACCCCGGAGGTGAAGACCCCGCAGAGCAAGCTTCCGGAAACCAAGAGCCTTCCCGAGACCAGAACTCTGCCGGAGACACTTCCTGATACCAAAAGCCTTACGCAGACCAAGACCCTCCCGCCAGCACGGACGCCCGAGATCGGCGAAGAGCGCGCCGTGCCCCGGCAGATGGCACAGAACGTCGCGCAGACGCGGGGCGCCAGCAGCAAGCGGCCGCGCGCGCGGGTCGTGGTCGAGCCGCGCTCGTTCCTCGACGCCGGGACCGAGGTGCTGCCCGGCCAGCGCAAGTTCCTCGATTACGCCTTTCCGCCAACCCACACCCCGATGGACGTGGTGCAAAATACCGGCGGTCGGGTGGGCTGGCACAATTCACCCCTGCCGGGGCCGTTCTTTCCCTCCCAATATTGATGGTGAACGAGGAAACCGGCTGAGCCATTTCGCCTCTCTGGCAGCTCTCCGTTTCCCCTGTAGTGCCGCCGTCGGCTTCATGACGAATTAATTCGCCCGCTTCCTTCCTCGGGCATAGGATCGCCAAAGAGCCGCGCCTGCGGGCACACAGGGGGCGACGGTGATTCGATGCGTGAGGCCTTCATGATGGGCAAGCTTATTGTCGCCCTCTCCGCCCTCGCTGCCATGCCGGCTTTTGCGCAACATGCTGGGCCGCCAGCGAACGTATCGATGCCGGCCAAGGCCGAGATTCAACAAGTCATCCAGATTGTCAGCAATGATAAAACCAAGACACGGCAATATTGCGAGCTGGGCAGGATCAATCAGAAGATGACGCGGGCCGATCACAAACGAGATACCAGGGCGCTCGAAGCGCTCGGCAAGCAGGCAGACGAGCTGGCGGAAAAAATTGGCCCCGAGTTCGTCAGGTTTATCGATGCGCTTGACGAGACGGACGAGAACTCGAGTGCGGGCAGGGAATTGATGGCTGCCGTCGAAACCCTCGACAAGCTCTGCGAGAAGTAGCGACCTGAGTGCCGTGGAGCGGAGCGACCGATGTCCTACTGGCTGCTGAAGACCGAGCCCGAGGAATTCTCCTGGACCGACCAGGTGGCACGCGGCGCCAAGGGCGAGCCGTGGACAGGCGTGCGCAATTTCCGCGCCCGCAGCAACCTCAAGAAGATGAAGAAAGGCGAGCAGGCGTTTTTCTATCACACCGGCAAGGAGAAGCAGGTGGTCGGCATTGTGGAAGTGATCCGCGAGGCCTATCCCGATCCGACCGACGAGGGCGGCGTGTTTGTGGCGGTGACGGTGCGCAGCGTCAAGCCGTTGCCCGAACCGGTCACGCTCGCCGCGGTCAAGGCCGATCCCCGCCTCAAGGAGATGGCGCTGACGAAATACGCCCGCCTGTCGGTGCAGCCGGTGACGGACCGGGAATGGAAGATGGTCTGCGTCATGGGCGGCGTGAAGGAGTGACAACGACCCTGCGCAACGCCGCTTAATTCTTAATTCAGCACGCAAGGGTGCTTTTCACGGCATTTCACAGCAGCTCATACAACGCGATAAACCGCTGTTCTCTTTGCGAATCTCATTGCGTGGTGTAGCGTAGCGTTTCATCCCGCGACTCACCAGCGCACGCAAAATGTTGCCCCAATGTTGCCCGGACCCGAGCCGGGGGTTAATCGAATGCAACCCAGAATCAACCTGACCGATCGCAAGCTCGCCGCGTTCCGCGCACGTCCCGGTGAGCGGCCCGAGCTGATGGATACGGCTTCCCCCGGACTCGGTGTGCGGGTTTCCGAAACCGGCACGCGGACGTTCTTCCTGCGCGCTCGCTTTCCCGGCAGCGCGAACCCAGTGAGGCGGTCGTTGGGCACCTATCCTGCGATGCCACTTGCAGAGGCGCGGGCGAAGGCAGCCGAATGGCGCGTCATGCTCAAGCGCGGGATTGATCCGCGCGATGAGGAACAGCGGCAACGGGCGAAAGAGGAGCAGAAGCGTGCGAACACGTTCGCGGCGGTGTTTGAAGATTTCGCGCGCGAGAAGTTGCCGAGCGAGCGCCGCGGCTGGCAGGCCGAGCGCGACATGCGCAACCACGTATTGCCACGGTGGGGCACGCGACCCGTCACCGAGATCGGCCCCCTCGATGCGATCGCGCTCGTTAAGGCGAAGAGGGCAACGCCAGCGATGGCGCAAAGGCTAGCGACACTGGGCGGGCGATTTTTCGCATGGGCCGTGGAGCAGCAAGTTTATGACCTTAGAAGCTCGCCATTCGCCGGTCTGCGACTTACCAGATTGATCGGTGGCCAGCGCCCGCGTGATCGTGTCCTATCTGACGACGAGTTGCGCGCACTGTGGCGAGTGGCCGACCGCATGGGTTATCCATTCGGCTGCATCTACAAGATGCTTATCCTCACGGGCCTGCGGCTCAACGAGGTTGCCGACGCATCGTGGCGAGAAGTAGACCTGCGTGCTGGCACCTGGACAATCCCGGCATCGCGCATGAAGGGGCAAAACCACAGGGCTCGCCAGCATATCGTTCCGATCACCAAAGAGATATTACGCATTCTGGAATCGCTGCCGCGCTTCGGGACCGGCGATTTTCTGTTCTCCGCCAGCTTCGGGGCAAACCCCGTTTGGATGAGCGTCGATGTCAAGAGGCGGACGGACAAGCACATGCTACGGACGCTCCGTGCAATGGCACGTCACCGGGGCGATGATTCCTCTCGGGTTGAGCTGCCGCATTGGGTCAATCACGACATCCGCCGCACCGTGCGCTCCCGCCTGTCGCGGCTGCGGATTACCGAGGAAGCAAGAGAAGCAGTGTTGGCGCATGTGAGGTCGGGGGTGAAGGGCATCTATGACCATTATGACTACTTGCCCGAGAAGCGCGAGGCACTTGAGCTCTGGGCGTCGCGGCTGCGCGATGTCGTGGCACCGGCGCCGATGAACGTCGTCAAGATGACTGGCGTCAAATTGCAGGCCGCGAGAGCATGAGCAGCGTGGATAAACGAGATCAGGAACGAGAACAAGCTCGTCTCCGCCAAGCTCGCAAGCGGCGGCGCGACCTCGAGGCAATTCTTGATGTGCGAGCTATCGCCATAGCCGACCAGATGCCGCCATCGTGGCGTAAGGATTGGCTGAAGCGCGTCAAGCGCAACCGCGAAGGAAAAGAGCGTGCCGGCGTTGAAGTAAACAGGGCCGCCGCCAGTATTCCGGACGAACATCGCCCTGCGTTCCTGGCCAGCCACCGGCAGAACATGAAGGTTTCCCTTGCCGAATTACAACGCCGCTTCGTCCGCGAAAAGTCGAGGGCGAAACTGTGGCCGGAAGACAAGCCGGAGGAGGACGATTGGGTGCCGGTGCCGGCGCCGAGAGACGACTTTGTGCCACATCGGCTCTCTGTGCCGCTGTTGAACGGTATCCAGCTCGATCAAGAGGTGACACCCGGAAGCTGGCTTTGGTGGACGATCGCTCTCGACGGCGCAGAGTGGTCTGGTCCTGCTGTGGCTTGGCGTAGCGCGCAGAGGGCGGTGGCGTCTGCCAGCAAGTGCCACTGTGCCTGCGTGACGAGCCGGCCCGAATACTGGCATGTCGCGAGCGAGCCGGCGGTACGTCGCATTTTTTCGTAAATTTCTTTCCCAACGTTTTCAACGGGTTGCGGGTTGAGTCCGAAAATAATTTTGCCGAGCGTGACGGTTTTCGGCGATTCCTCGCCATAGGGTAGGAAGGCCATTTCCAGTCCGCCCTTCCAGCCCCTCCCTTATAACGGCGTAGCCCAAATCCCCGCCCTTGGTGCACCCCCCACCCGGGTTGCCCCGGGCGCGGCCGAGCATGACGGATGTTTTCGAATGAACGCGCCGACCAGATGGTAAAGGAGATGCTGAATCTCACACAAAGAATATTCTTCCCGTCCCCCATCCATGGAGGAGGCTCGCTATGACGAAGAAAGTCGCCGTGCAGTTTGCTTGCCCTCCCGCTTTGATTGAGTTGATCGATCGCATCGCGGAAGAGGAGATGCTGTCGCGTGCCAGCGTTATCCGCCGTGCCCTACAATGGGAAGTCAGGGCGGTAGGTGGCGGGTACGGCGGCGACCCTGCTGCCGTTGTTAGCCCTGATAGTTCGCAACCCTAAGCATCGCCCTCACCCGCCGGACGGTGCCCACCGTCTCGGCCTGTAGTCCCACGCGGAAATTCTTCCGCATCTGATCGCCTAACACTCTGTCGCCCTGCTTCGACCCGGCAGGCGCCCGCAGGGCGCTTGCCGGCTTTTCTTTGCGCGCGAGGAAACCAAGCATGAAGTTACTGTCGTATCCCGACCTGAAGCTCCAGAAGGGCATCCCGTATTCGAAGGTGCAGATCTGGCGGCTGGAAAAGCAGAACAAATTTCCGCAGCGCGTACGGCTTGGCCCCGCCAGACACGGGTGGATCGAAGAAGAGTTAGACACCTGGATGGCTGATCTGGCGCGCGCGCGCAACATTTTTGCGGGGCGCCGGTCATGACGGCGGCTCTCATCACGTACGACGCTGCCCGTCGCGCCCTCGCCGAGGCCAAAGCCGTCGATGCCGATCCTTTTTCAGATTCCCGACAAAGGACAAGACCATGACCAACACCATTTCAAGCACTCTACGCGAAAGACAGGCCATCGATCGCATGCGTACCGGCAGCGTGCTTGTGCACATGCATGCCCCCGGCGGTCGTAATTGGTTCGTGGTGCCCGGTGGGGCCATCGCTGATGAGACGGCAGCTAAAATCAAAAGACACCCGCGCGTCGTTGCTCAAGGGGACGGGCTTTTTCCTGGCCTCAGCCAGACATGGCGGATGCGCAGTTTCGTTGGTTCAGACGGACAGGATGCACCATGACGAAATCCGTAATCATCGATCTGGTCGTGCCACAGTGTCCACGCTGTAGGCGCGCGATGGAAGTGAGAGAACACGATTGCCTGCGTAGGAAGCAGCTGGCGCAACCTTTCTATTACTCGCGCTGGTACCGCTGCGCTTACGCAGACTGCCGCACAACCTTCGTCATGCCGACTCAGTTCATCATCTGGAACAAACATCCTGCGGCTGAGCAGTTGCGCCGTTCGAGGGCAATCCGCGAACAGCTACGACCGCGCGACGAGTGTGGGCCGCTATGAACCGCCGTCAGTCACCGATAGCGGGCATGAGCGCCCAATTGTCCTTATTTCCCAGCACGGACCCGGTCGTGGGCCTGCGGGCATGGTGCCAATGCGATGCCAATGCGGCTGGGAGATTGCCGACCTGGGCGAAGGCCGCAGCCCGCATCGGGCTTTCTCTGACGTGCAACTGGTGCGGTCGCCACCGCGGGTGGGCAAGTCACGAAAGCTGCCGGTTCATCGAAACGCTGATCGCCAATTTCGGCCGGCCTACCGAACCAATTCGAATTAGTAGCCCGTCCACGGACACGGCGGGCAGTGCGGATGCTGTCCATTCAATCCAACAACTGAAAGCAGAAAAGGAGGTGTGAGTTATGAGTGCAAATCCTAGCACTGCAATTCCTAAGCCGGAACCGTTCGACCTGAGTCAGTTCACGGTGACTGCAGCCACCGCCAGCGTTCAGCGCATGCCAATGGCGTTGCCGGTGAAGAAGTTGTCCGACGTTGGCGACTTCGTGCGGTTGCACGCGGACAACCGTCCGCAGGAGGCGGGTGGTTACTGGTCGGGGCCACTCGCATTCGTTGATGTGCCAGTGAAAGGGCAGACCAAGAAGGTGCGGCATCTGATCCGGCCGGATCTGGCGGCGAAACACCTGCCAGCGAAACTGGTCAAATATTGCCGACTTGCGTTGGGGTGTGATCCTGAAGGCAAACCGTTCTTGTGCGAGGTACCTTGCGAGAACCTCGACAACACCTGGAATCGGTCGAACCTGGAAGCGTGCGAAATCGCCAAGTCGCAGTGGATCAGGGCCGACAGCCAGAACAAAGACGGCCTGGAAGGGTATCAACACTCGTATCCCCACAGCACCCGGCGCTTCAAGGAGCCGGAGTGGACAACGCAGTCGCTGACCGACACCATCGGCACTGCTTTCAAGGACCGGGTGATCATGAGGGAGGATCACCCGGCGCTTTTGCGCTTGATCGGCGCTGAGCAGTCGGAGCCATGAGCGGTAATTTTCGACAGATTATCGTTTGTGATTTTGAGTACGAGTGCGCACCCGGTGATCTGCCAGATGTACTATGCATGGTGGCGTTCGTGTTGGATGGGAACCTCCAACACGTACGCATCATTCGCTTATGGCGGGGCGAGTTTGGACCGGCGTCACCTTTCAGCACCGGTCCCGATTCACTTTTCGTCGCTTACAGCGCGCAAGCTGAGCTGACCTGCTTCAAGGTGTTGGGATGGACATTTCCAGTCCACGTTTTCGACCAACACACTGCTTACCTTGCGGCCAGCAATGTGTTGCTGCCGTACGAGCCGGATAAGGAAAAGCGCGCGGAACGCAAGCGGTTGCTGGGCGGCAAAGGTCTCGAAGCCGCTTGTAACGCCTATGGTCTGCGCGGCTGGGTCGGTATCAACAAGGACGCCATTCGTACGGCTATAGGCAACGGCACATGGCACGGCCGTTACAGCCCCGAGGAAATCGTCAGCTATTGCGAAGAAGATGTGCGCATGGAGGTGGAGCTATTGCACCTGCAATTGCGTCCACATGCTTCATTGCCCGCGGCCGATATACCACGCACACTGTGGTGGTCAAATTATAGTTCGAAAGCGGTCGCGCTGATCCAGGCGCGCGGCATTCCGATTGATGTGCCGCTTTATAACGCCATGCGGGATAACCGGCTGGCTGTCATTGATGCGCTGCGCCGGCAGTACGATCCTAGCTACCATGACGCAGATCCAATATGGACGGCGGAAGGTAAGTGGAGTGACGCTCGTTTCGAGCGCTGGCTGGTATGCGCTGGCGTTCCATATTGGCCGCGTCTCGAGCGGGGGCGGCTCAATCTGGAAGGCGACACTTTCAAGATGATGTCCCACCACCCGGGCGTGGCCGGCGTCTATACCTTGCGCGAGGCGCTAACCTTCATCCGCAGAGATCTTCCCATTGGCCGCGACGGCAGAAACCGGCCATCACTTTTCCCGTTCGGCACTGCCACAGGTCGCAATGCCCATTCCAAGTCCATCTACAACACCCACGCCGGTCTGCGGTCGCTCATAGTGTTTCCCCAGGACAAGATCGGAGTCTATCTGGACTGGCGCACGCAGGAGGTTGGCGTTGCTGCCGCCTTGAGTGGTGATCCTGCGCTGCTCCACGCCTATCGCAGCGGTGATATCTACCACGCGCTGGCGCGCATCTGCGGTCTGACGGCTGATCCCGACCCCGCGCATTGGAAGAAGGAAAATCCCGATCAGCGCCAGCAAATGAAACAACTGCAGCTTGGCATTAACTATGGGATGGGCCTGCGCACCCTATCCCGCAGCCTCAACCGGCACCCGCTCATTGCGGCCGAAATCCTTGACCAGCACAAGCGCACCTACCCGCGCTTCCACGAATGACGCGACGGCATGGTGGATTCAGCAACGGTGAACCGGTTCATTCAAACCCAGTTCGGCTGGACGTTGCGTCTCAGTTCAGATCCGAACCCGCGCACCCTGTTCAATTTCCCGATGCAAGGTAACGGCGCCGAAATGCTGCGGCTGGCCGCCATGCGTTTGTGCGATGCGGGGGTCGTCCCGCTTATGCTGGTCCATGATGCGGTCCTGCTGGAGGTGGACAACAGGCAACAGATCGAGGCGGCAAAAGAGATCATGCGCGGAGCCGGGCGCGATGTCTGCCACGGGTTGGATATCGGAGTTGATGCGGACCAGACACTCGTCGACGGGGCGCGATACCAGGACAAGCGGGAGGATTCGAAGCGGCTTTGGGACACCGTCATGCGGACGCTGCAGGCCGTGCGGGCGGTGCCGAGGAGGGCGGTGGCTTGAAAAACGTAAATAAGGAGGGTCTCGAGGACGGCTGGTCGATACGGCCGAACGGTGAGCGTGTTCGGGTCAAGATTCGAAGGCCGCAAGGGCAACCAATCCGGCGTCGGCGTCAAGGTACCTTTGTCATGGTGCCACTCACGGCTGCCGTTGAACTTGCCGAGATCACCGGCACCCGCAAGTCTCTGGCTTGGCTGTCTCTATTATTTGCCGCGTGGGAGGCCAAAGGACAGCCGTTTGTCTTCTCAAACAAGAAGCTGATCGGCAAATGCAGCCGTGAGTTAAAACGGCGTACCTTGGCTGAATTGGAGGCGGCCGGGTGCATCAAGGTGGAGCAGAAGGGTAGTCGGGCACCACTGATAACGATCCTGAAGCCCGGCCTTCTGTCAACGTGGTAGACGGTACTGTCAGCGTGGTAGACAGTGACTGTCAACGTGGTAGACGGTACTGTCTACAGGCCGCACACCAGGGTCCGTATTATTGTCTCTCTTATATTATCTCTTGTCTTAGTAGTAATGAGATAGAGGAACGACGACGGAGGTGGAGGCTTGAAAGTCACCAGCATGCGGGAAGACCCAGCCTTCCTGCGTCATGTGATCCCGCCAGAGGAAGATCGTCACCGCATCTATCCCAGCACCGGGATTGAGCCGCGTTGGTTCCGGTCGCCAAACATCATTCCCATCGAGCGGCACGAACGGTTCCGAGGCCGTAACGGCAATGGTAACGCTTCCCATGCCAACGGCGGCCATGGGTGACTTGGGTTCGTCGGTCAGGTCTCGACCGATGGTCGCATCGTGCCGCTCAACATCGCTGCCAGGAAAACGCTGCCTCGATCGACTTGGGCAGCACTCCATTGACAGCTCGGAGCAAGCGGAAGGCATCAGCCGAGTTCCTGCTGGCCATGAGGAGGCAACCATGAACGACACAGTGCAGAAGATCATGACGCAGGCGCTCGCCGGCATCGGCTACAAATGCGAGGACTGCGGCACCAAATACTCCGAGATTCCGACTTACGGCGACAACTCAAGTTGCCCGAATTGCGGATGCATGTTTTTCCGCAAGCATCCCTATGACGACCCCTACCATGGCATCGACTGGTATCGCCCGCCGGATGAATGAGGCCGCCGCGCAATCGGTCGGGGCACCTACATGCAACCAACCACAGCAACGCTACTTGTGCTCACGGGCCTATTGGCAGCGATCGCGCGGGCGGCCGAACCTACTGGAACGCTGACACTGGCATGTCAAGGCACGCAAACTCGGTATGCCGCCGAAGGGATGACGTCCGAACAAATAGCAATAACGCTCATCATAGACTTTCGAAAAGGGACCATTGTTGGCTTTCCAGGCAGTAACGCCCTCGTCAACATCAGTAACTCCGACGAAGTGACGATCGCTTTTTCTAGAGATGGCGGAAGCTCGCGTTTTAACGGCATCATCGATAGGAAAAGGAAAACAGTTGATGGTGTGAACATGTCGTTGGATACGAACACGCCGGATTTTGGATATGCAATGAAATGCAAATGATCGCCCTCGGCATGCGGGCATGGCCCATGGGCTCGGCGTAACGGCACAAACGATGCTGCCTATGGAGTTGGGCCATTAGGCAGGGGACGGGGTATGCGGGCGGTGGACGCTGAGGCAATCGCCGGGACGACTTACCCGCCGCCGTCCGATCGAGACCGGTGCGGGGCCAGACAACAAAAGTAGGGCGGATTAGTAGTCGGACGGGCGCACTCGGAAGAAGGAATGAGCGTAAGCTGCCTGTGTTAGGTTTAATGCCGGGCCACAGGGGGGGGGCAGAATGCAACGACCTATTCTGGCGATCACTTTAACACTGTTGTTAACAGCAGCTCCCGCCGCTGCCGAGGGGCCGCAGCTTCCTGACAAGGCCAAAACACCTGGCGCACCGCTCCTGACCGTACCAGACCAAAACGCTGCGGCATGTCTTACGCAGTTGATGGGCAACCCAGTTTCTATCGGTGAAGCGATAAGCCTAACGATGATCTGCAAACCCGATTACGACAAGTGCATTCGCGACGTACCGGAAGACGAAAAGAAGGCTGTTTACAACGCCTATGGCATTCCTGGCGGCGAGGGTCATGGCTATTGCGACGTGACCGAGGGCTGCGAGCTCGATCATCTCATTTCGATTGAGATCGGTGGCTCTAACGAGCAGAAGAACCTTTGGCCGCAACCGTATTCGGGCCTTCAATGGAACGCCCACGTAAAGGACCGGTTGGAAAACTTCTATCATGATCAAGTCTGCACCGGCAAAATACCCCTCACGACCGCACAGGGGGAGATTGCTAATGATTGGGTGGCCGCCTACAAGAAAAGGATCGGGCCGGAGCCTAAGTCGGAGCAATAACGTGCTCGGGGAACACGTTCATTGACAGATACGGTGGGCCACCAGAACATAGACTGGAAAGCATGGGACGGGGCTATGGCAGCGTGGCGAGAACAGCACCTCGAGGATCTTGCCCACCTCAAGATGCGATCTTCCGAATGATGGCTTAAGTAACGAGGACCGGCATTACTTTTCGCGCCTCATCTTGAAGCGGACCGCGGACTGATGTATACTTTGCAGCGCTTATTTGTTCGTTGTTGCGAAATTCGTTCGTTCACCAATCCATTTGGATGCGACTGTCATGCCCGTCCTGAAAAGCCCGCGCCACGAACAGCTCGGTTGCCCGGCGAATGGCAAGGCGGCCAACTGGCGTTTATGCGAGTGCGGGTGACAAGTAGGTTCAGCGCAGGCAAATCGGCCATGACGGATGGGATTGAAACAGAGGTTGAAGGATTGACGCCGGCCGCCGCGCGCATGCGGCGATACCGTCGAAGACGCCGCGATAAATTTCGCTGCCTTACGCTTGAGCTCCACGAAGCCGAAATTGACTTTCTTGTCTACAAAGGACTGTTGCCCCGGGAAATGCGTAACGATGTAACCGCCATCCAAAATGCGCTCTATAGCCTTCTGGATCAGGCATTGATTTAGGCTGCCTGCCATTCACATTATGTCAATCTATTGCAATGGTCGGTCTTAGTGACGCGCAACAAGTACAGGAAACTCCAGCCATGCCAGTTCTGAGAAATTCAAGGCACGAGCGGTTCGTTCAGTTGCTTGCAAGCGGGCTTCCAGCCGCCGACGCACATGAGCAAGCTGGATATAAGCGCAATTTTGGGAATGCCTCAACGCTTTCAAGGTCAAGGGGTATTCAAACGCGATTAATTGAAATCAAAAACGCAGGTGCGGAACGCGCGGCGGTGTCGGTTGAGGGTCTGATTGCGGAATGCGACGAAGCGATGGCGCTGGCGCGCGAGGTGAGGAACCCAACTGCCATGGTCGCTGCAATCAAGGAAAAGGGCGTTTTGAGCGGCAAGCGCGTTGAGCGGCGGGAGAGTGGGGCGCCCGGCGATTTTGAGTGGATCGAGAACGCGAGCGCAGAAGAGCTGCAGGCGTTTATTGAGGGCGGCGATAAGGATCGGCTGCAATAGCCTCAGCCATTCTGGCGGGAGGGGTGTTCAACAATCCCGCACGTTAGGCGATTTGAAATTGGCAACGATTTCAATGGTACAAATATTAAATTATTGTGTTCCGTATTCATTGCCTTGTTGAACATACCATGCTAGTCTCACGTTCGCATCGGGACTGGGAGAACCATCATGGCCAAACACAAGGACCGGCGTGTCGCGCTCTATCTGCGTGTCAGCACGTCGGAGCAAACCACCAAGAACCAACGCCGCGAGTTGGAAGCCGTCGCAGGACGCCACGGATGGCTCGTGGTAAGCGCATTCGAGGACGCGGGTATTCCCGGGGCCAAGGGCCGCGAGCAACGTCCGGGCCTCGATGCCCTCATGAAGGCGGTGGCCCGCCGCGAGATTGATATGGTAGCTGCCTGGTCAGTGGACCGGCTTGGCCGCTCACTCACGGGGCTGCTCGAATTGCTCACGGAGCTTCACGCCAAGAGGGTAGACCTGTATCTGCACCAGCAGGGCCTCGACACTTCCACGCCAAGCGGCAGGGCGATGTTTCAGATGATGGGAGTCTTTGCCGAATTCGAGCGCGCGATGATCCGGGAGCGGGTATTGGCGGGTTTGGCACGAGCACGTCAGATGGGCACGCATCTCGGCCGCAAGTTCACCGAGGACACGAAGGACGGTAGCCGCAAGATAAAGACCGTTCTAGCCATGCGGGCGAAGGGCTTTGGTTATCGGAAAATAGCCAGGGAGGTTGGATTAGGCGTCGGGACCGTGATGCGACTGACAGCCGCCAAGCAGGGGATCAGCCGCCCCTTCGACGCGGTCCTGGCATGAAGCGCAAAGCCGCCGGGACATGAGGCCGCCCTTTGAAGGGTGCCCCAGTCTGTCTTCTCTGTGGAAGAGGCAGAGGCGCGAAACCTAATTGAAATACAGCGGAAACGGCCCGCTACTAGCGTTAGGCGAATTTATGCGGGGACAGGGGGGTGCAGAGGAGACTGCTGTGCCCTTAGCCCGTGATCTGCATCCCGAGTTCGGGTATGTCGGCCCCACCCCCAGAATGCTCAAGCTCGGTTACGCGTCCGCCTTCGTCGTATTCGGGTTGGTGGCTGTCGTGAGCGGCGTTACCGTCTTCATGGCGAGACCCGATACAGATCCCATGAACGCAATGTCGCTCGCGCCGTCCGAGGCGCTGAGCCCCAGCACGTCACCATCTTCGGCATCCCCTGCGAAAGCCAAGGCAACCGAAGGCCAAGAAATCCTCAATGCGGGCGTAATCCAATCGCCGTGCGGCGATGATGTGGGCGAGCGGCTTAGCGACGATTGCGCCTCCGAAAGAATGCGCAGGTCGCGCACGGCCCTTGCTGTGAATGAACGGCCAGCAATTGCTGCTGTTGCCATCGGCCACCGCGAGGATCCGGTCGCAGTTACCCCGCAGCTCGCGGCCCCCGTTGCTGCCATCCCGGAGCCGCCTCAGGATGCCTCCGCAGGACCCGCGGATGTGGCGCCCGCAACCGATTCTGCCACACCTGCTTCCAAGCATTCACGGACAGGCAGCCGTCACGTTGCACGACGTGAGGGGTATTCCCACTCGGCTCGTCAATCCAATCACGCCGGAGGATACGCGGGACTCTGGTAGCTGCTTTGCAGCGGGCCTGGAGGAGCGCGGCATCCCTGCAGCTCGGGGCGGCAAGTGGTCTGCGGTGCAGGTGGCGCGCTTATTGGAAGCTGCCGGCATCCCTTTCGACGGAAGCCCCGTCAACGACACAAGCGCCGTTGCCGGGTGAGACGCAAGCGAACGTAGAATTAATTGCGTCCGTCGTGCTGCTGTTAACGTCCCTAGCCGCGCAGAGCAGGCGACCCCCGCCCCCGTCGCCCGAGACCGGGGTGTACCCCCAAATTTGACGGCGCCTCTTTTAATTATGGGAGCCAAGACGCGACCATGCTGCGAATGTCCGCTGGTGGCCGGAGCAGACATAAGAGCCCGGATGGTCAATTCCGGGTTTGACCCCAAGCGGTCATTAGCGGGGTCGAAATCCCGCACCGCAGCAGCGGATCGCGTTGTTGCTCAATCCAACGATCCGATTGAGGCAATTGTCGCAAGGCTAGCCCACTTACAGACATGCTCGACTTTTGGAGGCTCCTGGCCGACAATGCAACGCGTTCGCAGACAGGATCGATCCTGACGTACTTGCCGGCGCACACGCCAATGGCGAGTCTATCCGTCAGGTTGTCGCTGGGACGACAAGCGTTCGGAGGTTCAACATGCCGGATAAACCAACCATCGTCTTTGCACATGGCCTTTGGGCCGATGGGTCATGTTACAGCAAGGTCATTCCGCTGCTCTTGGCCGATGGCTTTCAAGTGATCTCGACGCAAAACCATCTCAACACCGTTGCTGACGACGCGGCCGCAGTACGGACATCGTTCGCTCGCGCCAACGGCCCTGTTGTTCTCGTCGGTCATTCGTATGGTGGCACCGTCACCCGACAAGCGTGTGGCAGCGCTCGTTTATATATGCGCCTTTGCACCGGAGGACGGCGACACAACACTTGTCGACCGAGACAAGTACCCGGCCACACCTATTTTCCAACACATCGATGTGGTGGAGGGGCGCATATGGCTTCGTCCATCCGGCGTTCCCGAATTTGCAGGAGACCTGTCCGAGGCGGAGCAGCAACTCGTTTGGGCTACGCAAATGGCTGATCTTTTTGGTCAACCCGTTCCGGGTGCCGCGTGGAAGCTTAAGCCAACGTCTTATATTGTTGGATCTAATGACCGAACCATACAACCTGAACTGGAGCGATTCCTGGCGAAGCGTATGAATGCCAAGGTTACAGAAGTAGCATCAAGCCATGTGCCGATGCTTTCCCAGCCCCGGCGAGTATACGAAGTTATCCGCGATGCGGCGGTCAACATCCAGCGATAGCCCCGCATCATAGGTTTCGTTTGCCGGTCGTCCTCTCAAGCCACTCGGACTTCTGATCCAGAGCAAGTAAGTCGGGAAAGAGCCACCAATGAACAACACCACTGTCCTCGTCGGCGAGCCCCACCGGTAGCACATTGGGGGTTACTTGCTGCACCTGCTCAGGTCTGGAATTGGCACTACCCGGAAATGCCTGAGAGCCCGGATTATTTCCGCTTATTTACGTGCTGCGGACTCCGAGCAGACCTCCCCGCTGACTGATCGCTGCTAATTCGGTATGATGCGATCCGAGGTTAGCTGGCAGCAGCCGAATGCGGTTCGATCACCTGAAACGTCGCGAGGTCATCGCGCTGCTCGGCGGCGCGGCGACATGGTCGCTTGCTGCGCGTGCGCTGCAGGCACCGAATCGGCCGATCATCGGGTTCCTGAACAGCGGATTGCCTGGAGGTTATGCGCCCTTCGCGGCTGCGTTTCGCCAGGGGCTGGCCGAGGCCGGTTTTGTTGAAGGCCAAAACGTAGTGATCGAGTATCGCTGGGCGGAGGGCCAATATGACCGACTGCCGATGATGGCGGCCGATTTGATTCGGCGTCAGGTAACTGTGATCGCCGCAACCAGCACTCCTGCGGCGCTGGCGGCCAAGGCGGTGACCTCAGCGATTCCCATTGTATTTACGGCCGCTCTCGACCCGGTTGCTGCTGGGTTGGTCGTCAGTCTCAGCCGGCCCGGCGGTAACGCTACCGGCGTGAGCAACTACCTCTCTGACCTGGGGGCAAAACGACTCGAACTGCTCCACGAGGCGGTTCCAAAAGCCACCGTGATCGGCATGCTCGTGAATCCGCATTATCCAGACGCCGAGGTTCAGCGGAAAGACGTAGCGGAAGCAGCGCACAAACTCGGACAAGAACTCCATGTAGTGAATGCCAGTACCGAAGGCGATTTCAACAGTGCCTTCGCGAATCTGGTTCAGTTGACGGCCGGTGCCTTGCTTGTCGGTACGGATACATTTTTCCTCAGCCGGCGCGATCAATTCGTCCTACTGGCAGCACGCCATGCAATTCCTGCGATGTATTTCCTGCGCGAGTTTGCCTTGTCCGGCGGCCTCATGAGCTATGCACCCAACCTTCATGACGGGTATCGCCAAGCCGGCATTTACACCGGCCGGATTCTCAACGGCGCTAAGCCGGCGGATTTACCCGTAGTGCAGCCGACTAAGTTTGACCTTGTTGTGAACATTAACACCGCGAAAGTGCTTGGGCTCGAAATTCCAGCGAGACTGCTGGCGCTCGCCGACGAGGTCATCGAATAAACCGTGCAACCGCGCAGATCGTTTGCTGCATCTGCTCTCTTCGGCAATTACCGGTCATAAGCCTTGTGGCCTTATGTCGGCAGCTGGCGGAAGCTGACGTTGAACTGCAATCTTGGAAACCCAACCAGCAACGGGCCTGCGGGATAGTCGGAAAGGAAAAGCGATGAGACCCAAGCTACGATTGTCGACAATACTATCGCTTGCACCGCTCGGCGGTCTCTTCTTGGCGACGACGCTTTGCGCGCAGGAAAGCGCACCGGGAACCGCATGGCGTGGCGCGGGTCCGCAACCTTGCTTCGGACCGGAAGGCGGCTCGTATCAATGTCCGCAGCCTCCGGGGTCCATTGCCATTCGCGCCGGTCGGCTGTTCGACAGCAAGACGGGCCAGATGTTGCCGGACCAAGTGGTGCTCATCCTGAACGATCGTATCGCTCAGGTTGGATCGACGGCGCAGATTAAGATTCCCGACGGCGCAGGCGTGATCGATCTCAGCAAGGAAACTGTGCTTGCCGGGCTGATCGACGCCCATACGCACATGTTCGAGAATCCCAAGCCGGGCATGTCGCGCGAGACATCGACCCTCATCGCAATCCAGAATGCGCAACTCGACCTGCACGCGGGCTTCACAGCGGCGCGAGACATGTCTTCGCATTCGAACGGCTATGCCGACGTCGACGTCCGTGACGGCATCAATCTAGGCCGTATCGAAGGTCCCCGTTTCCAGGTCTCGGGCCGGGGAATCATCTGGGCCGCCACCGCGCCGACCGCGACTGCAGCGACTCCGATGACGGTCCAGCGCGTACAATCGGTCCAAGAGGCAATCGCTGCCGTGCGCGAGCACGTCGAACATGGCGTCGATTGGATAAAGCTGTTTCCGGGGGGAAACTACTCGTTTCTCCCCAACGGCGAGCTCAATTTTGTGACCACATATCCGCTGCCGGTGTTGCAGGCCCTAGTCGACGAGACACGCCGGCTTGGCCACAAGACGGGCTGCCACGTCTTCGGCGGGGAGGGATTGAAGAACGCGATCACGGCGGGCTGCGATACCGTCGAGCATGGGCTGACCATGAGCCAGGAGCAGGCGGACGCAATGGTTGCGAAAGGGCTGAGCTTCGATCCCACCTTCACGCGCTATTCAGTGCCCTCAATCGACGATGACGACGACAAAAATACCGGCGGCAAATACCGGATGATTCCGCTCGTCACCAAAGCGATCTCCATGGCGGTCGCGACCAAAGGGCTGCCGATCATGATCGGCAGCGGTGCTGATGGCGGACCCTATCCGCATGGGGCGCAAGCGATCGAATTCGAGGCGCTGGTCAAGCGCGCGGGGATGCCGCCGGCACGCGCGATCCAATCGGGAACTATGGTGAACGCCACGGTGATGGGCTGGCAGGGCCAGATCGGATCGATCGAGACGGGCAAGTACGCCGACATTGTCGCAGTCTCCGGCGATCCGCTGACGGACATCACCGAGCTGCAGCGTGTGAAGTTCGTAATGAAGGGCGGCCGGATCATCCGGGATGACCTCGCCCGGGCGGCGTATCCTCTACCTGGTAGGACAGCGGTGCAGTGAATCGTCATGTCTGCAGTTGGCGGGAGCTGACCTAAGCGCCCAGCCGGCGACTTCCGGAGGTGACCCGAATCGGACATAGGCCGTTCGGGATTTGTGCAGCGCACATTGCCGCACCCGCTCACAGTTTCGCTCGGCGAATTTTCCTGTTTTGATGGACCGTCCGAAGTCAGCACGCAGGGGCAGGGCAATGCTACGACGCAAGTTCATCACACTGCTTGGTGGGGCGGCTGCAGCGTGGCCACTGCCACTGCGCGCACAGCAACCGGCGATGCCCGTGATCGGATTTATGAGCGCGCGGTCGCCGGCGGAGGCAGCGTCCGACCTTGCTGCGTTTCGCCAGGGACTTGGGCAGGCCGGCTATTTCGAAGGCAAGAATGTTGCAATCGAGTATCGCTGGGCGGAAGGGCACTATGATCGATTGCCGGAAATGGCCGCCGAGCTGGTGGCACGGCAAGTTGCAGTGATTGCTGCGACGGGCGGGGAACCGTCAGGACTGGCCGCCAAGGCGGCGACCACCACGATACCTATAGTATGTACCCTCGGCGGCAATGCAGTTGCGGCCGGACTTGTCGCGCAACTCAACCGGCCGGACGGCAACATTACCGGCGTGACCATCATGGGGCTCGAAATGGGACCGAAGCGGGTAGAGCTCGCCCATAAGCTTGTGCCCAACGCCGGCGTGCTTGCCATGCTGGTCAATTCGAAATTTCCGACGACCCTGGCCGAGACGGGCGAGATGCAGGCTGCGGCGCGGTCTCTCGGCCTGCAAACGACTGTGGTGGACGCCAGTGATGAAAGCGAAATCGAAGCGGCGTTCGCGATCCTCGCCCGGGAGAAAGCCGGTGCTCTGCTTGTCAACACGGACCCGTTTCTGTTCGGACAACGGGAGCAAATTGTACAGCTTGCGACGCGCTACAAAATTCCAACGCTCTACTTTTTGCGCGAGTTCGTCGATGCCGGGGGCCTGATGAGCTATGGACCGAACCTGCACAACGGGTATCGTCAGGCCGGGATTTACGTCGGGCGTATTCTGAAGGGCGAAAGGGTTGGTGAATTACCAGTCGTGCAGCCGACCAAGTTCGACCTGGTGATCAACTTGCGAACTGCGAGGACACTCGGCCTCGAAATCCCGACGGTTCTGCTGGTCATCGCCGACGAGGTGATCGAGTGATGAGACGGCGCGAGTTCATCACCCTTGCCAGCGGCGCGGCGGCGTGGCCGCTCGTGGCGCGCGCGCAGCAGGCGGCGATGCCTGTTATCGGATTTCTGGGCAGCCGGCGTCACCCTCTCTCCTTCTGACCCTGGTCCAAGCCCTCTCAAACTCGGCACGGAGGTGCTATATTTCGGTGCCCCTGGCGTGATCCCGAACGTCGTGAGAGGGCTTCATGAGAGGCTGGCGGCTCGTCACAGCGATTGAGTTGGAGGATTGGTCGCTCGCTAGGCCCGTGCAGCGGCAAGCAGCGCAGCGATGACAACGCGCGGTCGTAAGACAACGAAAGTCAAACGCCGCAAGGGGGCAACGGCCACGCGCGGTCGGCGCTCCTCCGCAACCGACCTCAACAAGCAGCTCGACCAAAGGAACCGTGATCTCGCTGCGGCGCCAGAACAGCAAAGGGCAACCTCGGAAATTCTGCCGCTCATATCGAGTTCATCCAGCAACCTGAAGCCCGCTTTCGAGACACTGCTGGCTAACGTGACGCGCCTCTGCCAAGCCAAGTTCGGTAACCTTGAACTTCGCGAGGGAGATAGTTTCCGTATAGCCGCGCTCCACGGTGCACCGCCAGCCTACGTCGAGTGGCGTGGGCGTCAGCCTGTGGTTCGTGTGAGTGACTTTCCGCACCTTCCGCTCGCTCGCGTTGTCAGAACCAAGACGGTACAACACGTTTCCGACCTGACGATGGACCAAGCTTATATCGAGCGTGCCCCTCCCATAGTTCCCCTCGTCGAGACCGTCGGTGCACGGAGTCTGCTGACAGTGCCGATCCTTAAGGAGGGGGACGTGATCGGCGCAATTGCGCTCTACCGCCAAGAGGTCGAGCCGTTCGCCGACGATCAGATCGCTCTAGTCAAGAACTTCGCGAGCCAAGCCGTCATCGCCATCGACAGTACCCGCCAACTCAAGGAATTGTCGCAGGATCTGTTTGCCGAGGCACGCACTATCTCGCTTGCAGTTGATCAGGTTCTGTTTTCTGCGGGGGAAGAAGGCGACGGTTGCTATCGAGTAGACGAAGGCTTGCTCAAGGCGAGCGTCTCCGAACCAGCGGGCGACGAGCGCATCCTCTCGCTACTCGGCCCTGGCTCGGTCGTCGGTGAGTTGTCCATGATCGATGGGGCGCCGCGCTCGGCTTCGGTCGTTGCCTTGCGAGATTCAAAGTTGAGCTTCGTCAGTCGTGCTGTCTTTGAAGCGTTTGGGCGATCGAGGCCGGAACTCTACCGTCACCTCACGATCTTGCTGGCGAACCGTCTGCGCGACACCAACGATACTTTGGCTGCGACGAGCTTTCTCTCGATCAAGGGGCGGGTTGCGCGCGCTCTGTTGCGTCTTGCCGAAGCGTTCGGCCGTGATGTCGGCCAAGGCCGAATTGTCATTCGGCAGAAGGTTTCCCAGGGCGACCTTGCTGCAATCGCAGGGATTGCGCGCGAAAATGTCAGCCGGGTGCTCCACGATTGGGCGAACCGTTCACTGGTGAGTCGTCACGCGGGCTATTATTGCCTGGAGAACAATACCGCTTTCAAACGTGAAGCCGAGCATTGATTGAGCGGACTGTGTCCCACCAACTTAATTCCTCGTGAGATCGATCGTAGCCGCGGGGCCAGTACTGCCTTACGCAGCCGTTGGGCGATCTACTTTTATTTCCTCGTGATCGCAGGAGGCGCAATAAAATTCGAGCAGAGTTGGGCAGGACCGACCCAGTAAACGGCTCATGCTCACCAGCTTCATCGGCTGGCTGCAATGTGGACAATAGCATAGGGGGCTCGTCTGTAAGCAGCAACCTGGACATGAGGGCACCACTGGGATCGTGCTCGAATGTTCCTTGCGGCCAGCGAACGTCGATGGACAGGTTTTGGCCTTCGACGTAGCCGCGCCCGCGCATCGCGGCAGGCGTCGGGGACACGGGTCCGAGAACCCCGATGCGCCAAACCTTCGGCTGCTGCGCGACCGCCGCAACCGGCCAAGTAGCCGCGCCACCAAGCAGCGTGATGAACTCCCGGCGCTGTAGCGGTAGGGACGCGCGTTTCACCGCGCGCCCCCGCCCAGATCCGTACGTGCAGCTTTCCCGCATACGGCTCCTGCCTTGGGTGTGTGACGGCACAAGTTGCCGTATACGCTCCAGCGCCTTTGACACGCGAGCCTGGCTCAGAGTCCAGTACGTG
>Ga0306925_10001186_pt1 | contig 20995 bp, 12 predicted proteins | sample flu12Cox44000176_FD_203755 | JGI IMG/M metagenome (GOLD analysis project Ga0306925, IMG submission 203755) | Lab enrichment of tropical soil microbial communities from Luquillo Experimental Forest, Puerto Rico - flux8day.12C.oxic.44.000.176 (v2)... | ecosystem: Environmental > Terrestrial >... | reverse complement strand
GCTGAAAAAGGCAAAAGGTTAGTTCGAATCAGCGAAGATGGCATCGTGAAACTGATTGAAAATTGGGTGAACAACAGCGATGCTCCGGGAAGCTGGTAAGTTGGGAGGTTGCATGCCCGAAGGCATCCTCCCCTGCTCAACAAGAGAGCAGCAGCACTGAGCCGAGGAGCCAAGAGAAGTGATCAAAGTAAGTGCGTATGAGCTCATTGGGCGACGGGCCATTTTTGTTGGAGTTTCCCTGCTCCTCTGGCTATGGCCATTGATTGGGAATGCGCAGAATCCTCCATCCACCCAGGGAAATCCGCAGTTGTCGTCCCGACCTTTGCGTGCCGCTCAGTCCGCTCTCGAACATGGGAACCCGCAGGAAGCGGTACGAATTCTTTCCAGCTATCTCCAAACCCACCCTGCTGACTCTAATGCGCGGACTGCGCTCGGCCAAGCTTATGCCATCGCGGGGCAGGATGGCCGGGCCGAGCAAGAATTTCGCACTGTCCTGCAAGCGATGCCAGACAACTACGTCGCCCTGGCTGCGCTGGGCGAGTTGTTTGATCGGGGAGGGCAGCCCGAAAAGGCCGAACCAATGCTGGCCCGGGCTGCAAAAACCAGCCATGGCGTTCCGCAGATTGTCATGGAATTGGCGGTGGTGCTGGTGCGGCTTCACAAGTACAAAGAAGCACAGAGCGCTTTGGCGACACTCTCGCCCCCCAGCGACCGAGAGCAACAAATCGAGTTCCACCGGCTGAAGGCTTCCGTTGCGCTGGGGCTCGGAAATGCATCGGCAGCCGCTTCGGAGATGGAGAAAGCGCTGCTTCTGAAGCCGGACAACGTCAGGCTAGTCCTGGCGACGGCGGTAGCACAATTGCAATCCAGAAACTGGCAACGTGCCACGAATCTTACGAAGCCGTTATTTGCCCGCACTCACGATCTTCAGGCAGGGTTGATTCTCCTCGAAGCACAATTGGGAATGCATGCCGACGTGCAGCCGACCCTGGAATTGCTGCGGTCCGCATCGCTGCCGACCGCAGAGGAGGTGGAGTTCCGGCAGCGACTGGCGGAATTATTAATTTCTCATGGCGATTTTTCCGAGGCCATTCAAGATCTCAATCGAGCGGTGGAGCTGGAGCCAAGTCGCGCCGACTTGCTATTCAATCTAGCTTTGGCGCAGTTCTCCGCGGGCCATCTGGACGACGCGTTGAATGGTACCGAAAAATGCAGTGAACTTGGGGACAGCGCCGAACTAGAGGACCTGCGCGGCGACATTCAGGAGGCGCGCGGCGACATTCTTGCTGCCGTAAAGAGCTTTCAGGCCGCCGTTGCACTCGCGCCTGAAGTGGAAAAATACCGCCTCTCGCTTGCCGTGGAGCTTATACGACATAAGAGTTTCGATGCCGCCAAGGTCACTCTTCGCCAGGCTGCAGAGTCGCACCCGAACTCGTGGCGGATTCAATTCGGACTAGGCATGTTGGAGTACTTTGCAGGGAGCGAGGAAGAAGCCAGCCGAATCCTGATCCAGGCAGCCGCGCGATCCCCGGAACCGCAGATTGTACTAAAGTACGTGGGAGATATTCAGATGGATCGCGCGGCCGGGCCTGAGCCCGCGGCGCTTGCAGAACTCTGCAGCTATGCGGACCTCCATCCGAAAGATGCCAACTCCCAATTCTACTGCGGCGCGCTGCTTTTTCGCAGGGACTACACTGCCGGAGACAAAGCGAATAGCAGCGAAATTCTGAGAAGGCTGAGTGCCGCCGCCGGACGTCTCCCGAATGACGCCCCGCCGCACTGCCAACTCGGGAAAGCTTATCGGTGGGCGGACCAGTGGCACGAGGCGCTTCGCGAGTCGGAAACTTGCGTTCGCCTGGATCCGGATTCGTCTGAAGCACACTATCACCTGGCGCAAATTTATCACCACTTGGGTCAGCAGGAGCAGGCGCGGCAACAGATGATGCTCTTTGAAGCGGCCTCGAAACGGGTGGCAGACGAAAACGCGCGTCGCGATGAAACCATAAAGACGTTCACGTACACCATCCAGAAAGAGACACCGGACCATAAATGAATATGGTCCGGTGTTCTTTAACCACTCCGCGCCGACCACAATCACGGAGTGGACTCTTTCACCGGGGTGGGGTGATCCAAGATCAGTTGCCGCTTCGCTGGGGATTTTTTGCCAGACTCACCATGTTGGCAAAGAGGCGGTAGGCTCCGGACACGCCCTCGGGCAATTGACGGTAGAATGCGTATGCATTGTAGATGTAAATGCCCTTGCCATACTTCGCGTATAGCAAACCTCCCTTTTGAAGATCCTGTCCCGGGTCGTGGGTCTCCAAGAGTGGCTCATAGGCCGCATCCCAACTCTCGAGGAACTTCGAACCGCGCTCTTCCACCCAATGTTCAAAATCTTTGTTGGTGATTTTATTGGGCCAATTGAAGACGGGATTGCTTGGCGCCAGTATATCTACCTTGGAATTTTCGTCCGTGACTTCTTCGGGATTGGAACCCATCTTGTAGGGATATGGGCCGTAGTTGTGATCGTATTCCGGCGTGTTGTATTGAACGATCAGCACTCCTCCATTCTTCACGTAGTCGAGAAGGCGGCCGTTGTTGGTTTTGAGGTCTTCGCGCGTAGCGTAGGCGCGGACGCCCAGGAGAATGGCGTCAAATTTGGAAAGGCTTCCACCGGCCAAATCTTCTGGCGAAAGGAAATGAACTTTGATTGCAAGATTTTCCAGGGCTTGCGGGACTTCATCCCCTGCGCCCACCACGTAACCGACGTTGAGGCCTGGAGCAACCTTGGCGTCGACGCCTGAGGTGCGATACGAGGCGGCGCGATAGAGGTTGTACGGACGCAAGCCGGAGTATCCGATCGTGTGATAGCCCTCTTTGTATTCGTGACCGTCGTAGCTGGCCACAGCGGTGAGCACGTACGGCTTTTCCTGCAGATGATCAGGAGTCACACGGAAATTGAGGGTTTGATCATCGCCGTCCTTTGCGGTTGAAAACTCTTCCTGCGGCGCTTTCCAGCCCTCGGGTAAATCGAGCCTGACGGTTCCTTTTGCAGGGCCTTTGACGTTGCTATGAATGGTGACCGTAAGATCGAAAGAACTCGCTCCCAGGGGAACGATTCCAGCCTGGGGCGCAATGGAAACGGAAATAGCCGGACCGACAGGCAGCGGCTGGAACACGGTTCCAGCTCCGTTCACCCGGCTGACCGACTGGACGACCTGGGAGATTTCGAAGGGAACTCCGTCAAAGGTGAAGTGCAGTCTGGCGGAAAGGGGGTACGGAGCCAGGGGCAAAGTTGCGTATTTCGGCTCGACGATGTCGTAATAAGGCTGCTCAATGTCTGGCCGAACAAAGTATGGCCGCGTGAAACCCGCGTTCTTGGGGACGTGCACAGTGAATCGCAAATCGCCGGACTGGTTCCCTTTGAGCGTCCCACCTGCTTGACTTGAAGGTTCAACGGACCACTGCTCACCCTGTGGATTTTCCAAAGCCACGCTCTCGAGCTGCACCGCAACGCTGGTGGGACTGGTGGCGTGAACTTTTACCCAGAATTCCTGCCCGGGGATTGCGGTTAGGAAGCTGTCCGGATTTCTGAAGAACCGCGCATAGGGCCCGGTAGGCTCCTTTTCGGGTGCAACCGTGGCCAAGACCGACAAGCCCAACGACTCCGCGAGTGCATTGCCAAATTGCGCTTGCTTTACTTTGAGTTCATGTGTGGCGTCATACTTCGAATCGGGGCTCAATCCGCTCGCCGCAACTTTTTCGATGAGCTCGTTCGTGGCTTTCAGGCCCGCTGCCAACGTAGGGGCAATGGCTTCGGGATGGTGAGCGGAAAAATCTGCGATGGCATTCTCGACGAGAACATTAATGCTCCTTAGGCCATCCTTCAGGAAGACGGCGTCGCCATCTTGCGCGAGACTGGCAATGCCCATAAGCGAGACGTCGATGCCCTCGAAAATGGAACCCTCTTTGTCGGGAACGGAAACTTGCGAAGCAAAGCGATGGTAAGGGTTCATCTCTGCTTCAGCCGGGGGCAAGCCGGTGCCGCCCGTCTGCGATTTCTGCTGACCCAGCCCGAGGCGGGAGACTTGCTCATAGGTCAGACCCAAAAAGGGGTTGTACTCCCCCGCTGGAATTTCCACTGAAGTAGAGAGCTCTCCCTTAACAGTCGTGCCATTCGTGTAATTTCGAAATTCGGCGGGATAATATTTTCCATCGGCATAATCGTAGATTCCCTTGTCCGTGATGGGAGCAAAAGGCACGCGGGCGTAGTCCTTGATTGGTTTCCATGGGCGCAGCCCTTCCTTGATCTGTTCGGGAAACATGGAGGGGTCACCCGCAGCTTTGAAAACCTCCTGTGCCATCTGACCGGCAACCTGGTGATTGCCATGGCCGTCAGTGCGCCCGCCGACAAAAACGGAAGTGATGACGAGGGGGCGGGACATGCGGACGACTCGAACCACGTCCGCGAGGACCCGATCATGGCCCCACTTTTCGAGGGCTTCTTCTTTCGTCTTCGAGAACCCATAGTCGATCACGCGCGTCCAGAACTGCTGAGTGCCGTAGTAACGATCGGCGGCCAGAAGTTCTTCGGTGCGGACCAGTCCGAGAGCATCAAAGTAATCGGAAGACATGACGTTGCCGCCGCCTTCGCCGCGATTCAGCGTCAACAAAGTGACCCGGGCTCCCTGCCCCCGCGATTCGAAAGTCAGCATGCCGCCGTCTTCGTCATCGGGATGGGCGGTTACCATTAACACGCTGGCGCGCGTATGGAGTTTCGCCAGGCTTTGCCAGAGTGCGGCGGCGCCGCGGTCGAAAGAAACCGGCTGCGCGGCCACGTCAGGTTTTGAGCGGACTGCGGTGGGTGTCTGCCCCAGCAGTTGCACGGATCGAAGCAAAAGTGGCAGCATGCAAGCCAGCAGGACAATAACCATGAGAAGCATCTTTCTGAGTCGTGCCGTCAATTCTCCCCCCTTCTGTTTACGTCAAAATGTTCGAGGTTGCGCAACGTACGTGGTGGCCGTACCTAACAGATTTCTGGACGTCTCGAAACTCCCCTCGCGCCCGGACAAGAAAGCATGCGCAAGTCCAGTTCCCGCCAGACGTTCTCGATGAACGTTCAGGGAAAACAGCGCAGTGGAACAAGGGTGGTCGCAAAAAATAACCATTAAGGGATGCAAGACAGCTTGGTTTTGCCAGACTGTCGAGAAACTCCGGGGAGACGCTCTTTCTTCTCTCCGAAAAGCGGCATTGTACGTTCACGACTGGCAAAGTCAATAGAAATCCCAAAACGTTTTGGCATTTTTGATGGTAGACCGTGCCAAAGGCTTGCATTCCTGAGAAATGGCGAAAAAGCCAATCCAGGCGGCTGGTAAAAACAATCTTGACAATCGCGCGGGGGCATGATACTCGTCCAACAATTGTGGCCGAATCGTTTCGGCATGCCGTGGAAGGGGATGTGCGGGGTGCTTCAGGGCGGTCGTCTACCGCTGCATTTCCCATCTGGCTGTGAAGATGCAACTTGGCACGAGGTAGCCGCTAGGAACTTACTTGCGGGACGTGCCGATCGTTGAATCTCAACTGTGGAGGCTGCGATGAACCGAGGTCTGAGTTTTCGGAGATTCTCCAATTGCACTTTGATGCTGGTTGTACTGCTGACCATCTCTGCGCTGCCAACGTTTGGGCAAATCGATCGCGGTGCTATTGCCGGACGGGTTGAAGATTCTTCCGGAGCCATCGTGCCGAGGGCCATGGTGACGATCACAAATAAAGACACCGGCATCGCCACGGCTACTCCCGTCAATAGTTCGGGGGAGTATCAAGTCCTGGCATTGAACCCCGGCAAGTATTCGGTAAAGGTAACCGCGGATGGATTCCAGACTGCTCTGCGCGACGACGTTGAAGTACAAGTGCAGGACCGGTTGTCGATCAACTTCAGCTTGAAGGTGGGTTCAGTTACCCAGGAAGTGCTCGTTACGGGTGGCGAGCCGCTCCTGGAGACCGAGACGGCGGATCTGGGTAGCGTCATTAACCAACAGCAGGTCAATGATCTGCCTTTGAACGGTCGCAGGTATGCGGACCTTGCACTCTTGGAACCCGGCGTGCAAAAGTATTACGCGGCCAATAACCCCGCTCCAGACCGTTTTAGCGTCAACGGGAACCTGGAAACTCAGAACAATTTTCTCATCGACGGCATTGACAACAACTCCTGGTCGGAAAACCTGCAAGAGTTCTCCGTGCAAGTAGTGCAGCCTCCGCCCGATGCGATTCAGGAATTTAAGATTCAAACCCGGACGTACTCCTCGGAATTCGGCAATTCCGCAGGCGCGGTGGTCAACGTGTCCATCAAATCCGGCACCAATGGATTCCATGGCGATCTGTTCGAGTTTGCTCGAAATGCAGTGTTTGACGCGAACTCCTGGATCAACAATACGACCGGCACACCGCGTGGCCGGTTTACCCAGAATCAGTACGGGGGAACGATCGGTGGACCGATCCTGAAGAACAAGTTGTTTTTCTTTGGGGATTACGAAAAGTTCAGCAGCCGGCAATCCACTACGGTCACGAGCGTGGTTCCAACACCTCTTATGCAGCAAGGTAATTTCACGGAATTGCCGTACAGCGTGACCTCACTGGCTGCTAATTCGGTACCAGGGCAAGCGGGATGTTATGTCGGCAATATTTTGCAGACTACGAGTTCGACCGGCCAAACGTGCCTCGATCGCGTTGCCGCGAATATGATGGCTTTGCTTCAAGCCAAGGGTGTTGTTCCTAACATTCCATCGCAAGTGGCGAAAGAAGGCGTCGCCGGGAGCTGGAATACCCAACCGAATTACTTATTTTCTACGCCCGTGCCCGATGATGTCTGGGCCACGGACGCACGCATAGACTACAGTCTTAACGCGTCCAATCAAATCTATGGAAGCTACAGCTACCGCCGCGTGAACCGCGAGGATCCAACGTGGACCGCGGACCCCGTGATCGGCAACGGTAACTTCGCAACTTCGTATCGCTGGCACCAGCAGTTGCTCGCGCTTGGCTGGACGCATACTCTATCCCCCACGCTGACGAACGACGCGCGCTTCGGGTTCAATCGCAACTACGCCCACAGCGATCCGGTCGGCGTACCACTCGGCACTTCGCAGGCCGAATCGCTGATCGGTTTAACAGGGATTCCGAACGGTCCGGGCACTGCCGGATTGCCGCCCTTAGACATCACCGGCCTTACGCGCATTGGTACTTCGCCCTGGCGGCCTCAATACCAGGTTACCCAAGCCTGGAATTTCATTGACAACATTAGTTGGCTGAAAGGCAATCATAGTTTTAAGTTCGGCTATCAATATCTCAAAAGGAGCGACAATTTCCTCGACATAGAGGCTCCGCAAGGGTGGATGCTCGTCCCCGGGAACCACACCACAAGTGGAGCGTTTGGCTTGCCCGATTACCTGCTCGGTGATGTGGACGAGGTGTTTTTCACCACCGCGCATGTCGTCCATTATTATCAGCCGGGAAACTCTTTTTACGGCATGGACACCTGGCGGGTGAATAAGAAACTTACGCTCACTTACGGCCTGCGCTACGAACTATTTGCGCCGATCATGGATCGGGCAAATCAGACCTCGAATTTCACGCCGGCCAATGGCGGGGGACTGGTCACGGCCGCGAGCAATGCGTCGGGCTGGTACGACCGATCCCTGATTCATCCGGACCTAAATGATTTCGCGCCCCGTCTGGGTTTCGCTTACCAGATGACAGACCGCTTGGTCTGGCGAGGCGGCTACGGCGTTTTCTACCAGCACAACAATCGCATCGGCTCGGAGAGCCTGTTGCAGCTAAACCCGCCTTTCCTGCAGAATACCGCTCTCTTTCAAAATGGAACGAGCACCGTTTTTCAATTGCAAAATGGTTTTCCCTATGACCAGATCGTTGCGGCCGGGACAACAAATTTGGCCACGCTGCAATTACGGGCTCAGGATCCGAACCAGCGCTCAAGTTACGTGCAGCAGACCAGTTTCGGTTTGGAATATCAATTGACGAAAGAAACGGTCGCTTCTGCCAGCTATGTCGGCAATTGGGGCCGCAAGATGTATCGGGTGCGGGATTACAATCAGCCGCAAATCACGGGTACGGATAATGGCTGCCCGATCTTGACTTACCCCTACCCAAATCTGAACACTTCCACCAACCCAGTGGATACCGCAACCGGTGTAACTGGGGTATGCGCTGGCAGCGGGCAACATGGCTACCTTGAATTTGCGACCAGCGATGGAAATACCGACTACAACTCCCTTGAGTTATCCCTGCGCCAGCGGATGTGGAAAGGGTTTACTTACAACCTGGGATATACGTTCAGTCACGGACTGGCGAATTACGGCGACAACCTGACAACCGGACAGCTTCCCCAGAACTCCTACAATTATGCTGCGGAGATGAGCAATTCCATTCTCGACATCCGCAGCCGGTTCATCGGAAATTGGGTGTGGGAATTGCCCTTCGGGCAGGGGAAACGTTACATGAACGAACCGGGATTCGCCTCCCGTTGGCTGGGTGACTGGCAATTCAACGGGATCGTAACCCTGCAGACGGGAACTCCTTACAGTGTCTTTGCCTCGAATGATGGCTTAGTGGACCCCAATAACCCAGTTTACGCGAACTGTCTCGGGAACCCGTTCGCAGGCGCAACGACCAACCATAATTCGTACACGACTACGGGTTTCCTGATCAATCCAGCGGCATTCTCGCAGCCGGGCCCGGGAGCTTTCGGTACTTGCGCTCCACGGTTGTTCCATGGCCCGGGCATCCAGACGTGGGATCTGAGCATCTTCAAACAGTTTAAGTTTACGGAAAGATGGCAGCTACAATTCAGGGCGGAGTTTTTCAACGCCTTCAATCATCCCAACTTCTCAAACCCGAGCGCGAATATTTCCTCAACTAGTTCCTTTGGAAAGGTCTCCAACACGCTTGCGCCGATTCTGGGCAACGATTCGGGAGGACCGGGGGATCCGCGCGAGATTCAACTAGCACTGAAGTTGTATTTCTAGCTCAGGGTGCGGGAGTGGCGCGCGCCGTTCCCGCATTCTCATGTGGTCTTCTAGCGGGCCACCCAGGGACCAGAGGGGCCTGCGGGCGGTCCCAGAGGGGAGGTTGCGCTCCTGCAGCGATGGACAAAGCTCGTTCCCCGATGGGTTTCCGGGAACGGGTTACGCCGATTGCTTTGCTTGTGGAAACCTAACGGAAATCAACTGCACTCGACGCCCTCTTGGAGCCGAGGAGGCGACTGGAGTTTCTCGAAACCAAGAAACAAGGTTTCGGAATTGATTGACGACATTTTGCCCGGGAGGTTTCTGTGTCACTAAGTTCCTATGCTAGCGAGACATTGGTTCACCCGGCAAAACTCGCCTTGGACAAGTCTGGCGTCTTAGTATCGGTCACGCGCGAGCAAGCGAACTGGGGAACCATCAATTTTTCTGTACGAAGACTGATCGCGGGTCAGTCCTCGAAAAGCGACACGCAGAACGAGGAAGCCGCCCTTATCCTCCTTGGGGGGAAAGCGACAGTGGACTGGGGCGAAGGCAGAAGAGAGTTTGGCGAGCGCAAGGATGTTTTTGGCGGCTACCCCCACGGCGTGTATTTGCCCCGCCAAACCCCCTTTGAAATCTCCGCGCTGTCCACTTGTGAATTTGCCGACTGTCGCGCCCCATCCACGGCGAAATTCGCGCCGAGACTCATTACGCCCGTGGACTGCAAGGAAGAGATTCGAGGCGGCGGAAATTGCACCCGGCAGATTGTGGACGTGATTCGCCCGGAATTTCCCGCGGAAAAGCTACTCATCTGCGAGGTTTACACGCCGAGCGGGAATTGGTCGAGCTATCCCCCCCATAAGCACGACGTGCACAATCCCCCGGGTGAAGTGGACCTCGACGAAATCTACTACTACCGAATCCACAAACCGGAAGGGTACGCCTTTCAGCGTCTTTATGACGCCGCGGGCACGCGCGACGACATTTTGACCCTGTCAGACGGCGATCTGGTTCTGATTCGAGACGGATACCACCCGGTTGTCGCGGCGCATGGATACGACGTGTATTACCTCAACGTTCTCGCGGGGAGCGCCCGCTCGATGGCCGCCAGCGATGATCCGCGGTATGCACACCTGCGCGGCAACGCCCTGGAGCGCGATCCGCGTGTTCCACTGGTCCGCGCAGGGCAGTCTGAAAGCCGTTCTTAACCTACGGGATGGCCAGACGGCGGCATTTGCGCGCGAAAAGGGTAGGGTCTCTTCTGTAAAGGTTTTGTGCGGGAATTCCAGTGATGAACATTCCCGGGCACAAGGAAACTGGGAGAGGAGAAAATTGGGGATGCCACATAACATCGGTATTGTAGGGGCAGGGGGTGTGGCCGGGATCCACGCCGCCATTCTGTCGAAAGACTCACGCGTGAAGCTTCATAGGTTTTTTGACGTCGAGCCGGACCGTTCGCAGGCGTTGGCGGTGCGATTCGGTGGCCACGCCTCAGGATCGATCCAGGAACTCCTCGAGCAGTGCGATGCCGTTTTTGTCTGTACTCCAAACACCACCCACGAAGAGGTGGCCACGCAGGTGCTGGAAGCCGGCAAGCACATTTTCTGCGAGAAGCCGTTTGCGTTGAATCTGGAGTCGGCTACGAGGTTGCGCGATCGAGCAATCCGCTCCGGCCTACTTTACCAGGTTGGCCACAACCGCCGTTTTGCACCCGTGTATAAAGTTCTGAAGAGCGCCATCGAACGCGATGAACTCCGTCCACTTTCTGTCCACGCCAAAATGAACCGGGGAGAGCTGGTGAATCCTTCCTGGGTCTGGAATGCTGAGCTTACCGGTGGGTTCCTATATGAAACTCCCGTTCACATGTTTGATCTGATGACATTTTTCTTTGGGAAGGTCGCGTGGGTCCAGGTCGCCGCACGTGCTCACGAGCACGGCGAGCTTGACGATTTTTCGATTCTCTTAAGTTTCGAATCCGGCTTGCAGGCCACGATGAAAACCTACGCGCATGCGAGCTGGCACTTCCCCTTTGAACGTTTTGAGGTCCACGGAATGCACTCTACCTACGAGACGTTTGAAATGAAGAGCATCTCCTTTACGAACGGCCTGGGGTCCAAGACAACAACATACGATTTTTCACTTGCCGGCATGCACGAGCAATGGGGTTATATCGAGGAAGACCGACTTTTCGTTGACGCTCTCGAAAGCAAATCACCCGTGCCTGTTTCTGCCGAAGACGGCTTTCAGGTTGTCCAACTGATTGAAGCTTGCTATCGGAGCTCAAGAGACGGCGCGCGCGTCCACTTAAATACAGCGGTAAGAAAAGCCTGAGGCAGCGACATTCTCGGACAAGTTCGGCAGACCCTCCGCGATTCGAAAACTTGAGGCTCGCTCGAAGTGGTTCAAGCCGCTTCCAGCTTCAGTTGCGGACCGAACGCCTGAAGGTATTTCGTTAACACCTGTTGGGCGACCTCAGGGCGAGCGACCAGAGGATTCTTCACCAGGGCCGCGAGCGCCGTCTGGCGCGAGTGTTCGATTGCTGCACGAACTGTCAGGCGTTCATATTCCTTCACCTGCAACAATAAGGGTCGTACGGCATCCGGAGCCTGGCCCACGGGAAGCGCGTGAACGCCGCGGGAAGAGACCTGGCAAGGAAGCTCTACCGCGTCATTGGACTCCAAGTCTTCCAGGGCTTTGCCGTTGCGAACCGTGAGAGGAATCAGCGATGGCTGATCGGAATGGAGTGCCTGTAGCACCAGGAGTGCAATGCGTTCGTATCCGGAAAATTCCGAGTAGAGTTCCTGATTTTCCATGCGTTGTTCTCCAGCCGTTGCCTCGATGCTGAAGTAAGAAGCGTTGCGTTCACGCAGGTACTGTTCATAGATTTCGACCAATTGTGATTCAGGGGCCTGCGCCAGCCTCTGGAACAGCTTGACGTTCAGGGCCGCGATGGCCTGCCCCCGCGATTGTCCGCTCCTCTGCGTGTTCTGATAGGCCGCTTGGGGGAAGTAGTAAAAGTAGAGGTATTCCGTTGGTAGCAGTCCGAGCTGTTGAATGAACTCGGGCGGAAAGAGCCCGTGACGGTAACAATTCTGAATGATCTCCGGCGAGGCCAGCACGTTGGGCAGAAGCTCCGCGTCCGATTGATCCCGAATCGAGCGGACCCAGCCCAGGTGATTGAGACCGAGATAGTCGAACCGGAGTTGAAAGGGATTTCGGTCCAACGCGTGGGCGATTGATTCGAAGGTTTCCAGGGGCGTGTCGCACACGCCGAGCAGATTGACTGCGGAATGATTCAGAAGACCCTGAGAGATAATTCCAACTGGATTGGTAAAATTGATGAGGGTCGCCCGGGGAGCCACCTGCTCCATAAGTCTTGCATACTCCAGCATCACTGCCAGATTCCTCATGGCGCAGGCAAAACCGCCGGCGCCTACGGTTTCCTGACCAACCAGTCCGTGCGCGAGCGCTATGGTTTCGTCCTTGACCCGCGCGTCAATTCCACCCGCTCGGATGCTCGTGATGACGTAGTCCGCTCCTTTCAGAGCATCTTCAGGGTTGGAATATGTCTTGAGGCGCGCGCGAAGTCCGCTCCGCTTGCCCATCGCCTCGGCAACTCTCCCCATGGATTTCAAACCTTCGGAGTTGGTGTCCCAGAATGCCAATTCTTCCAATCGCATTTTCTCAGCAGCACCAGCAAGGCCGTGGACAAGGAGCGGGGTCCTGACCCCTGCAGCTCCGATAAGAGTGATCTTCATGATGGTCCTCTCTTCTCCTCCCCAATAATTCTGCTTTCCCGCACTTTCAATCCCTTTTCATTGGAGCTTGCGCATCAATTCTCGAAGCTTCTTGCGCCGGGGAATCGCGGAGGACCCGCCGGCACGAGTCGTAGCCAGCGCACCACAAACGTTGCCCGCGCGCAGGCAATCTTCGAGAGACCACCCGGACAGATAGCCGTGCAGAAAACCTCCATTAAACGCATCACCCGAACCGGTCGCATCCACAGTCCCGACACGAAGTGGTTTGATTCGAAAAATCTTGTCCTGGCGGACAGCCAAGGAGCCGTCCTGCCCGAGTTTGATTACGGGTGTGCTCACCCAGCGAGCCAATTTTCTTGCCGCTGCTTCGACGGACCGTTGGCCAGTCATTGTCTTTGCTTCAGCTTCATTCGGGAACGTAAATTCAAAACCCCGCAGAACAGAGGGTAAACGCGGCGATCGCAGGACTTCGAGATTCCATCCGAGGTCGGAGGAGAGAGTAAGTCCTTGTCGCCGCAATTTGTGAATCAGCGGCGTCCAATTCTGAGGGGGCCACATCGAACATGCCAAATGCAAATGTTTCGCTGCACGGATCTGATTCTGCACGGCTTTTCGCGATAGGAGTCTTTCCAGATGCAGATTAATGGTGTCGTGAGTGATCATCATGCGATCCCCATCGAACGCGGCACAGACCGTGGTGGCGGTGGGCAAGGTAGGACTGACCTCACAACCCTCGAAGGAGATTCCGCTTCGGACCAACATTTGCCACGACGGCGTCCTCAGTGCGTCCCGGCCAACTCTAGTGATTGCTTTTGTCGGAGTGCCAAGCTGGGAGGCGACCAGCGCCGTCGTTGCCAAACCGCCGCCGGGAAACGTTACGAAGCTTGTGGTCTTGACCTCTTCCCCCAAGCGGGGAGCTCTGGGAAGGTCGTAGAACACCAGGTCGAAGAAAAAATCACCAAAAACCACAAGTCCCCTGTTGTTTTGAGAGGAGGCAGGTGTCATAACGCTCCTCATGATAGCAAAGATGTTAAGGCCAGCAAACTGTAAGGCTAAAATACCGAAACGTTATGGCACCAGTATTTATGCGGCCTTGAGACGTGAACCGCACGCCTGCAGCGATTTGTTCCGGGGGCTCCAGGCAGCGACTTACTTGGCGGGAGAGGAACTACCTGGCCGGATTTTCTCCGCTGGTACGATGCCCTGGCCTTCCAACACGGCATAAAACTTATCTGCCTCCAGGTCCCTTATGGCCTCCAGCTTGCCGGACGGCCACCGAATTTCCAGGCTGTCGATCTTGGTTGCCTTGTCCAATCCAAAATGCACCCGAAGGTCATTCTGCGACAGGTAACTGCCGCCGCTGCGAATTTCTTCTGTTTGGGTCATTCCGCCTGCCACAATCTTCAATCGAGCACCGATCGCCAAGCGGTTGCTTTTGGTCCCCGCCAGTTCAAAACTCACCCAATGCCGCCCTGGAATTCCTTGATTCTGCAAGATCATGGGACTCCCGACCAAATCTTCCACTACCACATCCATGTTTCCATCGTTGAACAAATCGCCGACGGCCAGTCCGCGGGAAACACGGGGCTCCTGAAGCGCCGGTCCTGCCTGCTCGCTTGCATCGCAGAAATTCCCGTTGCCCTGATTAAGCTGCAGCAATTTCGGTTCACGATAGCGCACCCCGGTTGCGAGTGCATCCATTTGTGGATAGACGTGTCCCGTCACCGTGATTAAGTCCAACCAACCATCATTGTCAAAATCAACGAACGCGTCACCCCATTTCACCCAAGGCACCGAAGGCAACCCCACGCCCGTCGCGTAGGACACTTCCTGGAAATCCCACTTTCCGTCATTGCGATACAGCGGACTGTTGTCCGAAGCAAAGGTGGTTACCAGGAGCGAGGGGCGCCCGGTGTGCAAGTAGTCGCCCACTGTCACTCCCATGCCAGCCTGTTCGTGGCCGTCTTCGCCAAGCGCGGTTCCGGATTCCAAGCCGATCTCCGTAAACTTCCCGTTGCCGTCGTTGCGGTACAGATATCCTGCCGCCGAATCATTGGCCATGAAAATGTCCGGGCGTCCGGTGTTGTTGAAATCCGCCCAGATCACTCCCATGCCGTAATAGTTGTTCGGATCATCCACGCCAGCTTTCTTCGAAACATCAGTGAACGTCCCGTCGCCGTTATTGCGAAACAAAGAATCACCGGATCCTTTCAGGCCGCGTGGCCCGCACTGCACGTCCAATCCCACGTACTTGCAGTTGGCTCCGCTGCCAAAGGCCGGCAATCGGTGCAGGTCCAGATCCACGTAGTTCGCCACCATCAGGTCTAAAAATCCGTCCCCATCGTAGTCCCCAAAAGCAGCGCCCGTCGACCACCGTCCATCTTGAACCCCCGCTTTAGCGGTCACATCGGTGAAAGTTCCATCTCCATTGTTGTGGTACAGTACGTTTCCACCGAAACAGGTCACGTAGATGTCTGGCCAACCGTCATTATCGTAGTCCCCAACGGCGCCACCCATCGCAAAACAGGGTTTGCCGATTCCCGCTTTCTCCGTCACATCGGTGAAGGTTCCGTCGTGATTGTTGCGATAGAGTGCTCCGCGCGGTATCTTGCCCTTCAAGGCTTCGTCAACGGTGGGAGCGTTCGTGAAGTAAATGTCCAGCCAACCGTCGCGGTCATAATCGAGCAGCAACACCCCTCCGCTCATCGACTCGATGATGTACCGGCTCTCGGGAGACGACGAATGTGAAAAGTGAATTCCACATTTTTCCGTCACGTCTTCCAACTGCGGAATTGTCCGATTCTGACACTTCGTGGTTTTCGCGCTTGCCGGAGGGGGCGGGCCCTGGGCAATTCCTTGACCAGCCGCAGGGTAGCCGCTGGCGAGAAGGCAGAACGTCAACAGGGTTTCGGTCGCGTGGCGCATGCAATTTGGGGAGACAAAAAGAGTTTAGCACCAATGCTAAAAGCCGGATTAGCGTTAGGCCCTGGGACTCCGGCCTGAACGAATAACGTCAGCCTCGTACGTCTATCATCTGGATTGATTGATCGAGCAGGAAAAGCCGAGATGTTTCTCCTGATAAGTGCTCTGGTCGTTGCAATTTGGTTTTTGGTGTTCTGGATACAGCCCCTGGCCGCCCTGAGTGTGTTCGAGCGGCTCACTCCAAAGGTGATCTATCGTGTGCGAGTTGACCTTCCCCTTGTCGCCCTGTCTTTCGATGATGGTCCGCATCCTACGTTCACTCCGCAAGTCTTGGACATTCTCCAACGCCATGACGCCAAGGCTACCTTCTTCCTGATTGGCGAACGGGCTTTGCGCTACCCGGAATTGGTTGCCCGAATCAAAGGCGCTGGCCACCAGGTGGGCAACCACTACTACAAGAATGGTCCAACCTTCGGTCACTCCGATGTCGAATTCCTACGTTATCTGCAGCAAACCGAGAAGGCGATAGGCCTGACGGAGGAACCGAAATTGTTCCGCGCCCCGTGGGGAGTCGCTTGGCCCAGACAGCTGAGGCTCGCTCGGGAACACGGCTACGCATACACTCTGGGTTCCGCGTATCCAAACGACCCTATGCATCCACCGGTTTGGTACATAACGTGGTTGATTGAGAAGAATCTGGCCCCAGGAACAATCGTCATTCTGCATGATGGCATCTCAGACCCGACACGCAGCATTCAGGCTCTGCCACAAATTCTTCGGGCGGGTCGCCAGAGAGGAATCCGGTTCGTTTCTATAGGTGAACTTCTGCTGGCAAACGGCAAAACAATGGGGTAACGAATACATAGGTACTAGCCGCGACTTGATTGCATAACAATGTCCGCTCCCTTGACCGTACTGTCATAAGCTTTGACAACGTTGACGTGTCGCTAGCGCCAGAAACTTGTCTAGAGTCTCTCCTTTTGCGAACGTGATTCAGGATTCGGTTCGGCAGCTAAGGCCGAAACCTCCACTGGCGCTTCGTGCCCGATCCTAAGCATGGCCCCGGTACTGGCGATCACTAGCTTGGTGGCAAGGACCTGGATGTAACGGTCCTTTGACCCCGTTGGGGAGATTTTTAAACCGTTCGTCACCGGGCCGAACCGGATCTCCATTCTCACCAAGGAGAGCAGAGATGACGATAGACAAGAAGCTGTGGCGAAATCGCAAAGAGCGGAAGGAACTGGCCAGACGGCTACGATCGGAGGATCCGGGGTTGGCGATAGTCCATCCACACGCTGCAGGGATCGATGTGGGCAATGGTGCACATTACGTCGCTGTGCCACCAGATCGCGATTTGCATCCAGTGCGACGATTCGAGTGCTTCACCGCAGATTTGCATCGGTTAGCTGACTGGTTGAAGAACTGCCGAATTAAGACGGTGGCCCTGCAGTCGACCGGGGTATATTGGATTCCACTGTACGACATTTTGGAAGAACGCGGCTTCGAAGTTTATCTGGTCAACGCGCGGCACACCAAGAACCTGCCGGGACGCAAGAGTGACGTCCAGGAAAGCCAATGGCTGCTGAAGTTACACACCTATGGACTGCTGAATAATTCGTTTCAACCAACGTCAGAGATTCGGGTACTGCGCACCTATTGGCGGCAACGGGCAGAACACGTGCGTGGAGTGACGATGTGCATTCAACGGATGCAAAAAGCATTCACGCAAATGAACGTACAATTGGCAAATGTGATCAGCGACCTCAGTGGGGTGACGGGACAGATGATTGTGCGCGCCATCGTGGCTGGAGAGCGCGACCCGTGGAAGTTGGCGGAACTCAGTAACCCGAGGATTCGCGCCAGCAAGGAGGAAATTGCCAAAAGCTTGGAAGGCAACTGGCGCCAAGAGCTGCTCTTTGTGCTGCAACAGGAACTCCAGATGTTCGATACTTACCAGCAACGAATCGCCGAGTGCGATCAGGAATTACAGAAACACTTGGCTCGTTTGGCGGATACTGTTCTGCCACCGGCGAAAAATGAAGCCAAGAAGAACAAACCAAACAAGCATCATCCGCAATTTCACCTCGCCGATGAACTCCAGCGCATCAGCGGAGTCGATCTCACGCGGATCGACGGCATCGATGTGATGGTCGCCCAAACTTTGGTGAGTGAAATAGGACTGGACATGGACCGATGGAAAACCGAAGCGCACTTCGCTTCATGGCTGGGACTCTGCCCAGACAACCGTGTCAGCGGAGACAAGGTGCTCGCTCGGGGCACTCGCCATGTTGTCAACCGCGCCGCCACGGCACTGCGGATGGCAGCCACGACCCTACTGAAAAGCCAGACTTACCTCGGTGCGCAGTACCGACGCTTACGCAGCAAGCTCGGTGCCCCTAAAGCCATCACGGCCATGGCCCACCGCCTCGCCCGACTGGCCTATCGAATGCTGAAGTACGGTCAACAGTACGTCGACAAAGGCGCCGCATACTACGAGCAGCGAAATCGCCAACAACAGATCGAATTTTTACAAAAGAAAGCAGCTCAACTCGGCCTACAGGTCACGACGACCCACTCCTGAGCCCCTCCACCAGGAAGTTTCTGGGGAGGAGGTCGTGCGAAGTGGTCCCGAGCAACGGCGGGTGAGTGATGGGAAAACTATTGCATATTTTCGCCCTCGAGGAGAGCAAAGATTTGCGCTTCTGGCGTGCGAAGCTCACGCCCCCACTGTAACTTGTTGAAAAAGTAGCATGTTACGAGATGCTTAGGGGCCAAGGTATGGGCCCTGGCATGCTCGGCAATAGCAAAGTTGGGGGTGTCCTTATGAAGATCATGCGCTTGCTTCTGCCTGCCTTCATCCTCCTGGTAGCCGCGACTACCGCGTTCGCTGATTCCTACGACCCCAGGGTAAAAATGGGCGGGGGCGGAAGCTGTGGGAGCGAATTTATCACATCGGTGACAGAGACCTTCACCATTACCCCGAGCGAAATCGGTTGTCCTGTCGACTTTACGAACTGTATTGGCGGGACAGTTATCGAGGGCAGTTGTAGCCTTGGTGAAGTAACGACGACGCTCTTCCACGAGGACGTGAACCTCCCCCCTAGCGCTTTCACACCTGCAGGTTCGCTCACCTGCGAGTCTGTAGGAGGCACAGTTTTCGGCGCCCCACCCGCTACTTTTCCGGATGCGTGCATGTTCAGCGCACCGGCCGACTCGCCTGGCTTCACTCCGACGGGTCCCAACTCGGTTTTCAGCCTGGAATTCGACGATGTTGGCAGTGGCAGTTTTATCCCTCCATTTGAGATTACTCTCGCTCCGACTGTTCTTCCTGTTCCTGAGCCTGCATCGATGCTGCTTCTAGGTATTGGCTTGATGGGTCTGCTGGTAGGGTTTAGATCGCGTGGATTGCGGCGCCAAGCGGGCTAGCCGCCCTTCTTGAATTCCGCTAGGAGCTTCTCAAACTCTGGGCGACTCCGTAAGCTGTTCAATTCTGGGTCGCTGCTTGCCTCTTGCACCGAATATCCCCGTTTGAACGCGTCGCGCAAGAGCCCGAGGGCGTTGTCGGGGTGGTTGGCCAACGCCTCGACTACCGCTGCGATATATACGAGGCCCACATCTTCCTTGTTGATTGACCTCGCTCTCTGTATGAAGTTTAGGGCTTCGGCCGGCATACCCTTTTTCGCGTAATACAGTGCCAGGCTCCCCATCGTGTCAGAATTGCGCGGATTTACAGCAAGGTCTCTGTACGCGAGGGCGATCGCTTTGTCATAGGTCGCATTGGCTTTTTCGCGCTGCCCCGACCATCGATAGGCGTCCGCGAGATTCCCCGTGAACTGCTCCTCATTCGGACTCATCTGCACTGCTTTCTCAAACATGGGAATAGAGTCGTTGTAGCGTTTCAGATAGAAGTATGCGGCACCCAGAGCCGAGTAGGTCCTATCAGTTGGCTGGATCTCGAGTGACTTCTGCAAATAAGGAATACTCTCTCCGTATTTTCCCTGCTGAAAATAAACAACGCCCACATTCAAGTAACCAAAGGAGTTCTGCGGCTCGAGCTCAATCACATGACCGAGGGCAACTAAAGCCTTATCGTATTCTCCGAGCTGAGAGTATGCCTGGCCTATAGAATTATAGTTAATCCAGTAATACGGATTTATTTCCACAGCCTTCTGATAGGCCTGCAACGCTTGCTCTTTTTGTCCCCCCGCGAGATATACGTTGCCGAGGGCCCGATATCCATCGTCCGAGTTGGGGGCGAGCTCCAGGGCGCGCCTAAGCTCAATGATCGCTTCGGCCGTTCTGCCCGTAGCGTTGTAAACTTTCCCCAGCGAGAAGTGGACCTCGGGTAGATTGTCGTTCAGCCGCTGCGCCTGCTGCGCTGCCCCCAACGCTTTCTGCGCCAAGAGACTGTCTTTCTTTTCATCATAAAGAATCAGCGTCGCATCTGCTATGCCTGCATAGGCTAAGGCAAAGCCTGGGTCTTTTCTCAAGGCTTCTTCGTACAAGCCGATCGCTTTGTTGATATTACTAATCGCTTGTTGGCCGCGCATCGCTGCGCGTCCCTTGAGGTAGAGGTCGTAAGCTTCGATGTTTTCGGTGGGATGGGCTGTGGCGCGCGCGAGTTCCTCGTTGCTCGGCTTCAGAGCCAGTGCCTCCGCCAGACGTTCGTATATGTGGTCTTCGAGGATGAGCAAGTCGTCCCTCACCCCGGTAAACTCTTGACTCCACACCAGCCGGTTTTCGGCCACGTCGTCCAAACTGATGGCGACGCGAAGATTATCGCCAGAGCCCTGCACCGTTCCATGCACAATCAAGTTCGCACCTAGCTCTTTTGCTACCCGCGAAAGTGAAGCCTTTGGGTCAACCTTAGCGGCGGCCGCGGAGGATGTTAAGCGCACATCCTTCATCTGGAAAAGTCTCGCCGAGATGGCTTCCACCAATCCCTCGGCTATGTACCCGAGAGACGACTCGTCTCCCGCCACGTTGAACGGCAGGACGGCGACAAACTTTGCCTGCGATTTTGATCCCCGTCCCTCACTCTTTGTTTCGGGAGTTTCGGCGTGGGGACCTGGAAGCAGCCAATGTCTTGTCTTGGGAATGGCAAAGAACACTCCGGCCAGAACAAGAACCCCCGCGATTGCAGCATACAACCAACGGTTTCGGATGGCTGGGAGGCTAATTCGCACCGACCGCCCTGCAGACGAAGGAGTCCGATACATCGAAGTCACCGACATCTCCGGCGAGCGGCCAGCGTCGATGTCCGCGATAATCTCCCGTGCGCTCTGATACCGGTCG
>Ga0306925_10001173_pt1 | contig 21071 bp, 19 predicted proteins | sample flu12Cox44000176_FD_203755 | JGI IMG/M metagenome (GOLD analysis project Ga0306925, IMG submission 203755) | Lab enrichment of tropical soil microbial communities from Luquillo Experimental Forest, Puerto Rico - flux8day.12C.oxic.44.000.176 (v2)... | ecosystem: Environmental > Terrestrial >... | reverse complement strand
TTAGCTCTCACTCCCGGCTGGTTGCCCTGTAGCCTCTATGAACCAAAATTTTGTTAACAATAATAAACTCGGTGTGACGGCCCTTGGCAAGTGTGAGCATTCTAGCGAACCTGTGCATACAACTCTGTTGACGGTCGATCACCATGCCTGGCAGGGTCCGCCATGTCGAATCGGGACGTACCCGAACGTCACCGAACGTAGCGCCTGACTTTCTAAGGAGCTGCAGGAACTCCAACTACAGGTGCAGCAACCGGCAGATTTTGTGCCAGGTGCAATGGAGAAAATCTGGGTACGAGACGAACTGGAGGATGACTCTTGCCGCTGAACCGGACTCCAAACAATCGGTTCTCGAGTGACGCCGCACTAGCGGAGTTCGGCGGACCCCGTTAGATGCGTTGCCGCCTGATTTCTGGTAGCGCTCTCAGCAATCTGAAAGACGGATCGGCTTTCTAAGTTATTCCATATAGGTGGTTTCACGAAATGTTTTCCATCGCGCCTAGGACGGGAGATGGAGACGATGGTTTTTGATGCTGAGGCCAAGCGGCACCTTATCGTGGGCGCTGGTCGTGGGTCCGCAGGCGTCGATGTCTGAGGAATGATCAAGCAGGCTCGACGGAAAGGATGTCATGCAAAGTGTCGGTCGCGATGCGTTCGGACTGGACATGATTCCTGGAGCTGATGTGGCTGAGATGGAATACGAGGAAACCGGTCCGGCTGCTCAATTCATGAACACGAAGCTGAGATCACGAATCGACAATCTAGCCGAAGATGTCTACGAACATTTTCTGAGGGAATCTTGCGACGCGATGACGGGCGGTGAATGGCATGAGATGGCTCTGGCGGTGGCAGACCGCTTCAGAGCACTGATCCTTGAATCGCAGGACAGAAATAGGGTCACCATCATATCCAACCTAACTTCTGCACCAGACAAAGTAACAGCTGCCGAATCGTAGCGTACAGTCCAGACACGATTGTGATTCGAGTTAGCGTGTCATCATAGGGCGCAAGACACCACCCAAGCCAAGAATGCTCACTGATCAGAGCCAAAGTGCTGCCTCAGGAGGCCTACAGGCAAGAATACTCTGGCGGTAGTCAGCCTCACGGGGTACAATGCCGGAGCGCCGAGCTTTGCAAAGCAAATCGCAACCTTATGCAACCACTTATTCGCAGTGAAGCCTTCGCTTCACACTCCCCTGATCGACGGACAAGACTCCGCTTCGACATGAGCCTTCCTGTTTTGCTCCGGGCATTTGGCGACCCATGGAAAGCAGGTGAATTGAAGAACGTTGGCGTCAAAGGCGCATTTATTCTGACAAGTAACCCATTCCTGCTTAGCACTGGTGTTGAATGCGTACTTAGACTTCCCCCGCAACTGACTAAGGCGAACCATCCACTTATGATTCGGTTCATCGGAACGGTCTTACGCTGTGAGTCTGAGCGTGAAAGAGATTTTTCATTCGGAATCGCATTAGAGAGCCATGACTACAGGTACTTGCCAGCCGAAGAGACGGCTAAATTCGACGCCATGTTCAATAAGATTTTGAGCAACTGCTGAGGAATAAATAGCGCTCCGGGGGGCTCTACGGAGGCGTTTTCAATACCAAAGGACATCAAAGACGTAGCAGATGCCGTCCCGCATGATTGCGACCAAGCAATTATTCGACCTGCTGCGGGCAATATGGGCGATCCTAAGCAGCGATCCCAAAAACTTCGCCATTAACGTCATCGTTACGCACCTGCGCTGCTGCCAATCCTGTACGGTTAGGGGAAGCAGCGGAAGACATTCCGCCTCCGCAACCCCTTGACCTGACAGGAAGCACGCTTACCGTCACTCTTGTTAACACTTACACTGAGGAGCCAAGAACGGTATAGAAACCTCGCTCAGCGAACTTGGCAACTCCGTTGTCTTCCAATATGGAACGGCCTTTACAGAAACCAACTTCGTCAGGACCCCTGTCCCGCAACCTTCGAGCTTGGCCCTTTTAGGCGTGGGCGTGCTCGGAATGGCGGGAATGGTTCGCCGTCGATTGACCCCCGGCGGATAATTGATCTTTAGATGAACGTTCAGTGCGTGTGCGACTAAATGGAAATCAACCTATGCTGTTTTTCTACGATCCCATTCGACCTTGAGGACCGCCCTGCCCCCGTAAGAACGAGAAGCAGGAACAACAGGGCGAACTTTTCGAACCAAATAAAGGTGTTTGCATGATGGACAGGTCCAACGAAGGGTTAACGGGCCCTCTCCCAAACACGAGAGATGGACGAGTTGCGATTTGGATTCCCAACACGCGGGGCAGAATGGCGTTTCATCGCCATCGAGGAAGTAAAACGGCTCCTTGTATTTCATCTCGCGCTTGAGCCTAAGAGTTTCCTTCAATTCCTTGTTCTCATCGTTAAGCCGCAAGTTCTCCTCTACAAGCGCAACAATGTCTGAATGAAGGTTAGCGATCCGCTGGGACAGCTCAAGGCTCTTGATTTCGTGCGCCGCCTGTGCTACATCCTTCGCTCGATCTCGGATGTTCATGTCTTATCTGGCGAATTATTCAATCAACTTGAACGCCCGAGAGCTTACTACGGTTTGTGGCCGCATACAATGTTGTTCTGGACCGTTTCATTCATGCGTGCATACGTGACAATGGAAAAACTCATCACGGTGTTTTGGGAGCGAATAACATCCCCTTGACGCTCTCGCGCAAGGGGCGCGCCGCGAAGTAATTGCCCTATGATTACCATCAGCTCGTGCTCCGCCGAGCAACTTCGGCTCAACTGGTGCAATATCAAGACGAATATTGGCGCCGCTCGAACCTCTGCGACTTGTCGCATAAAGGTATACTAGTCAACACCCAATTCATGCTCAAGTTGGTCGGCTGAGGCAGCCAGGGGAACAAGTACTATGGCAGGGCAAGAAGAAAGCCCATCGCGAAAAGCGCCTGAAACGATAGCTGTTTCAAGTGGGGACAGCTCCGTTGAAAAAGATAGGGTTGCAATGAACCGCGAGGCTGCCACACTTGCCGGTATTAACTCGGCTGATGCAACTTCCCCTGGTGCCCCGATCTACGCTGCAGGCGCTCCATCTTCCGGTGCCAAAAAGGAATCAACCTCTGTCTTCCGCTCGATTGGGGCCACCGTCTTTCAGCCGGGGGACCTCCTCGGGGGGCGTTATGAAATCACCAAGCTGCTGGGAATGGGCGGGATGGGGGCGGTTTATAAGGCTCACGACATTGAAGTCGCGCGAACGGTCGGGCTAAAGGTGATTCGTCCCGACCTGGCTGAGAACCCTGCAATCCTGGCACGGTTCAAACAAGAGCTGGTGCTTGCGCGACAAATCACTCATAAAAACATCATTCGCATCTACGATCTCAACGAGGCCGATGGTGTGAAGTTCATTACCATGGAGTTCATCGAAGGTGAGGACTTACGAACGATTCTCACGCGGCAAGGCAAGCTCCCGCCGGAAGACGCGGTTGAGATCCTGCACCAAACATGTGCGGGATTGAATGCAGCTCATTCCGAAGGCGTGATTCACCGCGACCTGAAACCCGCGAACATCATGCGTGACCAATCGGGACGCGTTGTCATTATGGATTTCGGTCTGGCCCGTACGCTTCAAGGCGAAGGCATGACACAGACCGGCATGATGGTCGGAACGATGGAGTATATGTCTCCCGAGCAGGCGACGGGTCTTGAGTTGGACGCCACGTCGGACATTTACGCGGTTGGTTTGATTGCCTACGAGATGTTGACCGGCAAGATGCCGTACGCAGCCGACAGCGCTGTTGCCAGCTTGCTCAAACGCTCGCAGGAGCGTGCGAAACCGATGATCGACGTGGATAGTTCAGTCCCACGAGATCTCAGCACCATCGTCAGCAGGTGTATCGAACCTGACCGTAAAAAACGGTATCAGAACACAGCGGAACTCATCGCCGACCTCGAAGCATTCCAACCATCGGCCGCGTCAAAGGCTACCGGATCTGTGGCCGTTCGCCGTGCGCCCTTCAAGGCTGCGCGGACCATTCCCGCTTGGGCGAAGTGGGGGGCCGTTTCAGTGCTTGCTTTGCTCATTGGGGGGGTCGGTCTATACGAATGGAACTGGCGCCCCAAACCTCGGGTCACGCACGCGCCGGTTTCGGTGCTGGTGGCCGACGTCACGAATCACACCGGCGACCCGGTCTTAGACGGCACGCTGGAGCCAATGTTCAATGTCGCGTTGGAAGGGGCGAGCTTCATCAACGCTTTCAACCGCGGGACTGCGCGCAAGATGGCGCAGAAGCTCCCCAATCCTACCGACAAGCTGGATGAGCAATCGGCGCGGCTGGTGGCGCTCAGTCAAGGGATCAGCTCGGTGATCACCGGTGAGATCAGCTTCCGCGGGGACTCCTACACTGTTTCCGCTATGGCGCTGGATGCAGCTACGGGCAAAGTCATCGCGAAGAGCGAGGCAACGGCCGCTAACAAAGATGAGGTGGTAGGCACTATTCCCAAAGTGGTAGCTCCGATTCGTAAGGCCCTGGGCGACGAGACTCAGGAGTCGGTCTTCCCACCAGGGGCATTTACTGCCGCGTCAGTCGAGGTTGTACACCAGTACGGCCTTGCGAAGGAACAGGAGGGTGCCGGTAATTGGGAAGGAGCAATGCGCTACTATGAAAAAGCCGTCCAGCTGGATCCGAACTTTGCCCGCGCATATTCCGGCATAGCTGCCATGGCCTACAATCTGGGACAGCGGCAATTGGCCGAGCAGAACATAAAGCTGGCCATGGAACACGTGGACCGTATGACGGAGCGCGAAAAATATCGTCATCGGGGCCAGTATTATTCGTACACCGGCGATAATAAGAAAGCCGTCGAGAACTATAAAGAACTCCTCGCCCGTTACCCGGCAGATTTTATCGGCCGATTCAATCTCGCCGCGGGTTACATCGAGCTGCGGGATTTCTCCAACGCCGTCGATTCCGCGCGTCGAGCGGTCGAGATCGCCCCTAAGAGAGCGATGGCGCGGGAGGCGCTCTCGTTGTACGCATCGTACGCGGGGGATTTCCACACCGGCGAGCAGGAGGCGCGAGCGGCTATAGAGCTGAGCCCGTCCTCGGAAACGTCCTACCTGGCCTTGGCAGAGTCCCAGCTCGGGCAGGGACAGTTGTCGCAAGCGGCCGAAACCTACCATAAGCTCGAGAAGCTTAGCGTACTAGGCGCTTCCATGGCCGCGTCCGGTCTCGCCGATTTGGCTGTTTATGAGGGCCGTTTCGCAGATGCTGTGCGCATCCTTGAGCAAGGCGCCGCCGCCGACCTCGCAGCCAAGAACCCCGAGAGCGCCGCCGACAAATTTGCCGCACTGGGCCACACGCAGCTTTTGCTTGGGGAGAACCGTGGGGCACTCGCGGCGACGGACAAGGCTTTGGCCGGCAGCCAATCAATCAAAGCTAAGTTCCTGGCTGGGCTAAACTTCGTCGGGGCAGGAGAATTGGCCAAAGCGCAGAAACTGGCTACCGGTCTCGGTTCCGAAATGACAGCGGAGCCTCAGGCCGACGCCAAAATCATTCAGGGCGACTTGGCCCTGAAGCGCGGAGATGCACACGAGGCCATCAAAGCACTAACGGATGCCAACAACGTCCTGGATACATGGATCGGTCACTACGAGCTTGCCCGGGCTTACTTGGAGGCCGGTGCTTTCGTTGAGGCCGATGCCGAGCTGGACCGATGCCTCAAACGGCAGGGCGAGTCGCTGGAACTGTGGTTAAATAATGTGCCCACGTTCGGCTATTTTCCGCCCGTCTATTACCTCCAGGGGCGTGCGCGCGAAGGTCTCAAGAGCCCCGGCTTTCCAGAATCGTACCGCAATTACCTGGGCATCCGCGGGAAGGCCGGCGAAGATCCCCTCGTTCCTGAAGTCCGGCGGCGACTAGGGCAATAGGAATCCATCAAGCCTGTGTCTCGCCGTCTCACCGGCGGCGTAGCAGTCAAGCCTCAAGAGAAGAAAATGCCCGGCAACGGCCGGGCATTATATTCGCTACGCAGCCCACACATATTGTGGGACCCGTGGCGCGTAGTGCGTCAACACCCAGATGGTTTGCAAACATTCAGTTTGAACGTTTGCGTCCCATAGTTCCCGTTAATGTCGGTGACCTTCACCCCAAAAGTGTAAGTGCCTGTCGCTGTTGGTGTTCCGGAGACCGTGCCGCTACTTGAGAGCAAAAGACCCGGCGGGAGTGCACCCGACACCACTACCCATGATGGTGAGACGCCACCGGCTTGGACAAGGTTATTGAGGTAAGACTTCTTAAAAACAGCGTTGGGAGTAAGAGTCGTGGTGAGAGTTGGGAACACGCTGTCGGATGCCCAGATCAGGAGCGACAACGCACTCGTCGTGACCTCAGACTGGCCGCTGTCCAAATTCAGTTTGAACCAATAGCAACCCGCGTTGAAGTTCGTTGTGTTCCAGGGGTAGCTGAACTGGTTGGCGCCTGTGACGCCAAACTGAATTCCGTTACCTGAAGTGGACACCTGTGTAACGGTTGCATTCGCTGGAGGCGTGGACGGGCACATTCCGTCAAAGGCAACGGGGCCGATGGCGCTCAGTGCCTTCGCTGCGGCCGGGCGGCTCACGAACGTGCCAGTGTCATCGTCCTGCAAGCTCCAAGTTATAGTGGCTACATCCGTTTTTGTAACCGAGCTGGGGCTAAACGCCAGTGAAGTTAAGCTCACCGTCGGTGGGCTGTTGGTGTAACAGCCCGTCAGCAGCGGTAAACCGCTCGGCACAGTAGCCGACGGCTGACTCTCGATGTGCGTGCTCGGGTTGATGTCGTCTTGGATTATCGACGTCACGTAGTACTTGTAACCCAACGGGTTGCAGACGGGGTTATCGGTGTACTGGAACGTCGTGCCAGAAACAGGGGCAATTTTATTAAAAGTAACTCCGCCATCGGAGGAGCGGTAAACATTGAAGTTGATGGGCGTGCCGAAAATCGGCGTGCTCCAAGTTATCGTTATTTGGCGCGGTGACGCTGCCTCTGATGCTTTCACGTTCAAAGGAGGACGTGCGTAAGAGTTGGCCGTCTCGTGAGTAAATTCTCCGGGGCCGCCGCCTCCGTTGAGAGGACCGCCGCCTCCGTTGAGAGGGCCGCCGCCCCCGTTGAGGGGGCCGCCGCCTCCGTTGAGGGGCCCGCCGCCTCCGTTGAGGGGGCCGCCGCCTCCGTTGAGGGGGCCGCCGCCTCCGTTGAGGGGGCCGCTGAAGACGGACAAACTGCCGGTGGCGCCAATTTGCCGCAAGTCAATGCCAGGGCTCGCCGCCGTGGGGGTCCAGTCGCTGTGCCCGCGGAAAGTCTCGCTGCTGTTGCCGTCGAAATTAATGTCCTGAGGAGTCGGCGGAGTTTGGGCGGGGTTCGTGGTCCAGGTAAGTGTACTGGTCGGACCGAAGGTGCGAATCATCTGTGAACCGTCGAGGATGGGAGTGCCGTCGCAATGCCGCGCCGCGGCGTGGGCGGCATCCGTTGGGGCATACCAGGCAGTGTCTGAGTAGTAAGCGCTTGCGAGGCCGGTGGCGGTCGATGGATTAGGCTCACTCAGCGACTGCAGTGACTCCTCGGCATAATCGAGATATTGGTTGTCCAGGAGATCTACTGCCAAGGAATAGTTCAGCACGCTCAGGAAGTTCGGCTTGCAATTGGCTTCAAAGGTCGGCGTGTAATCGTTTAAGCTTGGATTTGCACTTGGGGGCGACGACAGATTGTCGTAATACAAGCCACCATGGGTCAGTCCGAGCCCATGCCCAAGCTCATGCATGAGGATCCCGGCTTTGGCATTCCACGTTTGGTCAGTCAAAGGCCAATTGCCCAGAGTTATGAGTGAGTCCGCGCCACCCAAATCCGAAAATCCGGAACCCGTGCCGGCCTTGCCAGGGGCAACCGAAAGGTTCGGGTCCGTTTGTAGGGTATAGGTAGGTTGGGCGCCTACCGAGGTACCGATTGTTATCTGGAATTTGTAAGGTCCTGGCGCCGTGTTCGTGATACTGCAGTCATTAGGAGTGCCGGTTTTAGGGTTCGTTGGGCAACTGGTATTCGTCACCAACCAGATCCCGTTTAGGTTGGGATTGGTGATGGCATCGGAGATAGAGACCCGGCCGTTGCCCGCAGTACTACTAACAATAAGCCCGTGTGCGGTTGAGGTGTAGAACGTGACCGTGGCGCCAGTTTGATAAACTTTGGCGGGTAATGCCCCTGCATTGTCTGTCAATCCGTTGATTAAGAACCACTTCGCTGCCCCGAGCGCATGGCCGAATACTACATAGTGCCAGCTGTCCTTCCGCCCGTGTTGGAAACGCGGTACACACGTTAAGAAGGTAGGATCAGTACAGAGGTCGCCGCTCCCGTCGTTTTTAAGGAGCTGATTCTTGAGAGACGAAAGACCTGCCTTCCAGGCAACCACGCCTGGCTGATTGGGAAATGCGCAGAGCACGGGGTTTCCAGACGAATCCGTACAGTCGGTGGGACCCGAGCCAAAGGTCTGTTCTTGGATAGCCCATCCCGGCACGACATGCAGGTTGAGGGGCTGGTGCCTGAGCTTACCATCAGCGTATTGGTCAGCAAACGCTTCAGTCACCTCCTGGATGACATTGTCTCCGTCCGGCGCCGTCGTCAAGTACGGGTTGAACGAATATCCGGACGCACATGCATTCGTGCCGCTTTGCTTGGTTTGGCACATGTAATCGAGCTGAACGAATATGTCCTGCTCGCCAACTTTTGCTCCGGGGAGAGGAACCCAGGAAGGATCTGTCGATCCCGGGCACGTACCGGGGTTGACTTTGACGTCGCAGTATCCCTGGTTGGTCTTCCACACGTTCAGAAGGCCATCCCCGTCATCGTTCTTAACCCTGGTTTCGACGATGACTGCGCCCCAGTCTACGCATCCCTGCTGGCTGGCGGACGGCACAACCTGAGTGGTCGCCGAAGCAGCGTCCTCCTGGATTGGATTTGCCGCCAAGCTCGGGGTGGGGTAGGGAGGTCCCGACGAATTGGGTCCTACTGGATTTCCAGGGTAGGAGGGTAAATTTGGAGGGTAGGGATAATTTGTGTCCCCAAAGGTGTAAGTCGGATTATCCCAGTTGCCATACCAGCCGGGGAATGCAGGCTGGCCGCTTCCATACAGAGAGGGAAGCGCTATAAGGTTGTTTGGATCAGAGCTGAAGTAAACGGTTTGGAACTTGTTGTTCTGGCCACTGCCCACGATGTGGGTCAGCCGGTTTACCGGGCTTGCCGCAGCATCGTAGAACCCTTGCAGTGTCTGCAGCATGTTTAGCGATGAGGGTACGTTGACCGTGCTTTGGCCGTAGGCGCCGTCGTAAATGACAATCGAGTTCAGCGGAACATCTTTAGAGAGAACCCGGTAAATGATGACAAGAGTCGCGCCTAGGGTAATAGGGGGCGCCCCGCTACCGCTGCTCGGTAGTGTGATTTGGTATGTTTGATTTGGCGTCGCATTTCCGTTTGCATCAAGTGGCAGCAAGCTTCTGACGTCGGCGCGATAAGCTGTCACGACCCTCCCGGTCGAAGTGCTGGGGCAACCGCCACTACTCCAGGCCACGGAGCTCTGGGCGGGCAGGGGTAATCCCGATATGGCATAACTCGGCCCATTTTTCAGTCCGAAAGACCCAATCGCGCCGGTTCCCGTGTGGTTGACACTTTCGACCGTTTCCCAGTAGAGGAAGGCGCCAACGATCTGGGCTCCCACAGGCACAGACGTGGCACCAGTAATACCCGGATTCGCTTTTAGCGTGGAGGGATTTTGGTCAGGGACACTGATCGTTCCGGTGGTCATGCCGTTGACGACCGTTCCATTCATGCCGTATGCGCCGGCGACGACGTAATCGCCGGTTACAAAAAAGTTGTTTTCGAAGTTGAGCGGATCGTTTTGCGCCAAGGCTGCTTGCGCAAACCCGATTACCAGGAGTACCGCTAATGCGGACAGTGCAGAAATCACCTTACGGACACCATTGCGAGTGCGTGTGCACGGAAGACACGGCATAGTTGTTCCTTATTTGATCGAAGGACCTGGAAGTCTCCGAATTTTTGAGCAGGCCTACGGCGGACCTAGGGGGAACGCTGACATTTACCTCAGCGCTAGCTCATGATACTTTACCCGCTAAATTGCTGAACGATCATATCCCGAAGCGCACGAAAAACAAGACGCCTTGAAGTGTAGTGGGGTGGCAACCACTATTTGGCTATTGTGTAGCACTAACGAGATTCATTGCGTAGTTCCAAACAGCTGAGGATCAAAAAGGATGTGGGTTGGTAATTGATAATGGGTTACCAAGCACCTGAAATCCCGCGATAAAGCGAAAGACTGTACGGCTTCGTCCTCTTCCGTGTACACATCGAAGAACGGTAACAGGTTGCCCATTTTCAGAGTTTGCAGGGCCGGCTTGGAAGGATTGACGAGCTTGAGCGAGCCTCCAGCTTTTTTCGCCGAAGTCAACGATCTCGTGCGCGCGGCGAGTTGCCGCCCAATGCGGTCGTTTGGTGGACCTAGTACTTCCACATCCGGACTTCGCTCCCGTTGCCACCGAAGTGGACTTCGTCCATGAGCTGGCAGATGAGGAAGACACCTCGGCCGTGGCTGCGCTCCAGATTTTCGGAAGCCTTCGGGTCTGAAACTTCTTCGGGAAGAAATCCTTCGCCGGGATCCGTCACAATGATGAGGATGCGTCCGCTCGGATAGTGCTCAACACGGCACCGGACGAGCTTCGAGGAATCGTTCTTGCAGCCATGAATGGCTGCGTTGGCCAGAGCCTCCTGCACAGCCAGCACAATCTCTAATCGCTTCTCTTCCGGACAGTCCAGCCTCATCAGCGTGTCGGCAACGGTGTCGGCTACCGCGGACACGGCGGCGGCTTCACCGGGCATCTCAACATCAAGCAATCTTATCGATGGGCCGTCGTTATGGCTGTCTATTACTGGTGTGTCCGCCGACATGAAGGGTTAAGTCTTTCTCGCATGAGGTCTAGGGCTGGTGTCAATTGAATGATTCCACTGCCTTGTCGTCGCTATCGAAGACCTCAAAGAGGTTAAGGACCCCGACGAGCTTCAAAGTCTTAATCGCAAAGTTAGAAGGACTAACCAGTTTGAGGCTGCCGCCACGCTGCTTTGTGGATGTTAGGGACTTAACCAATAAACCGATACCGCTGGAGTCGATCATTGCAACTTCAGCGAGGTTAACGGCGAACCTAGTGTCACCCTCGGCAAGGGCTTCATCGATGGTGCGTTTCAGCTCATCAACAGGCGGTCCCAAACGGAGTTGGCCACGCAACTGGATTAGCTGTACTTGAGACCTCTTACGAACATTGATATCCATGAATCCTTCCTGTCTTATCCTGCTATATAGGCGGAGTGAGCAGAATGGGTAAGCTACGAGATGAGGCCCGGAATTGCAACTCCCGTTTTTCCTACCGCGCGCTATCACGAAAGTGCCGGACCGACACGATTAAAATTTCATCTACCAGGGTTGAGAATTTGCTGTCATAATCGGTCGCAACAAAGATGCCGAGCACGAACAGCGAGCATCCTCCTGCTTCAGCGACCTTCGTCATCCTAACCACTGACCAATCGGTCCGCCCTGAAGCCGAGGCGTATCTCTCCGACTACGATCTGCACGTGGTTTCGCGGTGGTCGGACCTCATCAAGTGCATCGAAAAGAAGTCCCCCGATGCAGTGCTCCTTGACATCGACATCATAGGCGAAGGTCCGGACGAAGGCCTGTCTGTATTGAGCGAACTTCGTTCGCTGATGCCCGATTCCCTGCTGTTTGCGCTTACGCGTTCGCGACGGAAAAGCTTGCGCTTCACTGCGGTGGACGCAACCGTCGACGAATACTTCGTAGCACCCATTGACTTCCAGGAAGTGCGCATCGTCTTGGGCCGTGCGCTGGAGAAGCGGGCCGCAGAACTCGAATACCGCGAACGATTGAACGCCAAGAACAAGCAGCAATCGTTGGCGGAACTCATCGGGGCAAGCGAACCCATGCGCTTGGTGTACCAAACCATTCAACGTGTCGCTGATCGGAACACAACGGTCATGATCAGGGGCGAGAGCGGTACCGGCAAGGAACTGGTGGCGCGTGCAATTGTTACGCTTGGCCCTCGTGCCGACAAGCCCTTCATCAGCATCAACTGCGCAGCACTGCCGGAGCACTTGATCGAGAGCGAACTGTTCGGCCACGAAAAGGGTGCGTTTACTGACGCGAGAGAGGCGCGAGCGGGACATATCGAACTGGGGCACGGCGGCACATTGTTCCTCGACGAGATTGCCACGCTGGGCTTGTCGCTGCAGTCCAAATTTTTGCGGGTTCTGGAACAGCGTTCGGTAACGCGGATCGGCGGCAACGCGGCGAAGAAAATCGACTTTCGGTTGATCACTGCCACCAACGACGACCTTGAAGGCATGGTGCGAAGTGGCAAGTTCCGCGAGGACCTGTACTACCGCATCAATGTGGTACCCATCTCATTGCCGCCCTTGCGCGAACGCAAGGCAGACATCGCCCTGCTGGTTGATCATTTCCTGCGGATGTATTGCGCTGAGCATGGGGTTGCGTTGAAACACGTCGATCCCGAAGTGATGCGGGTGCTGGAAGAAGATCCCTGGCCGGGCAATGTGCGCGAGTTGCAGAACCTCATTCAGAGGCTTGTGGTCATGGTGGATGGTGCGACGATCGGCCTGGAACACTTGCCGCAACGCATTCTGTACAACAGCACAAGTTCGAAGGATTCTCTGCTCATCCCCGAAGAGGGTGTGGACTTCGACGAGGAAATCTCGAGGATCGAAGTGGCTTATCTGGAAGCAGCCCTCAGGCGAAGCGGGGGAAACAAAGTAAAAGCAGCCCAACTGCTCAACATCGACAAACAAAAGATACACTATCTCTGCCGCAAGTATCAGGTCGCGAAGGTATCAAGAATTCAAGCCGCGCACTCGGGAATATGAGTTTTTCATCTCTAGAAGATGAATTCTTAATGTCCCTCTCTTCCCATCATTCCGAGTAACAGGACCGGAAAGGTACCAATTCCCTGTAAGTCTCTGAAAAAGCAAGGCCGGATCGAACAGCTGTCGTTTTTGCGACTTTGGCACGACCCTTGCACTATGCATTGGTGCAAGCGCCGAGACAGGCCCTACGCGCCAACACCGAAAAGGAGATCACGATGTCGGTTCCGAAGAAGTCCCTTCTACCCAAAAAGTCAGCCGCCACGAAAGCAATCGTCGCGAAGAAAAGTCCGTCCATCCGTCCGGCAGTCGCACCCGCCGTAAAGCCCACCATAACGCCGGCAATAAGTCCGGCCGTGAGTACGGCTGTACAGGTGGTATAGGCACTCCTTTTCGGAGGCCAAAATCAAAAAGGGCCTGCTTCGTCAGGCCCTTTGCATTGCCCTGCTAATGTCACCAGAACCTTCGTTCGAACAGGTCGCGCCCGAATCGTCCCATGAATGCTGCCAGGCTGCGCCGACGAACAAATAACTTCGCGTTCCCTGATGCTCCCTCCCCGAGAGTCCCGTTGCTGTTCAATGTCACAAATCCGACATAGAAGGGGGGCGGCGCAATTCCACTGAGTTGCTTTTTTTCGGCAAAGGCCGGGTCAATGTCAGAGGATAGAGGTGCTATCGAGTCCAAATTAGCCGAAATCGGAAAGAGATGGCCGGGCATTTGCAGTCGAACTGGTGTACCGACACTCACATCACGAACACCATACTCCGGGATGTAAATCCTCGCCCTCATCGTACGCATGTCGGCAACTTCCGCAACCTGAGTTCCCGGTTGAAGATAGCTGCCAACCAGGTTCTGCAGTCTAGGCGTGACCACAACACCGGCAATGGGGCTGGTAATTTGCAGACGGTCCAGTTCGGTTTGAAGGACGCGATTGTGCTCTGCCTGCTCCACCCGCTCCCGTTCTGCTCTGCCGAACTCCGAGTAGCGTAATTCCGCCCGCACCGCGCGTGCAGATGCCTCCCGAAGTTTTGCATTGATTTGCGCAGCTTCTGACTCAAGCTGAAGGTTGCGTAGTCGCAAGAGCGGCGTTCCCGCGCTGACCGACTGGTTTTCAGCGACTAGAACCTGCTCGACCGTCCCAGGCACTTCGGCGCGTATCACCGCTCGCTGCGCGGGCTCGAGAACAAATTGGCCGTTCACAAAGTCCGGCAGCACCGGCGTGAACAGCACGACCGCTGCAACACAGGAGCAAGCCACTGCACGCGCAGGCGTGAACCACGCTCTCACACGGTCTTTCTTGTCGAGGTAGATGTCTTTCATGAAGCGGATAAACCTCCGTATACGCGAGCGGAAGAAGGCCAGCCCGATCAACAAGCCGGGTATCCAGGCATACTCCGAGCTGTAGGAGCGCAGGACGTTATAGAGGAACAGAACGACAACCGCGATCAGTCCGTAGCTGTACACTCCCGACAAGGTCGAATAGATGATGTAGAACAACCTGCGCCGCCGGGGCACATATTCGATCTCCACTGGCAAACCAAAGATGTGCCGCTTCACCCATCCGGATACGTAGGCGGTGGAGCGCTCCTTCAGGTCAGCTTCTCCGATGATCTCGGAGAACATGTAGTAGCCGTCAAGTTTTATAAGGGGGTTTAGGTTTGCCAGCGTGACGCCTATGCCGGTCACCATGATGACCTTGTAGGCGAAGTCGTGAGTCCACATGCCGGGAGCCGTCGTCCACCAGAGCAGAGTGGCGAAGAAACAGAGAATGAGGTCAACCCATATTCCCGCAATGACCGTCCACAACCGTGCTCTGCGCTCACCGAGGATCCAGATCTGTGTGACGTCGCAGATAAACGTGGGAGCAAAGTACATCAGAATGAATTCCATCCTCTCGACAGCACCGCCGAAGTGTTTGCACGTCATGCCATGGGCTGTTTCGTGGAAGAATGCCATGGCGCCAAAAAGGAACCAGAATTCGATGAGATCCCGGACTGTCTTCTCCCTGAAGTTGTAGAAGCGGAAACTGTCGTTCCAGATTTCGTCGAACTTGCCGATCCACATTCCGACCATCGCGATGAAGCACAGGATCGTAAGACCGGTGAACCAGGGCGTGTAGATGAATCTTACGTACGGCTGGAGCCTGGTCAGATAGTTGTCAGCATGAGGCCAGCGATGCAGGGTGATATTGCTGATATCCGAGAACGCGAAACGCCTGCGTTTGTGCCGTTGGCGATCAGCGCCGAGCTTCTGCTTGAGGGTGATGTTCTTCTCCAGTGGCGTGCGGTAGAGCAGGTCCGTCTGGTCTCTCAGAAATGCGGTGAACTCCTTCACATCATCTTCTGTGAAGGGCACCCCGGACTTTTCTCGGATGAGGTCGGAAAGCTCTGCGTAGGAGCGCTGGCCGTTGAAGAGTTCGAGCAGCATCCATTGCTCCGGCGTCAAGCGGAGATAGCTATCGGCGCCCGGCATCTTCGCGAGCACCGTCGGGATGCCCTGCTCGACGTGCTCTTTATGAATAACGCTCGGATGCAGCCTGGGATAGCTCGGGCGGGCGCTCCTCTCCGGAATCTCCGGGAGCGCTGCATCAAGAGCTTCGATGATGTTCATTGCTGATTTAGGCTTATGTTGACAAGCATTCCGGGGCGCAGCGCTGTATCAGGGTGTGTGATCTGAGCAAGGATCTCCAGGGTGCCGCTGGCGGGATCAACGACCGGACTGATTTGAACTACTTTGGCAATATACTTTGCGTCGCCCGGCACGTCGGCCGTACCGACCGCCAGCAGCTCACCTTGATGAATCTTGCCAAAAAAACGTTCGGGGAGAGTGAATCTCACCTGGAGCGGACCTAGAGAGGTCACCCAGAAGAGGCGGTCGCCGACGGCTACTTTCTGTCCGGCACGCACGTAGCGCCGAGCCACAATTCCGTCGAAGGGCGCAACTACACTGGTCTTCTCTTTTTCAAGCTCCAGCGATCTGAGCGTGCTCTTCGCGTTGTTCAGGCTCTCGGACTCACGCTTGATTTCATACTCGTCAGCCTCTTCCTTGTAGACGGCATGTTCGAATTCTTCTTTAGAGATGACCTTCGCTTCATAGAGCTTTTCCGCGCGAGTGCGGTCGGCCATCAATACCTTGGTCTCGGCACGCCAGTTCTCCAGGTTGGCCTCGAGTGCTCTGACCTTTGCGGCCGCAGCATCGCCATCCGCCGAGATCTGGCGGTCGTCGAGTTTAGCGAGAAGCTGTCCTTTGCGAACCGTCATGCCGGGCTCCACCAGAATGGCCGCGATCACTCCCTCCCTGAGGGCTGCAACCTCGACCTGGTTTTCTACGACGATCGGACCAGACGCAAGAATCTCGTTGCGCTTTTCAACGACGGGGGCGGCAGTTGGGCGTTCGGGTGCCGGTGCCGCTGTAACTACGGAGGGTTCTTTCGATTCATTACACGCGGTGATGCCGAAGATGGACGCTAGTGCCAGAAACGCTGCGATGTATTCCTTCATACTTCCCCTGTGCCTTTACCAACCGAACCACGACCACAATTTTGACCATATCCAGACGGCCGGACGCCTGAAGATTACCCATCCGGCCGGCTCCCATCCTGTTGATACTTTGCCACGTCCCTGCATTCCCGAACGAATGAGGCCATCCTGGTTGGGGACCACAACGCGTGCGAAGAAAAAACGCTCCGAGCCGACCAACTCGGCTTTGGGACTCACGAGGGCGACGGGAGCACGGAACGTTCGGTTGGGCAGGCCTTCGAGCTTGATCGCCGCTTTCTGTCCAGACTTGAGACGAGCCAGATCAACCTCGTCGATCGCGACGTCCACGTTGGCGTGAGAGGTGTCAACCACTTCCGCGAACGTATCTCCTGGATTCAGACTGCGTCCCGAGAAATCTTCGATGTGCGGGGTGGCGACGCGACCATCGATAGGCGAGCGTAACACTGTTTTCTCGAGACGCTCGCGAGCGCGCTCAACCTCCGATTTCCAATAGTCCGCTTCGACCCGCTGGATGCCGGCCTCGGTGCCGTCGTTTGCGGAGAGCGCGCGGTTCATCGCCGAGACTGCAGTGCCGTACTTGGCCTCAGCAGAGGCCAGAGCTATGCGGGCATCCCGGTCGTCGATTCTCGCAATTTCCGAGCCCTGGTGCACGGTGTCGCCCTCGTGGACGAAGACCTTCTGGACGATGCCGACCACTTCGGGTTGCACACGCGCGCTATGGATGGGCGCTACGACGGCTGGACCGTCAACCCGTAGTTGCAACGGGAAGCCGGCAAGAAAAATAAGCACAAATGCGATCGCCGCAATGATGACCAGTCTGCGCCGTTTCTCGAGCGCGAGGAACTTGCGCTTACGAGCCATGATCGGCTCGATGAAGTCGATGAACGGGACCTCGCGATAGAGGGACGCGTTGCGAAGAGCCACCGTGGCCTGCCCAGCCAGGACCTTGATCATTTCCAAGTGGGCCATGGTAAGAAAATCCGGATCGCTGCTTTCAAACGCGAGCGCCCCAATCCGCCCGTCATCGTCAGTGAGCGGAACGTAATGAAATCCGCGCATGCCGGTTTGGTTGAAGTAAGTACGGAACTTCGCCCGCGTTTCTTCACGGTCGGCATTAACCTCGTCACCATGCTGGGTGACCAGCATCGGACTGCTGGACAGCGATGCCCATTCGAGAAGATCCTGCAGGCCGATGATTTCGGGGTCCTTGGGGTTGATGGTGACTGTCCCGGTCACTGCTCTGATTTGCAGCTTCCCTCGATTCTCGAGTGCGATCGCCGCTCGGTCGTAGCGGATCACCGCGCCGGGTTCGTTTACGATCGCTTGCAGCACGCGGTCGAGGTCGAGGGTGGACGTGATTTCACTGCTGACCTTGACCAGAGCCTCAAGAACCTCGACCTTGCGCTCGGCTTTCAGTAGCTCGGCATTGTGCAATGCGTTGCTGGCGGTTTCGCACATGTTGACGAGGAGGAAGAGATCGTCCTCGTCGAATGGAAGTCCATCAACGCGATTTACCGCCTCAACTACCCCCACCAGGTTTCCGACCTCCATCAGAGGCGCAGCAGCGAGAGAAAAAACCGCATTGTCTTCACACTTGGCATTGCGTTTCTGCAGGCGCTCATCCTCGGCAGCGTCAATCAGGACCGGCTCACCGCTGTCGGAGATGTCCCCAGCAACACCGGCGCCCGCTTGCTGCAAGGTACCAACTGCTGCCGTTTCGTCGTACCCCTCCTGGCTGATCAACTCGACGGCATCTCCGTTGACCATCCACAGGTTGACGCTCTGGACGCTCATGACTTCCGCGAACTTCTTCGGAATGATCTGCAGCAACTCATCCAACTCAAGCGTGGAGTTGAAGACCTTTTCCAGGTCATACATCTGGGTGACACGGCTGATGGATTGGAGGCTGGCGTTGCGCTCTTTTTCGTAATTCAGGGCAGCGGCTATGGCGGGAGCAGCAAGCTCGGCGATCGCCGTCAGTTGCTGTAAAGCAGGTGGGCCAAAGGGCCGCTCAAAGCCAACAACCTCAAGGGCGCCGACGAGAGTGTCTTCGGAGATGAGTGGCACATAGCCCAGAGAGACTGCGGTACGGCGAATGTCGAGGTGAGAAAAGTCCTCGCGCTGCAAACGCGCGCTGTCAAATATCTGTAACGTCTTTGTAGCGGCGACTTCACCGAGAGTGCCGGAGTCGAACCCGACCGTCCCAGCAACATGTATTTCGCCGGCCACAGCCTTTGGGTTCCAAACAGGACTGTCCTGTTCTTCAATGACGTAGACCACAGCCGCGCTTCCGGGCAGCATTTCGCAGACACGATCTGCGATGACCTGTGCTCTAGCGGCTGCTTCCGGAACAGCCAATAGCGCTGCGGCGATGTCACTCACACGCACTGCAAGGCCAAGCCGACCAGTTGCCATTCAGTCTTCCTCAAGTGGATGGAAAGGTGCCGTTTCCGCATTATAGGGCAGTTCTCGTCTGATGTTATGCTGTGACTCTGTTGTTATGCTGTGACGAAGCGACTCTTTTGGACGCTACAGACGACCAAACACAGGGTGAGTGCCCTCCAAGAAATACCTCTTTCGTGCTGATCGTGTCCTCGCATCGTGGGATAGCCAAACAACACGTATTTGCATGCTGCCTCACCGAAATGCAAGAGAATAGTGGCGAAATCAAAAGCAGATTTTCTGGTTCCGGAAGCGGGCCGTGGTGTGAGGTAACCGCGGTGGTTAGGTGTTCATGATACCGCCGGTTAGGGAAGATGCAGCGATGAGGTTCGTGCGGCTCCTCGATCTGCGTTGCAGCAAACTCCATTCCCCAACGCCACAGATATGAGATGCAAAACGTCATTCTTGCCTGCTTGGGCTACGACGCGGGGAAGCGGTAGCAGCTTAAAATCTCAATCTGACTGCCGATGAATCCCAAAGGAGTTGGGTCACGCTTTTGTGGGACGATCCTCACTTTGGGTAGGGTGTTGCTAGGTGCGCTTTAACCTGCGGCTTGGTATCCACCCCAGATCGCGGTTTGCACCTTAATGAGGTGGTCAGCCGCTTTTGGAGCATCATCGGGCACCAACAGTCGCTGCCACACCTAATTTGCACAAAATGTTCGTGCATGGAACACGAGAGGCGCTGGGGCGCGTCAAGTGCGACACCGGTATATTCGGCAAGTTGGTGCACCGGCTGGTTGCACGGGCACCGCGCAACAAGTGATCCTGGCCATCGCCAATATGGTTGCACGCATCGCTTGATAGTGCTGTGCAGTTTGGGCTAGGTCTACTGAGCACCGTCCACTTACAGTCAGTGCATGATTTGCGGCCAGGGATTACTGCAAGGGACTGATTTCCACTTCCCAGGGCCCTCCCAAATAGCCCTACCTAGAGAGCCGCCATAGAAAACGGTCTGACCCGGGGTAAGCAGGCTTCCATTTGGGGCTAAGTCAGACATGTTCTTGCGATTGGCCTCAATCGGCATGTCGTAGTGCGCGTTATCGGGAGCGTCAACAATGGTATAGGCGCTTAACCCCGCGAGATCCTGGTACTTTCCACTGCCATCATAAAAGGTGACTTCGTAGCTCTTGGGTGACGAACTGGCGACCTCCCTGGAAGGACTATACACAGTGATCCATCCCTCGCACGCCAAGTAAGAGACGCCGTTAGCTTGGATGATCTTCGGAGCCATGTGCAGGTGCGCCGGCATGTATTCGTACCCTACAACAGCCAGAAGCGCTACGAACACAGCGATTGTCAGCAGAAGCCTCATAGCGGGCTTTTGCTCCAAAGTGACGAGCGAGGCCGTTTGGGGCGGCTCGTGACCGCGACGGGAATGTGTCTGACCCACGGTGCCGTACGGCTTCGCCGATTGTCATTCATATTTCGTCACCTTCTTCCGAAAATTTTCACTAACCCGATCTGCCCAAGGGCAAGTCCCTTGCCGATTGCGGCGGCGAAAGGAATCAGCTACTTGCATACTACGGTACCCTCGTCAGGCTGGGTTGAAATGCAAAGTTTTGCACCTATTGAGCCCAGGCCACCCACTCTTGCATTCCCTGTTTGGAGAGGTCCGGGTGAAGCTAACCGCGCCTTTGATCTGCGCCGCCAACTAAGCGATCCGGTGCTCATTTGGCAATGAGGTTGCTCAATAGGTACCGGGGTCGTGCGTAGAAATAGCATGCGCTCGTGACCACAGAGCACAAGGGCGATATGGGTAATACTAAAAGGGTCGCGCACGCCTCATCACCATCTAAGATACGCACAATGCTGTTGCGAAAGTTGCTTGAAGCCGTGAAAAGAGATGCGGCAGCGAAGGATCGAACCAACAAACAACTCCGAGCAGCCTATGAAAGGCAGGAGGCGGAGCTTGTCCGTTCGCTAGAGCATACCCGCAGGGTCCTGGTACTCTTGCGGGGCGAGCTGACGACCGAGCAGAATGAGGGAAACCCTGTTAACTGATATTGCTAGCCAGCTACTCTAACGAGTGGTGAGGCACTTGCTGCCTTCACATGTGGCAACCGCTGCGTGCAGAGGGTATTAGGCAGGCGATCCATAGCCAGCTACTTGACCGACGCGCTCATTGGATTTTGAAGGTGGCGAATTGGTTCACGAGTAATACGGAC
>Ga0306925_10001161_pt1 | contig 21134 bp, 28 predicted proteins | sample flu12Cox44000176_FD_203755 | JGI IMG/M metagenome (GOLD analysis project Ga0306925, IMG submission 203755) | Lab enrichment of tropical soil microbial communities from Luquillo Experimental Forest, Puerto Rico - flux8day.12C.oxic.44.000.176 (v2)... | ecosystem: Environmental > Terrestrial >... | reverse complement strand
ATCTGATTGGGGTGAGCACCGCCCTCGATGGGGACCCACTTGTAGGTGTGATATTTTGAAAAATCCGTTCCGGGCATGAAGTTGTACTTCACGTCCTGTGCAGCCAATGCGCCTCCTGCTAACAGGACAGCCACCAGCGGCAATAAATAGCGTCTGCCGCTTTGTTTCATTTGTATTTCTACCTCCTTGTTACAGGGCTCCGGTGTACCTCGCCTATCTGAAGTTTGGCGTCGCGCACGCACCGAAGGAACTGTCGTTAGTGACAGGGATGCTACGTCCTATCGGGTTAATCACCAAAGCCGGTACTATGAGCCATTCATCCGCTCTCCCGACTAACGGGACCTAGTCACCTGCCTCTTGTTAGACATCTGTCGCAGGCGACAGTTGCTAACTTCTTCCACAGTCCATAGATTCACGCCCTGCGGACCATCTCGCCCAAAATGCGTCAGATTACTTCACTGGAACGTCATCGCTTGGGATGAAGCCGCGTTGAGAAATCAACTTACTGAGAGGAGCGTTCAACATGGAGCTGAAAGAGCTTTTTGGAAAAGCGGGACCGTGCACTTTGGCGCTCTCTTTGGCGCTAAGTGGTATTCCAGCGATGGCAGGAGCAGATGCGGGAAAAGCCCCAGTTCAAAAGCCCAACATCATTCTGATCTTATCCGACGACTTTGGTTACGGCGACCCCGGTGTTTACGGCGGAGGACCGGGCCGCGGCATGCCCACGCCGAATCTGGATCGCATGGCGTCCGAAGGGGTGACGTTCTTCTCCTTCTATGCGCAGCCGAGTTGCACGCCCGGACGCGCGGCCGTACAGACCGGCCGCATTCCCAACCGGAGCGGTATGACCACGGTTACTTTCCAGGGCCAACCGGGCGGTCTGCCCGCCGCGGAGTGGACTTTGGCTTCGGTGCTGAAACAGGGACAAGTCACCGCCCTGCTGGCCGCACTTGTTTGCCTTATCATCTTCCTTCCAGTCAGTCGGTTCTGTGATCCTCGATCGCACATTCGTTCTGAGAAAACTAAGTATTTGTGCGGCGGCCGCCCGGCCCTGCATTTGTCGCCAGACAGTTCCCCATGCAATGGTAATATTTATCGCCTTTTACCCATTTCATTTCTTCCATTCGTTTGTAGTTGGTCCACATTTCCCACGAACCCAGGAGGAACTGATTGCACCACGGGCAGATCAAGATGGGCGCAATTGGACTCGTCATCGTAGGTTGTGGGGAGAGGCCAGATCGATCGATCAGGTCAATGGGACGATTTGTGACATACAAATAGAGATTCGCCCACCCGTCGTCAAACCTGATCGGATCTTCACTGTTGAACCTGCCGCTCGACGCATCGTAGTATCTGGCGCGGTAATACCATGACGGCATGGTTGGCGACGCCCGTAAAAGCGAGTCTACTGCCGAATGTGTAGTCATCTCGGCTAGACCTGAACGACCGTGAGGCCAGGGATTACTTGGAAATGCCGGACATTGTGTGTGAGGACACCGTAGCCTAGGTGCAGCGCGGTTGCACCGATCAGCAGATCTTCGAAGGCAATGCTGACACCAAGAGCTGCCTGCTCCCCCTCGATGCGTCCCGCGAGTTCCGCGATTTCCACAGTCACTGGATGCACTACCATATCGTGACGGAGTTCCTCGCTAAATGCCCGCCTCCGGTCGCGGTCGGCACTGGTCTTGGCGCGGTAGATGCCGTGCGTCAATTCGACGACGGTCACCACGGAGAGTGCATAGACGTCTTCGCCGTGCTCAACTTGTAGCCTCTTGAGGATATTCCGCACACTTACGCCCTGCCGCTCGCCTGAGATGAGCACGCTAGAGTCGAGGATTACTCCCATGTCGGGATGTTGCGGGGCTTGCGACTATTGATGATTTCTTCCAGGTCGGCCGCGAAATCTGGCTCCAGTGTCGGCTCGTAGCCCAACTCTTTCGCGTGCGCTTCAGCCAGCGCAATAGATTCCGAGAGCAGGCGACCCGGAAGAGGCTCAGCGGCGCGGAGCACCGCAACGGGCCGAGCGTCATTCTCAATTATTACTTCTGTGCCCGCACGGACATGGGCAAGCAGCGTCGCCACGCTGGTCTCGGCTGCTTCCTTCTCTGAAATGTGAATCACATGCTTTGGCATACGTTGATTATACACTCGGCGACAGCGCACTCTTATCTTTTACAGCTCCCATCTCGGGGCACGTAGCCGAGCACTTCGGGGTATCGCATCTCCCGCTCTTCCGGTGGACACGGACGCTCGGCAGTAAACAAGCGCTACCGATCTTCAGGACGACTACCAACTGGCCAAACACCAAATTCTGGCCAATGCTTTCCCAGTAGCTCGACACGGGCCCGATCTGTCTCCGTGCCGCCCCGCACGCTCACCTGATAGCACCGAGAGGCATACTGCCTCGCCAGCTCGATTTCACCTTGTCCAGATAGGATCTTGGCCATACCGTAGAGTGCCATCGGGTTTTCAGGAGCACAGGCCAGAGTTCGCTCATTGTAGGATTTGGACCTCCCCAGATCGCCACTGGATTCAGCGATGATCGCGGCGTGTCGTGACATTGTCTCTAAAGCGCGGTTCCAATTCTCGTGAACTGCAACCGCTATCGAACTGTCTAGTAGCTCCAGCGCTTTCAGGTGTTCACCATTCTGAGATAGTTTGGTGCTCTGCTGAATCGCGTGAGTCATGTGTTCCATTTCGCGTGTCATGGTTTCTTCTTAGGCGTGGGCCGCGGATCCACTCGCGTTTGTCCGTTTAGACATCTTTCCAGATTGAGGTCTGCTATCTCATAGCAAGCTTGCTGCATGTCGGGGTCATCAGGGTATGCTTCCGCACAGAATTCGATATCCTTGGCCCACTGGTCTCCGCAGGCCTTGCGCCTCTCTGGGCATGGCTCCGGCTTCGGAATGGCACTCGCGTCGTCTATTCCAAGCGGCTTTGCCCCAACTGTCAGCTCGTAAATAACTGCAATCGGGATTGCCACCGCTCTGCCTACGGCTCCTATCGCTCTTCCAAGGCCGCCAGCTACGCTACCTGGAGGGAACCAGGGCCACGGCCAGGGAATGGCTGGCACGGGGTTCAAGCCAAATGGATCAATTAGGTTGATGGGATTGTTGGAGCTGTAGCGATAGAAGTTAGTCCCACCCGTAAACGCAATCGGATCCTCGCTTAAAAACCTGCCATCGGTGGCATCGTAGTATCTGGCGCGATAGTACGATCGACCCGAGATCCCCTGGACCGCGTCGGAACTCGGGTCCGCTTGCATTCTAATTGGCCCGAGCATGGTTAGCTCGCCCCGTCACAGTTGAACGACCGATAGTCCGGGCACCTGTTGGAAATGGCGAAGGTTTGCCGTGCCAACGCTGTACCCGAGTTCCAGCGCGGTCACACCGATCAATAGGTCGGGGAGAGGGACTCTCACTCCCCGGGCCTGATTGTGGCCGTCCAACTGGCCGGCGCGGAGGGCTATCGGCACATCGACCGCATAGACAGGAACGGCCGTCAGTAACTCTTCCACGAACTGTTCTCGCTTCGTCCTCCGCTGAGGTGTGTCTGCACGCGCCGCACCGTGTGCGAGTTCGATGAGGGTCACTGCTGAAATGCCAACTTCTGTCTCGCCGATGTTCGCGGCTATGGCTGTCAAAACATTGCGGGCATTCTTGCCCTGGCGTTCTGCTGCAATTAGGACACTAGAGTCCAGAATCAGTCCCATGTAGGCGGGTCAAGCGGCTCGCGATGGCTCTCGATGGCCGCTTCCACATCCTTGGCGAAGCCTGGGTCGAGGGTCGCCGTCGACTCTTCAGGAAGTAAGGCAATACATTCTGAAATGGTGCGGCGAATAGGCTCAGCGGAATGGATAATCGCCACGGGCTTGTTACCATTTTCGATAACGACCTCCACACCAGCACGCACGTGTGCCAGGAGCGTCGCTATGTTGGTCGTGGCAGCTTCTTTTTCCGAAATGTGCATCACGCGCTTAGCCATTCGTTGATTATACAACTCGCGACTCCAAACCCGCACGCTCGAAAAACAGGAGTCGAATACCCCATGGAAATCTTGGAGACGTTTCCTGCTGGTCCGAGCAGCGGACCGGGTCATAGCGCTGCGAAAGTTGAAACAGGTACACCCTCGCACACACCAGTCGATCCGCATTTAAAAGCGAGCAACATCAGCGTCGAAGGTCCGTTTAGTTCAGTTCAGGGCTCATCGCGACCTCCAAGGAAGTCATATTGGAGGTCATATTGTTTATTTCTGTAACGTTTGGCGAGCGGCGGTACCTTCCTGATTGAGGGCGCATGCGCCGCAAAGGACCGGGTTCCTGGCGGGACTGATCTCGAACTCAAGCATGGGTGAATCCAGGGAGCTTCACCCCTCAGAGCGTCACCGTTGCTTCATGAAGCGAACTAACAAGATCCCATATTCAAGGTATGAAACCCAAAAATCTCGATTACGCGGAGCGTCCTGTCTGAGGCGTAGTTCGTTCACATTCATAGTGTTGTCTCTCCTGTTGATTAGATAGACTGAAAAGCGTCGGCTTAAGCTGAATCTGAATGCGCGGAAGCAACGGCAACGGATACCAGCGTGGAAAACCAGAGTGTCTCGTCTGTAATATCTATGACCTGCTGACCTGCCATTGCCGCTATGCTGGTGGCGGAATCGGTTCGTATTCCCGCGTTCGAGCTGAGCGTCGGCTTGCCATCCGTGCAGCTTGATCCGTTGTCTTACTTAGCCGACATTCTGCATTAGGCGTGTGGACGACTTTCCCGCCTCAGATTGTTCGCGCGACTTGCGAGAAACGAGGGAACATTCAGGGAACAATAGTCATTCCTCAGTACGCTTTTATTGCCTTTTTGCTCCGTAGTAGTCCTCGTAAGTGCTTGAAATTCCGCATGGGGATAAATTCGACTTCCGCACGCCTCCGCCATATTGTCATACATATAAATGAGATAGGCCGGGCGCGTGTGGGCAGACATGGGCATTGGGCCGTGCATGATCGTCGGCCGTTGTTGCGTGACAAAATCATGCGGCACGGATGGCGGTCCGACATCGTGAAATACACCCACAGCGGGCAGCGATCCTCCACCCTTGGTGGCTGTAAGCAGCAAGAGTGACAGTTCCAATCGGGGGCCCGGATCGCACCCTGGTGCCACTAGCTCAGGCCTGTTGATTCCGTATTAAATCGAGGTGGCCGCATGAGGGCCGTGTCATGAAGTCTGGTTTTCCAGTAATTCGGTCGGCGCCGACCGTGCTCAATCGCGAGAATCTGAACCACAGTGTCGGATTCCCGATAATAATGAAGAAGGGAAAGCAGGGGAGCTTGACCTTGCGCGTGCCGCGTGGTCCAAGAGGCCAGCGTTTTGGTGCGGCCGCGATTCGCTCAATGGCCTGGTTGACTTCATCGACGAACCTAGCCGCAGCGCGCTTACTGTGCTGCCGATACCAGCGTGCCGCTTCGGCTTCGTCAATCGCGTCTGGATGGAAAAGAGGTTCGCTTGTCTGTCATTCGATAGCGGACGATAGCCTCTTACGAGCCTATTCCAATGAGACCGCCTGAACCCGGCCCGAATCCAGATCCTTCATTCGGCGATCGATTTCTTCGTCCCACGCCGCTTCGACTGATTTGTCCGAGGTGTTTGTCCAGACTATCGATCAGGGAGCCGGCTAGCTCAGCACGCTCCGCCACAGGAAGAGCTAGTGCCTTTTTCAAAAGCTCGGCTGCGTCTCGCGTGATGAACAGGACTACGGAAGGCGCGTAAGCCCTCGGACGAGATTGGTGCGTGAGCTCGGCGCTAGAAGGTGATCTTCAGGCTAAACCCAATTTCACGTGGCGATCCGAGCGTAAACACGCCGGTACCTACCCCGACGCGATTCGTGTTATGTGCTGCAGGGTCCGTACCATTGATCGTGCCCGCAGTGCCAGCAAGGAGGCCGGACATAATGCTCGTCGGTAGATCGAAGTTGGCAAAGTTGAAGATGTTGTAGAACCCCACGGATGGTTTCACGGCTACTCGTTCTTTAATGGAATAGGTCCACGACAGGTTTGCGTCAATGACCCGCAGCCAACCCAAATTCACCTGATTGACAGGCGCATCTGGCAATACTGGAGTCACAGCACCTAAGGCAGTTAGCTGGGCCGGTGTCATTAAGCCCTGTTTGATCAAAACCTGGCCCGCCGGAGTGGGCCCACCTGCAACTGTAGCGTTGTAATTGTCGATGACTCTGTTTATATTGCTGGCGTTGATCCCGCGATCGAACTCGCCGACATGCGTTCCTGGGACAGGGTCTTGTGTCGTACCGTCACCGGTGAAGTCGGTTCGGAATATCTCACCCGCGCCTTTACCTGTATTGGGCACGGTGAGCGTGGTCGAAAGCGGGCTATAAAAGTGCGATATCAGCCCTATTTGAAATCCTCCGGGCATGTCCAGATAGCCGCCAAACGAGAATTGATGGGTTCGATCCATGGTCGAGGGTCCAAAGTACCGGTTCGGCTCCCTGTTGTCCAAGGCGGCAATAATGTAGTCCTGGTCCGCTTTCCCAGGACCAAGTGCGCCGCCCGGAGGTACACCACCGCCAGTGTTTTCAAAGCGCGACAGAGTGTATGACGCCTGAACGTTGAGAGCCCTTGCGCCGCGGAATGGATGGTTGATGTTCGTCGCCAATTTCGTTTCCAGCCCGTTGTAAACAGATCGACCGATCGACGCTAGAAAACCGAGCGGGGGTGCGTGTGGGTTGACACCTCCAAAGGCACACGGGTAACCGAGCGCAGCGAAGCAGCTCTTGCCACCCATATCGGACGAGGAACCCAAACCGGCATTGGCATAATCGGATATCCTTGCACCAACCCCGACGTGGTTCATACCTGAAATCGCGCAGTCAACGCCGGCTCCAAGAGTGGGAGCACAACCAAATTTTATGTTCGTTGCGGCGATGGCATCCAGAGCGCCGATTTTGTTGAAGTAGCGAATGAGATCGGCATCGCCTTAGCCGTGGGGCTTGTTCCTTGTATTCCACAACCTGCAAGCCCGGTGGGCCGCGCATGCAAGCCGATTGGAATCTGCTGGACTGTGCGAGTAAACGCAAAAACTGACACTGAGGTGGGTGGCATTCCGTGATCGCGAACACGGTATCGAACTGCTTGGCATTTTCACGGCTCGCCGGAGTAATCCGCATTTTCGATTTCACCTCGGTTTAGCACATTTGATGACAAGCGATTACCTCTTCATGGCCTCTCTCCTGTGTCTTTGTGCCGGATATTTTCCGGAGATCGATGGAGGTCCAGGGGCTCAACCTTCAACTCCCATTTCACCGGCACGGACGTAGGTGGATAGCAGATCGTCACGTCGCAAGCCTGATATTGCAACTCACCGGCAATCGAGACGGTATTCGCCGACCCGAGCAAGGCTCGGACACCAGCTCCTACTTTCGGGACCGGTATAGTGACGTCCTGCGTGATTCGGAACTTGCCTTCGAACACGGGCACTTGTTCTTTGATGGCCTGCAAATACAGGGCCTTAGAACTCGGATAGATGGCAGGCGCGGGTTCGATTCCTCCGGCTGGGTGCAACACGAGCTGAATCGGTTTGTACCCCTTGACAATTGGAGAGTAGACGTGAACGCCGGGTGGGAGCTCAACATCCACGATGAGGCTTAGCCGGCTACCGGGTACAACTGTGTGATCAGATTGCGAAAGCGTGAACCGGAGGTGGGGAGCTTGGAGGCTCTGGCTTACCTCCTGGGTCAGTTCGGGGAAGAGCTTCGCGATAACGTTGTTCGCCGTGAAGCGGTTCGTGTACTTCGCTTCGAAATACTTCTCGCGAATAATGCCCCTGTCATCAATGTAGAAAAATCCCGGATGCGCCATCCCTTTGTTCATACCCTTGGCTTCTGAATTGAGAATGTCAAAGCTGCGAATGACCTTGGAATCCGGATCTGCCAGCAAGGGAAACTCGATGTTGTGGCGCTTCGCAAAGTCTATCAAGATAGCCTGGCTATCGTAGCTAATAGCGGCGAGCCGGATGCCCTGCTGTTCGAACTTTGCTTTGGCGTTTTGCAGCTGCACGAGTTGCGCTTTGCAAAACGGTCACCAGTCCGCCGAACGGAAGAAAAGAATAACCGTCCCTTTGGGACCTTTTAGCGTTTGATTGGACTGTTCGTGACCGAACTGATCGGTCAGAGCAAATGCAGGTGCAGGTTGGCCGATATCCAATCCGATCGCCGGAGTAACACCATCGGCGGCTGGAGGCTTTTCTTGCCCGCTGGCAAGAGCGAGCATTCCGATCGAGAAAAGCATCGTAATTGCAATCTTCATATTCGCTCCGGCTATGTGATAGAGCCACGACGAAAAGGTTTCACCCAGGTTGCGGTTCGGAATGCGCAAACAGGATTGCCGGAATTGGGTTCTTCTTCGGGCGATCCTGCCCACGCGCTGAATCAAGCCTTAACGATCATCCGAGATCCGAGTCTAGCCCGCACACGCTGGCACCGCCGGCGTTACCAGGACGCGCTCAGGAAGTGTCCGTTATTTCGACGGGACCGCCGGGAACTCAATCTATGAGCACGGCCCTTGCTACGCGGTCATCGATGCGAAGCGATCACGACTCTTCTAATCTGCACGGCATGTCTGCAGATCGCCGACGTAGGTACCGTGACCTAAGTTACCGCGAACCTCGTTAATCAAGCAGTGACAGTAAAATCCTACGAATCACGGTTCACGAACGCGGAAGAGTAAACTGACAAGCGATGGCAACGCTTCCGCATAAGGTGTACGTGGTCGTTGACCGGAACTTCGGAGAACGAGTGGCTTCACTTGAGAAAAAGGTGCCAGTTTGGATAGTGGATACCCCGAGCAATAAACCTGTAGCTCTACGGCGGTGGAAAGAATCTCAGAGTGTCGACCATCTGACCGGCATTACCACGTTCGACGACATCTACTCCACGTCTCCCGAAGAATTGTTCTTGGCCGAGCTTGACACTATTGACTTGCATCACGGTTCCTACTCCGCGACTCCTCCGTACACGATTCTCGAAGTGGTTGGGTCTCCTCTAACAGCGAACATCGAGAGTACGCTTGGCAGATGCGGGTTCAACGAGTTCCGTGAGAGCCGACTGGGCTTCACGGCCAAGAGACCCGAACCCAAGGACTAAACGACGATGCAGAGTAGCTTTCTGAGTTCAACCAGGGCGTTGTTTGCACGTATCGCTATGAGTCGAAACAAGCTTTTTGTAGTCGCTTGGTTGGCTCTTGTCCTGTACCCCCAGCTACTCATGGCGCAAGAGAAGCGGGCCGCGAGACCAAGCTCAGGCACAGTTGAAGAAGCCTTGTCGGTTTTCATAACCGCGTTCGACAATCTTGATTGGCCCGCATTTCGGGAGTGTTTTAGCCCTAGCGCAACGGTTTTCCATCCCTCAGCTCCGAACGTGCGACGGATGACCGCAAGTCAGAACTGTACCCGAAAAGGTGTTAAACTTCGGGCGCGTGCAAGTTCCCGCGTCAACCAATTCCTCATCCCGAATTATTCGTTTCAGTACGTTCGAGATGGACCTTCAGACAGGGGAACTGCGCCAGCGGGGACAAAAGGTAAAGCTCCAGGAACAGCCGTTTCAACTGTTGGTGGCGCTGCTTGAGCGGCCGGGACAAGTCGTCACCCGAGAGGAACTGCGCAGCAAGCTCTGGCCTGAGGACACCTTCGTCGACTTCGATCATGGCCTGAATGCCGCCATCAAGAGGTTGCGTGACGCGCTCGGCGAATCGGCGGACACTCCGGTGTTTATCGAGACGCTTGCCCGACGTGGATATCGCTTCATTGCTCCGGTCAACGGCTCTTCTGCTCTCAGCGATTTCGAAGTCGCACCGGAACCAGCGCAAAACAAATCGTTTTTCGTGTCTCACCGGATCGCCATCGCCTATGCCGCGCCTATCCTAATCGTTGCACTGGTCTTTGCAGTATGGCGCTTTCCGCTACCGCACACGGACATTATCGAGCGTAAGATAACCTCGAATTCGTCGGAAAATAGCGTGAGCAGCGCAGCCGTTTCGCCAGACGGTAAATACGTCGCCTACACGGACAGCACTGGCCTCTACCTGAAACTGATTCGCACTGGTGAGGTCCACGCCGTGCCCTTGCCGTTAAACTTTTCCGCCTTGGTGGATGACTGGTTTCCAGATGGCTCGAATTTACTCGTTTCTCGTCAGGAACAGCCTCGAATGGCAAGCTTGTGGAGCATCTCGTTGTTCGGAGGCTCGCCTCGTCCTCTGGCAGATGACGCTTCGGGAGGATCGCTGTCTCCGGATGGAACTCGCATCGCCTTCCAACGCCTCGGTTTTGGCCGAGAAGAGTGGGTCATGCGTTCCGACGGAACAGATCAGGTCAAGGTTGCAGGCGACAAGACTTCATGGGTGGGATCACCGACGTGGTCTCCCGACGGCAAACGAATCGCTTACGTCAGATCAACATGGGATGACAACGCACCAGGAAGTTGCGTCGAGGTTAATGATTGGATGAACGCGAAAGCCGAAACCCTTTTTTTCGACGACCGCTTGGGCCCTTCGCTGCTGTGGCTACGGGATGGCCGTTTGATCTATGCCCTCGATGATGCACCCGACAAGAAGGACGCAAGCCTTTGGGTGGTGTCGTTGGAACCATCTGGAAAGATTGCTGAGTCCCCAAAACGCATTACGCGAGGAACCAGTTGGGTTTCGCAAATTACGGGAAACAGCGACGGGAAAGTCGTGACCTACCTCAGAGGGAAATCGGTGCCGAGTGTTTACGTCGCCGCGCTATACCGTCACCCGACGGGAAGTCGCTGGCCATTGCCGGAGTTGCCAGCAACCAGAACGTTTGGCGGGTAGAGAATTTCTGATGATTCTATGCAAAAGACGCGCCCGAGTCTGTCGACTCAGCACCCGCTGAAGATGAGTCGACACACGCATTACCGGTAAGTTGGAATGGCGCTTCTCAAGTTTCTGTTGACGACGTGCAAAACAGTCCGTGCAAACAGAACTGGCCGACAAGTCGAAATCCAATTAAGTAATCATTGGCCGGACGCGGTGGTTTGCAACGCCGTGTAGCTACGTCACTTAGTTCGTAGCATTGTTATTTCGACTTCCACACGCCTCCGCCAACGTTATTTACATCAACCATTTACGGCTTGTTCTTGTTCCATAACTGGAACTGTTCCAATTGAAACAGCTTCCATCGCATCTCGTTGACTCTGCGGAATTACGTGCGCGTAGACTTCTAGAGTAGTGCGCACATCAGCATGACGCATTTGTTTCTGCAGGACTGGAATCGGAGTGTTTTTGTCGGCGAGTTCGGTTGCCAGCCCGTGTCTGAAAGCGTGCAAGCCGGCAAACTTCGTCGGGATGCCCAGCTTTTTCAGCACAGGTTTCAGGCCGTACTTGACGACGTTGTCTCTCCACATCGGGTGCGTGCGCGTGCGATTGGGAAAGAGCAGACGCTTCGGATTCTCACGCTAAGCTTTTTCCAAATAGTTCTGCAACACGCTAGCCAACACCGAAGACAAGGGAAGTAGTGCGTTAGACGTTTCCGTCTTTGTCTCGCCGATCTCCCGGTTATTGTCGTCGGCGCTCTTGTTGACGGTGATCGTCCGACTGGTGAAGTCTAGGTCGGCGACGTTCAAGGCGAGTATCTCGCCCGCTCGAAGGCCAGTACACCATGCCAGTGTGAACATCGTCCGATACGGCTCCTTGGACAGGCCGATGATCTTCCTGGCCTGCTCACTCGTGAAATAAGGACGACGTACCTTCACTCCTTCTCTTCCCAATTCCAAGTCCTTCAACGAAACAACGACTGCTCGAGCGCCGTGCTTCATGGCGTACTTTTGGACCCCGGAGATTGTCGTCAGAAGCTGAACGACCGTTTTTCGAGAGACCTTGCGCCGCAGTTCCGTTGCAAACTGCTGAAGCACAGTCACAGTTAAAGTGTGTGGGGCTTCCTTTCCGAACCGAGGGAGGATGTGGTGCCGGAAATGGCTCTCTCTCTGGCGAAGGGTCGAGGGAGACAAATTGGGAGCCACATCCTTACGCCATTGGTTCACGATATTCTCAAACGTCTTACCGACAACTGCTGGGGCAACGCTGCCACGTTTGAGATTTACAGATTGCATGAACGCTTGGTGCTCGCGAAATGCGGAGCGCTGTGACATGCCGTTCTCGCCGATGCGGCCAATGGTATGCCGTGCCCGACGCGATTCCGCCGAGCCGTCCGGCTGGACGACATCTTCGTAGTACAGCGTGTACGCCACTCCATTCACTATTTCGAATCGACCTTTCTGAAACCGTCGCTTTGCCACAGGACCTCTTTTCTTTGGTCCCGAAGATCGCGGCGGCGTTGCGACAGCAAGACTACCATTCTCGGGCTGAGGAGGCGAGGCGCCTCGATCATCGCACGGGTTAGCAACGATAGCTTGTGCGGGGCCTGCAGCCGTTTTGGGATCTTGGTTGGGTAATGCTGTGATCATGTCGGCTATTCGGGCGGAGATTCGACCGATGTAAGGTTCCCCTTCTTGCTACGGCTCAAACTCCTGAGCCTTGTCGTCGGTCGGACGCTGGGTTCTCACGCATACCGAATTGGAAGCGGCGGTGCATGGGCTTTACTTCAGTTCCAGTTGGATGGACGCTCCTTTCAACTTTTCTTTGCGATCGTTGGTGGGTTGGTCTGAAAGCCAAGACTGAAACTCTCTGTTTTTCCGGTAGAGCAGTTTGAGGACTTCACTCACGACGTATGATGGATTTGCATCAAGGAACTCAGCGTACCTGTCCAGGTTGAGTCTGACTTCTTCCTCCAGGCGAACCTGGAGCATTGTGGTCTTTGGTTGCTTTGATGGTGCCTTCAAAAGTGCCAAGCGTTTTATCTCCTTTTCGTCATTCGAGATGTACTACATCGTGCATTACAAACTGCATGCTCCGATCGCTACACGCGGGCAAACACTGTGCCCCTCCTCCACACTGGGCTGGAACGACCCCGCGGGTCACTTTGGCCACACGGTTGTGGCAAAAAGTGGGGTCGTTCCAGCCCACTCCGGTGTTTTTCCCGCGCGCAAATTCTTGGTCGCGCCATGCGCAACCTCTAGGCTCCTACAACCTTCGCGTCACCGCCGGGTGACGCGAACCGTGACGGATATCAGTGAACCGTGTCTTTCATGCACCGTTCACCTTGCTCCAGCCTTCCCGACGACAGGAGAAGAGTGCGTACGAACCAAATAGGTGTCAAAAAAGATGGCGCGCTCAGGCTTCTGCGGAACGATTTCAGCCCGCAATTCAGACTCAGCAAGCTCACCGGAACGCCAGGATTTATAGAGGCTCTCGATTTTCTAGTTCCGAAAACGTTCCCGCGCGTCCCTCAGGAATTCTAGATCCTCGGTCACGGGGATGATGTATTCGTGGTTGTCCCACCTCTTCCGAATCTGGAAATACCGCAGGATTTCGTTTCCGAGGTCAGCTTCGAGCGGTTGTTTGAAGAAAGACCGGAACCGCTGCTCGACCTCCCGAAAATAGCCTTCCCTCGTCGCGATATACAGAAACCGAAAGCGATGGAGTTGCCGAAACAGGGGTTGGTAGGCGGCAAGATGCGACGCAAAGCTGGACTGCCTTTCAAAACCGGAGTCCACATAACTGAAGGTGACCACAGGCGGAACACCAGAGAGAGGCGGGGCAAGAAAGAGGGAAAACTTGTCCACGAAATAACGAATTGTCTGCTGGCCGCGTGCCGCACCTTCGTAGACCTTGGCCGGCAAGGAATCCTCGGGGATGCCCAATTCCTGGCAAAAGAAGTTGACCTTGTCTTGTTCCGTTTCGAGGTAAGTCAGGTCCTGGTTGGCCAAAACGAAGTCGAGGAGGACCAGCCTGGTGCGCATGAACTCGAACGAGTGGCGTTTGCGGTTGCGCAGGTTCTCCCTGTCAATCTGACCGTAGACCATTCTGGAAAAGAGATGGAACAGCGAACCTCCGCGTGTCTGACCGCATATACGGGCGTGCCCTTGCCCGACGAGTTTTTGAGCAAACGACGTAGGACGTTTGCCGAAGGAGCTACCCGTAAAAGTGCGGAACTGCCCCAGGGTGAAGTAGCCGGAGAATACCGCCACGATGTAGAGAAAACGGGCTTCTGACTCGATATAGCCCAGGCTCTGGATTCCTTCGATGTGAGCATCAGGAAGGTTCATGTCGTCAAAAGCCCTCTCAGAAACCCTTTTCGCCGCTCTTAGACACACGTAGTGCAGCGCCTCACGGGGGAGGTGAGGCCTACCGTCGCGTGCGGCGCGTCGTCCCTCCGCCGTGCGCGATAACTGGTGGATCATCCGCGCAAGATGGGTCCACCAAGTGGAAAGGAGAAAAAAGTCGAAAAGCCCCTCTATATACTCAGAGGCCTTCCCAAGGAAAAACGTCAATGCCTTTTCTGGTCGATTCCAGAAGGCACGGGAATAGGTATCTCCTGGACGTCGCAGTTCCGCAAGCGAGGCGGCAGACTCTCGCCTGTACGCAATGCCTGTTGACAGGGTCTGGCATTCGTATTGGGTCCTCTGGGAAATTCGAAGACTACTTCCCCCATATACTCAGAGGCCCTAAAAACGGAAAAAGTAAGCAAGTAAACACAAATTGGGATTTCCCCACGCCGGGTCGAGCTCGATAGCATCGATCTCCGAAGTCCACAGCAACTTGTCATACGATGTGGATTGTGGCGAACCTGCCATCGAAACCGTGAGATCCATAAACTCCGGGTACACAACTGCCTATTCAAAAACCAGCATGCCGCCCATCGAAAGGCCCATCACAGCGTGCAAGTGCCCAACCCGGAGGGCTTCTGTCACCAATCGATGCTCGGATCCCACCATGTCACGAACCGTGAACTTGGGGAACTTCATCCGCGGTTGTGACGAGCTGTTGGAAGGCGATGTTGAAATCCCATTGCCTATCGAGTCGATAAGAATGACGAAGTATCTAGGAAGCGGTCAAGCACGTTTGGACGGCGAGTCGATGCTACAACGATTCTCTCGAGCTGCGAATCCTGAGAAACACTTCTTCTGGTCGGTGGCCGCTGCGTTAAGGATTCGGTTTAGATTCCCAGTTGACCAGCACGGTTAGTGATGGACTATCTCCGCTAGCTTTGTTGGACACAAGCGCCAGAATCCTTTGTCCATCGGGCGCCACGTCGTAAGGATAGCAAACCATTCCCTGTGGCTCCGTAACCCGGAACAAAGCACTGGGTGTCCCGAATTGCAGACCTTGCGAAACGTTTCGGACCGAGGTCACCATCAATGTTCCGTCGAGCGCCCGGTAGAGCAGCTCTTTGCCATTTCTGCTCCAGCGCGGGAAACTCCCGCCACCATTGGAAACTCGCCACCTGGGACCGCCTGTCGGAAAGCTCGTCGCGTATACTTCATTGAAACCGCCAGATTCGTCCGAAGTGTAGGCGATCCATCTGCTGTCAGGAGAAACCTCTCCTTGCAATTCGTTGAACGCAGTCTTCAGGAAAGGCACGGGTTTGCCGTCCCCGCTTAAGGGGAGAAGCCACAACTCATTCCGCCCTTCTGGACTTAACTGTGTATAGACCAAGTACCGTCCATCCGGAGACCAGTCGTTCATATAGACATTGCGTTGGGACTCCAAGACTGTTTCTTCTTGGCCTCCTCCGCTTGTGGGTCCCTCCAAAAGCTTCCTGCCAAGTAGAATGTGGTAGCCAATTCGCTGGCTGTCGGGCGACCAGGCACCTGTTCCAAACGCGCCCGCAAACGTAAGGCGGCTCGGGATCGCGCGCGCCAATTCCAAAAGCCAGAGGTCTGAATGCGCCGAAGGATCCGCAAGCACCGTGGCAATGCGCTTGCCATCCGGGGAAATACGCAACGACACATAGCGGTCGGGTTGGCCTACCGTGCTCAGCACCTTGCCTTCCCGGTTCAGCCAAGTCAATTGATATCGGTCGCTGCCCGCTCCGAAGAGGATTGTGCCATCGTTGGAAGCCGAGATACTCGAGTGTATGTAAGCTGGCGCTGCAGCGACCAATTCCGCACCCGGCACAGGCGTGGCATCACCCAAAAGCCGTGCTTTCTTGCTATCGAAACGTTGAGCCACCAACGTTTGCTGACGGACCCAATATAGATACTCTGGATGTTTCCCGCGCGCCGGCGAGTAGGCAGCACCAGCCGAAGCTTTTAGCAACAGGGTCTTTTCTAATGGCCGCTCCAAAGAAGCTACGTATATCGAACCGCGGTCCATGCTTTCACCCCAAGAGAAATAGATGAATTCTTGGCCATCTTGTAGAAACAAAGGCCATCGGTGAGTGCTTTCCCCTTCAGCCTGGTCAACAGTGGTCAAAGGTGTAAACGGCCCTCCCGTTGCGCTTACCTTCCAGAGACCAGTTGAGGCATTAGGGGCAAAAATGATAAATCCCCCCGAACTCCAGGCCCCACCACGGCCATTGGACGCGGGGGCCAGGGTCCCTGGGGGGCCTCCCGCTAGGTCGATTCGCTGGAGTTTGCCGTTGGCGAAAAAGCCGAGCGACTTCGAGTCGGGCGACCAGAACGGGAACTGAGCATTCTCGGTGCCGGGTAATTCGTGGGCAACAGTCGAATCTAGCGCCTGAACCCAGAGCTTCGGGCTTCCGCTGGAAGTGGCGACAAACGCGACAGCGCGGCCATCCGGGGAGATGGCATTGCCGCCGCCAACCCCAAGGAGAAAGTTCCCTCCAGGAGGAGGATCGATCTTGAACCGCAAGGGTCGTTCTTCAATCTCGTGTTGGGGCCAAGACGACCAGAACGCCGCGACCGCAACGATGACCGCTGACGCCGTGACGATCCACGGCCAACGCGAGCCGGTTCGCGCTGGCACCAAGGGCATTGGCGCAACCGCTGATTCCAAAGCGAATCTCAAATCGCGCGCGGTTTGCCAGCGTTCCTCGGAATCCTTCGCGAAGCAACGCCGAATCGCGTGGTCGAGCTCGGGCGGAGTCATTGGTTTGATGGAGCTGATGGGCGTTGGTTCTTTTTCCAGAATCGCCGAGGCCACGCTCAACTGGCTTTTCCCCTGAAAAGCCTTCTGCCCTGTCACCATTTCGTACAGCACCGCGCCCAGGGAGAAGATGTCGCTGCGGCCGTCCACCTCCTTGCCCTCGACTTGCTCGGGCGACATGTATTGAAACGTCCCGACGATTGTCCCTTCCTCTGTCATCGCAGCGCGCGGCATCGCACCGGTCAGCGTGGCACCGGTGAGAACAGGCGCGGCCGGTTTGGCTAAGCCGAAGTCGAGAAGCTTGGCGCCGGTGGGTGTGAGCATGATGTTGCCGGGTTTGAGATCGCGGTGCACGACGCCACTGCGATGGGCCTTATCGAGCGCGTCAGCGATTTGCGCACCGTATTTCAGCACTTGTTCCAAGGGCAGCGGCCCTTTCCCCAGTCGCTTCGCTAGCGTCTCGCCTTCAACACACTCCATCACCAGGTAGTCGGTCCCAGCTTGATGGCCTACGTCATAGAGCACGCAGATGTGGGGATGATTTAGGCTGGAGATAGTTTTGGCTTCGCGCTCGAAGCGCTGTTTGCGGATAGGATCCGCGGAGACCTGCTCGGGGAGAATCTTGATGGCGACGGTGCGGTCCAACCGCGTATCTCTGGCGCGGTACACCTCTCCCATCCCGCCCGCGCCGAGCGGGACGCCGATCTCATAGGGGCCCAGCTTTGTGCCCGGGGTGAGAGGCATTGACGGCGCGATTATAACTCCGGAAAAGCTCCGCGATAGCAGCACTCGGTCCGGGAGCGGGCGCGAAGATCGCGAGAGAGCCGTCTCCGGCACGATATGGGCTGCCCCAGCCTTACCACCACAAAAGAAAGACAGTCAGTCTCCGGGGAGGAGGAAGCCATTAGACCGTATCGAACATGCTGGGAAAAAGCCTAAGCACCGGGGCTGCTAACTGGGCCTAATCCGACGGACAGGGCTAAACAGGGCAGCAAGCGCCATTTGATTTGCGATGGGTTCGGCATTCCACTGGCAATCAAACTGACCGGAGCCAACTGTCACTTCGACCCAGGCTTTACCCTTGCTCGATGTGAGTCCGCCGCTCCAAGGACCGCGTGGTCGGCCGCGCTGTCGCCCTGATTGTATGGTAGGGGACCGGGCCTACGACGCGGAGCACATCCGCCGGGCTTTGCGCGCCCGCCACATCCTGCCCCTGCTTGCAAGGCGCAATACGGAACATGGTAGCGGGCTGGGGCAATGGCGCTGGGTCGTGGAACGTACGTTCGCATGGCTAAATCAGTTCCGCCGTCTCCGGGTGCGGTACGAGAAACGGGCAGATACGCACCTGGCATTTCTAACCCTCGGGTGCATTCTGATCTGTTGGAAGTTCCTACGCGCCAAATACGCGTAGTTGTGCGGTTTTGCCGACGACGACAAGGCCAGGTGGGATCACTTCCGCTTTGCCGACCATCCACCCGCAGCGTATCCGCGCTGAAACGAATCGGTTGCCTTGACTAGCTGTGTGGCTGGATAATCGCCTATCCATTTTGCATCCGGGAGGATGCTTTGGTTCAACCCTTGGTGCCCTCGACTGCGTTCGCAGATGCATGGATTCAGGTCGATCGAACTGAAAACCCACGCTTCTTTGTGAACCTTCTGGATGCTACCCGCATTCGCCTTCTTGAACGCGCTCGCACGTCACCCAGGGAGTTCTTTGCGCCACTAGCTCTCCGCCCCGGACTCGACGTACTTGACGTTGGCTGCGGTACGGGGGACTTTCTTCGCCTGCTGGCTCCGATTGTTTCTCCGGGGACAGCCGTTGGTGTGGATCTCAGCGAGACCATGATTGCCGAGGCGCGCCAACGTTCTGCTGAGAACCTTGGCAACCTCTCGTTCCGGGTGGGGAGCGTTTTGGAACTTCCGTTCCCGGCGGAGAGCTTTGATCGCGTCATTGCAACGCAATTACTCCTGCATGTCCCTGATCCCCAGAAAGCATTGCTGGAGATAAGACGAGTTCTCGCCCCTTCCGGTGTAGTCTCGATCACGGAAATCGACTGGGGGACGCTGGTCGTGCAATCGTCGGACAACGAACTAGGGCGCCGGTTCAGCGACCTCGCCTGCAGGGAGCTGCGAAATGGGCTCATCATAAGAGAGCTTCCGGGCCAACTTCGCGAGCTTGGATTCAATCACATTCTCATCGCGCCTGAAGTTGAGGTCGCGCAGGATCTTGATGCGTTTTACAAATGGTTTGTAGAGCCGTCGCTAGGGCATTTCAAGAAAATAGGGGCGTTTTCTGAAGCTGAAGCTGACGCGTTCCTCAGCGACCTTAATGAACGCGCATGCCGCGGCCACTATTTCTCTTCTCGCACCTGCTACACAATCCTTGCATCTCAATCGAGTTGACAACCGCCTTAACGCATGCAGGCACAGCCGGAACAATTGACGCTCGGAGAAGCTTCTGATCGCTTGGATCGTCTTCCCGCGTCACGGTTCCACGCGAAAATACTGATTGTCGCTGCCCTGTCACTGTTGTTTGACACTTTGGATACGGCTGTGACCGGTTTTGTTCTCGCATCACTGCGCTCAGTCTGGCACTTCGATGCGAAAACAATTGGGGTCGTCTCTGCCATCGGGCTATCAGGCTATCTTGTGGGCTCTGCCATTTGTGGCTTTGTTGCTGATCGTATCGGTCGAAAAAAGACGATCCTGTTTACGCTAATTCTGTACTCAATCTTCTCCGCATCTCGAGGACTGTCCAAAACACTCAGCCTATTTGCCTTGTTGAATTTTTTTACTTGGTTCTTCGTCGGAGCTGAGAGTTCAACTGTTCCGCCTTACTTGGCGGAGTTGTGGCCCTCACGAATACGAGGAAAATTAGTTGGTTGGATGATGGCTTTTTTCGGAGCTGGCATTGCACTCTCGTCAGTCTGGGCGCTGCTGACCATTCCGACCCTGGGCTGGCGCTGGACGATGTTCCTGACCGCTCCCTTCGCGCTTATCGGTGGAGTCATGCGATCGGTGTTACCCGAATCGCCCCGGTGGTTGATTCGAACCGGTCGTCCGTCCGAAGCGGAGACCGTCCTCGTACGAATTGAGACGGAGGTTTCCCAATCCACTGGTCGCCCCCTCGCGCCGGTCATTCCGGGCCAGAGGGAGCAAGAATTGTCTGCAAGGCGGGCGGACCCAAGAGAATTGCTCGGAGTAGCGTACCGAAGTGTTACTCTCATGCTCTGGGCCGCCTGGTTCGCGGAATACGGCGTACTTTACACTTACCAGATTTTTCTCCCAACGATACTGTCTGCAGAAGGGCGTTCGATTGTGAACTCTTTCCGATATTCGGTCGTTATCTATTCCGCGGTAATTCCCGGGTATGTACTGGGAGGATATGTGGTCGAGGTGCTCGATCGCAAATACGCGATCTCGCTCTCATTTGTTGCAATTGCCGCGTTTGGAACACTATTTGGACACTCGCGATCGCCGGCCGAGATAATGACGTTCGCCGGAGCAACAGTTTTCTTTATCTCCCTTGGTTCCACTGCGATATACACCTACACTCCCGAACTTTATCCCACGGAGATTCGCGCGACCGCGATGGGGATCGCGTCTGCGTGGGGACGAGTGGGCGCCGTAACCATGCTGTTGGTTTTCGGACATTTCTTTGCGATCCACGGCAAATCGCTGATATTTCTGATTATCAACCCGATTCTCATCATTTCCCTAATTGTGGTTCTTTGTGTTGGTCCACGAACTCGCGGAAAGCCCCTTCAAGAGTCATAGTTCAGTGTTTGCAGAGAGCCTGAGCGGATGACGGGCAACCCTTCCGTAATCGGATAAGGGAAGGGTTGCCGACAAACCGGAAGTAATGGACGGCGATGTCATATAGAAGCTAGGTGTACCTGTTCGAGTGCGGTCGCGCAGGACAACTTTCTGTCGGTTTCTGTAGTCATCTGCACCTTTTCACCTTAAGCGCAAAGCATTATCGAACTGACGCACGAACATCTTGTCCTTAGTCCGCGGTTGCGTGTCCCGGCCCGGGTGGCCGGACAGTCGGCCGCGAATGTCGAGCCCGGAAGAGGGCAAAGTGATCCAGGACCTTCTCCTGGAACTCTTCGAGGTAAAGATAGATGGCCGGAGTGATGAAAAGGGTGATGAACTGCGACACAATCAGCCC
>Ga0306925_10001159_pt1 | contig 21161 bp, 16 predicted proteins | sample flu12Cox44000176_FD_203755 | JGI IMG/M metagenome (GOLD analysis project Ga0306925, IMG submission 203755) | Lab enrichment of tropical soil microbial communities from Luquillo Experimental Forest, Puerto Rico - flux8day.12C.oxic.44.000.176 (v2)... | ecosystem: Environmental > Terrestrial >... | reverse complement strand
TTCTTCAGGCACCCGATGACCGATGCTGGATCACAAACTGGGTCTGGCAGATGTCCTTCTGTGATTCGGGGATCCAATCGACCGTATAGCACGGTGCCGTCCGGTTGGATGCTGGCCAGGTGCTCGGAGTAGCGCCTTCGATCGAGGAACTACAAACCATGCCTACTGGGATGGTGCGGCTTGTGGTTTGCGCCTTCACTCAGAAAGCCAGCGGCCGCAAAAGCAGTGCGTTGCGAGTGCGGTTCGGTTGAGATTGATAAGGCCTCAACTTCCTGCGGTTTTGCTGAATGGTGATCGGGCTGCCGCTCACTGTCTCGGCCTCTATCACATGAAAAGTGCCGCGGCAACCGTCCAGAGAACATCCGCCCATAGAAACCTCTGAATTCGGAGAATTTCAAAGCCGCCGGTGAAGCTCGAAAACCTCGCGGCCGATGCCGATTCCGACCCGAGCCACCCCACCCCGAATCTGGGACTCGTGTCCTAGGGTGGAAGCGGCGTGACTGACGGCATCAGCCCCGTTTAAAGAGATGGGCGATCTTGCGGCCGGCTGCCTCTGCGACGTGGACGGTTACCTTGGCGGATTTTGCCGTGCCTTCGGCGATGTCCTTGCCCGCCTCCCTGGCGACGCCACCCGTACGATGGTAGGTTTCCTCAGCACCGTTTGCAGTTTTTGCGGCGATTGTTTTCGCGCCGTCACCGATGTGGGTTGCGGTGGTCTCGGTAACCTTCAGTCCATCCTTCCCGATGGCGTCGATATCATTGGCCGTTTCCTGCGTCCCTTTGGCGGTGTAGTGGACGATGACCTCGCTGCCTTCCTTCAATCCATGAAAGGCCCCCGTGCCAGCCACCGCCGCGACTTGTGCACCGTGAACTGCGGTCTGTTTTACGAAGTGAAGCGTGTGTTCGGTTCCATCGGCCAACTTGACGACAATTGTCTTGGCGGCGGCGTCTAGCTTGAGGATCTCCCCCATGAGAATTCCGTGACGCTGCTCGATCGCGAACGCCGATCCGCACAAGGCCGTTATTGCCATGGTTACAAAAAAGCTTTTGCGCATAATTTTCTCCCGCACCATCCCCATCCCGCAGCCTGTCCAATGCCCTCGATGGCCACCTACTTTCATCTGCCGATCCTTGAAAGTATTGTCCATACGGCAGATGCTAGCCCTCAAGACGAAAATCGAGGGAAATCCAACCCTAAAATATACGCCGCTGCCTCACAAATACCCAGCAAGGCTCCTTCCATTGCCGGGCCGTCTAGGTGCCAAGTGTTAGCCGATCCCCCAAGCCCCTGGTTTTTGTCGTTTTCTCAATCATTTCCGTGGGTTCTGGAGGGTGCGGGATGGGATCGGATACCGAGTCTCGCTGCGCGGCGGGCAGCGGATCACGGGTCTGGGCCACGGCCTCGGCCGCGCATATCCAAGTCATCTCCAGGGACCTGAAGGATCGAGCTCCGAACCGGCAGATCGACCTGTAGCCGGGCCCGGTTCAACTTGGAGAGTTGACCGGCAAGCCGCCCGCCCCATGTTCGGGTACAAAAGGAATCCTTTGCACGATCACAAGTCGGCGAGTGTCGATGAGGACCCCTCGCAGTCTCCGCAGGACGAGGTACCGCGTTTCGTCACCCAGGCTGGTTTACTTACATGCGAACGAACCTCCGTTTTTGCAGCCGGAGCGTCCATCGTCAGTTGGTATGGGCCCCAGGTGCCGATATGGACTCGCGCGGGTACGCCGATTGCCAAGTCTGGACGTGCGAATCACCTCATAGGGTGAATTCAGATCTGGAACCGGTAGCCCACCCAGGGCTCGGTGATCACGTGCCTCGGATGGGCCGGGTCCTTCTCGATTTTTTTCCTGACCTGATTGATGAAAGTTCGTAGGTACTCGACCTCGTCGCCGTAGTCCGGTCCCCAGACTGCCTGCAGGAGCTTGGTGTGCGCAATCGTCGCGTTCGCATTGGTTGCCAGAAAGTGGAGAAGATCAAATTCTTTGGGTGTGAGCCGAACCTCCTTACCGCCAACTTTCACACTCCGTGCCGCGGGATTGATCTCCAGGTCTCCGGCCTGGATGACAGAAGCGTCACCAGTGACGGGAATGCGGCGCAACGATGCGCGAATCCTGGCCAGCAGCTCCGGCATGCTGAACGGCTTGGTGACGTAGTCATCGGCGCCGGCATCCAAGGCGGCAACTTTGTCTCCTTCCGCGTTGCGCACCGTCAGCATGACGATCGCGACTTCCGAGGTGGCACGGATGATACGGCAAGCCTCCAGTCCTCCGATGCCCGGCATATTCAAGTCCAGCAGGATCAGATCGAAGCGCTGGGCGCGCACGGCCTCTAAGGCTTCCTCTCCTGACCGGGCATCATGCACTTCGTAACCTTGGCCCGTTAAGCTGGTTCTCATAATCCGACGGATCTGCGGTTCATCATCCACTACCAGAATCTTGGCTGAACTCATGGAAGCGTTTCTTTCGTGAGAGGCAACGTGACGGTGAACCTCGCGCCTTTTCCCGGCACGCTGGTGATCGAAGCGTCTCCGCCATGAGCGCGGGCTATCTCCCTCACCACCGAAAGGCCGAGGCCGAACCCCGGTACCGCGTGAGGCGTCAATCGTCCCCGATAGAATCGCTCAAAGACTCTTTCCGCGTCCGCGCCAGCGATGCCTGGCCCATCGTCCCCGACCCAGAATCGGACCTCCGACGGGCGTGTTTCGGCGCCGATTTGAATGGGCGATTGGCCTGGCGCATGCTTCAGGGCATTGTCGACGAGTTGCCGGAGGGAGAGCTGAATCAGGTCCCGATCGATGTAAACCGCGCCAATGTCACGGCCCGCAATCCTTTCGACGGGTCGATCTTCCAATCGGGGTCGCATCTGCGCGACCACCGTTTCGATCAGCTCGTTTGGTGAAACCAGCGAGCGATGGAGCTTGAACTTGCCACCCTCGATGCGCGACATCTGGATCGCGTCGCTCACCAGATCGTTGAGACGATCGGTCTCGTCATTAACAATACTCAGATACTCGCGGTATTGCCCGGTGAATTGCGGGTCTGCGAGCACACTGGTGGTTGCCGCCTTGATGGAAGTCAGGGGCGTCTTGAACTCATGCGCGATGGCATCGAGGAGGGTTGATTTCAGCTCCTCGCTTTGCCGCGCGGCTCGGGCGAGGTTTTCGATCTCCTGGGTGCGCGCACGCTCTAGCCCGATGGCGACCAGGCTGGAGATGGCATCGACCGCCGTGTCCGAGACGACGCCGCGAAGGGCGAGCACACCGGCTGGCCGAGTCCCTAACCGAATCACGGCGAAGCGGGAACCGGATTCGTCGGCGACCGTGCCGCTCTCACCGGCAAGGGCCTGGTGCACCACCTCGACCGGGACGGCAAGGTCTTCTGGGCCCGCCAGGTAGGTTTGTTCCGAAGTCAGATCGTAGAGCGCCACGGCCCGTAACTCGAAGGCTTCGGCGACGTGGCGGGCGAGCCGAGATGGCACGGAGCTGTTGCCTGAATCGAGAAGGATGGATCGTCCCAGAGAGTAAAGCCTCTCCAATTCGAGCTGACGGCGAATGGCGGCGTTGGCCTGCCGCTTGACGCTCGCCGATAGCTGGCTGGCGACGGTGGCGGTGACGAGGAAGGCCACCAGCGCGACGACATTCTGGGGATCCCCGATTGTCAGCGTACCGACCGGTGGTAGGAAGAAGAAGTTATAGCAGAGCGTCCCCGCAAGGGAAGCCACGATCGCTTCAGTGAGGCCCCAGCCTCTGGCAATGAAGAGGACCGTAATGAGGAAGGCGAAGCCTGTTGTTGTCTGATTAACCCCTGCGAACCAACATACCGCCGTCACCGCGGCAACCGCCAGAATCGTCGCCAGCAGCTTTCCACCTGTCCACAACCAGGAATCGTTTGAAGACGGCAATACCTGCATTCTAAGCCCGGCAGAAAGAATCCTGACCTCGCGGGCACTCGATGGCATGAGGGTTACCGATTACCGGCCGCCAATCCACCATCGGCGAACCGCCACCGCCGACCAGACCGCCTCCACGAGGCCGAATGGCCAGGCACCCTGCAGAAATCCGTAGGCCGACCCCATCATGCACGATCCGGCGAAAGCCAGAACAAACCAACGGCTGCGCTGCTCGAGCGAGTAGCACACCAACATCCCTGTCACCGCGACGAGGCCGAACAGCGTCAGCTTGTCGATATGCATGCTCTCTCACTCATCGTAACCGTGAGAGCAGGAAATGGCGCCACCTTCATGAAATCCTGACGACTCCTTTATGCAATTTTTATGAAAGCTCGCCTATCGTGGAGGTTCGCGAGAGGGTGACGCTGACTATGACTCCACTCGCTCCGGGGGATCAGCTCGACCAGTATCATTTGGAGGAACTTGTGGCGTGTAGCGGAATGGCGTCCATCTTCCGAGCCACAGACACTCGCTCCGGAACTCAGGTCGCCGTCAAAATCCCGCATCTCCAAGCGGAGTGCGATGTCGTCTTCTACGACCGATTCCAGCGGGAAGCTCAGATTGGCCGGCAGCTCGATCACCCGAGCGTGATCAAGGTGATGGAGCAGAAGAAACCCAGCCGGGTCTACATGGTTATGGAGTGGGTGGAAGGGCGGCTATTGCGTGACATACTCGCCGAGGCCGGCAAATTCAACCCTCCGCGTGCCGTTCGGATGGCCCTGGCTTTGTGCGACGCCCTCGACTATATTCACTCCCACGGAGTGATCCATCGGGATCTCAAGCCCGAAAATATCATGGTCGGCTGCGAAGATCAGATCAAGCTCATCGATTTTGGGATCGCGGCAAAAGCCGGCGCCCGCCGTCTGACCTTCGGCAAACTCTCGAATATCATGGGCACGGCCGAATACATCTCTCCCGAGCAGGTCAGGGGCCGGCGCGGCGACGCGCGCAGCGACCTGTATTCGCTCGGCGTCGTCCTCTACGAGATGCTGACGGGTAAGACGCCGTTTCCGGGCCCCAATCCGTTTGCGGTGATGAACGCGCGGCTGCGAGTCGATCCCGTCCCGCCACGCGCAGTGAATCCCACTCTATCATCTGAACTGGAAGCGATCCTGCTTCGCGCTCTCGCTCGGGACCGCGAAAACCGGTACGCTCGCGCCGCCGACCTCGCCCATGATCTCGAGCACCCCGACTCGGTACGGGTTGCCGACTCGCCCGCGCCCAGCGCTCCGTTGTCGACGAGAGTGCTGTGGTATTCCGCACTCGCGGCGATTCCAGCCGCGATCTTCTTGCTCCTCCTCTACGTCGCCCGGATCCAATAGAATGTCACGGCCGCAGGGTGCTTTTTTAATGCGGTCGCCGATGGGTTTCATGCGGCGCCGACGCGGTCTCTACGGAATCCTGATGCGGCGCTTGGGACTTCCTTACGGTTGAATCTGTATCCTGTAAACCGAGGATGAGGACCTGGAACAGAACTGAGACTTCGGCGGACCAGTCTTGCAAGGGGTTTGATTCGATCCTCGCGCCGGACCGCCACCCGTGCGCTAGAACCTTAGAAATAGTGGTACCTTATATCGGCTCAGAGCTAACCGGCAGGGCGATGGAGCGCGCGGCGGTTTTGGCAGCCGGACTCAACGTGGTCCTGAGACTGGTGGCGGTCTACGTGGCTCCCTATCCCGCCGATCTCGACTGCCCGGCCGCGATGAGGACCACCCAGGCTCGCGCTTGGCGGAGCTTGCGCAGCGATCCACCTTGCCTTCATCTGTCGAGCTGGTCGTTGCTCGCGATCTCAGCGATGGTCTTCGTCGAGTTCTGCCACCTGGGTCCACGGTGTTGCTGGGAAGCCGAAGGCGCTGGTGGCATCCTTTGTTTCGCCGTGGGTTGGGCAAGCGTGTTTGTGACCTATCCTGCCGAACAGGGCGGGAATCCGAACCTCAGCAAGCTCGGGGTCGAAAGCGCGCCTACGGCGAGTCAGCCGGGCGGCAACATGGAAGGCAAAGAGGTCCGCTTCGGCATCGCGAATTCCGCCCTGTTTGCCGTGATCACCACCGACGGCAGCTGCGGCGCCGTAAACAGCATGCACGACAGCTTCACGCCGCTTGGCGGATGATTCCGCTGCTCAATATCCAGCTCGGTGAAATCATTTTCGGAGGCGTAGGCTCAGGCTTGTACGGAATGCTGCTTTTCGCCGTCCTCTCAGTGTTCATTGCGGGACTCATGGTGGGGCGCACGCCCGAGTACTGGTGCAAGAAAATCGAGCAGAAAGAGGTCAAGATGGCGATGCTTTCCGTGCTGGTCGCGGCTTTGAGCATTCTTGGCTTCTCCGCCTTTGGCTCGGTGGCCCACTTTCCCGAAGACAGCTACATCAATCCGCCGGGCCCTACCCCGGCCAATCAGCAAAAACGGCCCGCACGGATTGACTCAGGTGCTCTATGCCTATAGCAGCGGCACCGGAAACAACCGCAGCGCCTTTGCAGGGATCAACGCTAACACGCCGTTCTTCAACACCACCATCGGCCTGGCGATGTTCGCAGGCCGGTTTCTTATGATGATTCCGCTGCTCGCCATGGCGGGCAGCCTGGCGGCCAAGAAGCGCATCCCGGTCTCTGCCGGGACGTTTCCGACGCACAGCCCTCTAGTTGTCGCCCTCCTGGTCGGCGTGGTGCTGATCGTAGAAGCACTCACCTACTTCCCAGCGCTTTCGCTGGGACCGATTGTGGAACATTATCTGATGCAGGACGGTAAGCTGTTTTCGCTTCTACTGAATCCGGGCGTGGTGTGGGGGTAACATAATGCCAGTGGCCACCGAGCAACAACCTATTGCCGAAGATGTAACTCTGCTGATCCCGAAGAAGGCTCTGAGGGCACGGCCGCTGTTTGATCCTCCGATCGTGAAACGGGCTTTCGGAGATTCGTTCCGAAAACTCGCACCGCGGCTGATGCTGAAAAACCCGGTAATGTTCGTGGTCGAGGTCGGCGCGGTGATTACCTCGGTGCTATTCGCGCGCGATCTCGCCGTAGGAGCTCCGATCGCCGGCTTTACCTTCCAGATTACGCTCTGGCTCTGGTTTACGGTGCTGTTTGCAAATTTCGCCGAAGCCATGGCTGAAGGCCGTGGGAAGGCCCAGGCCGACGCGCTGCGCAAGACCAAAACGGAAACCACCGCCCGCCGGGTGATGGGCGGCCGGATGGAAACCGTGGCGGCCACGCAATTGCGCTCTGGCGATATCGTCATCATTGAGCAGGGTGAGATTATCCCCGGTGACGGCGATGTCATCGAAGGCATCGCCAGCGTGGATGAATCCGCCATTACTGGCGAGAGTGCTCCTGTGATTCGCGAGTCCGGCGGTGATCGCAGCGCCGTAACCGGCGGCACACGTGTGCTCTCCGATTGGATCCGCGTCAAAATCACCTCCAACCCCGGTGAGACGTTCCTCGACCGCATGATCGCCTTGGTCGAGGGCGCCCAGCGCCAGAAGACGCCTAACGAGATCGCGCTGAACATAGTGATCGCCGGCCTGACGCTGATCTTCTTGTTCGCCGTCGTCACGCTGCAGCCTTTTGCGGCCTACAGTGTCGCCTCGAGCGGTAGCGGCGCCGTGCCCTCCGTGACGGTGCTGATTTCCTTGCTTGTCTGCTTGATTCCGACCACCATCGGCGGACTGCTCTCCGCCATCGGTATTGCAGGCATGGATCGCGTGATGCAGCACAATGTACTGGCTATGAGTGGCAAGGCCGTCGAGGCCGCGGGCGATGTCAACACGCTCCTGCTTGATAAGACCGGCACCATTACGCTCGGTAACCGCCAGGCCGTCGAATTCATTCCCTTGGCGCACGTCGAGGAGCATGAGCTGGCCGATGCCGCCCAGCTTTCGAGTCTCGCCGACGAAACCCCCGAAGGCCGTTCCATCGTCGTGCTCGCCAAGCAGAAATTCAACATTCGCGGGCGCGAAGTGATGGACCACGAGGCGCGCTTCATCCCATTCACCGCGCAGACGCGCATGAGCGGCGTCGATCTAGATGGCCGGCGTATTCGCAAGGGTGCTACCGAATCGGTGGCCCAGTTCGTCCGCGAGCACGGTGGTACGGTACCGCCCGAACTCGTCGCAATCACCGACCGCATCTCGCGCTCGGGCGGAACTCCGCTGGTGGTGGCCGATCGCGGCCGCGCGCTGGGGGTTGTGCACTTAAAGGATGTAGTCAAGGGCGGCATGCGCGAGCGCTTCTATCAGCTCCGCGCCATGGGCATCCGCACCGTGATGATTACCGGCGACAATCCGCTGACTGCTGCCGCCATTGCTGCCGAGGCCGGCGTCGATGATTTCCTGGCGCAGGCTACGCCCAAAGACAAGATGGACCTGATTAAGAGGGAGCAGGCTGGCGGGCGTCTTGTCGCCATGACTGGCGACGGTACCAATGACGCCCCGGCACTGGCCCAGGCCGATGTCGGCCTCGCCATGAATACCGGCACGATGGCGGCAAAAGAGGCTGGCAACATGGTAGACCTCGACAGCAATCCGACGAAGCTGATCGAAGTCGTGGCTATCGGAAAGCAACTGCTGATGACGCGTGGGGCGCTTACGACGTTTTCAATCGCCAACGATGTCGCCAAGTACTTCGCCATTCTGCCCGCAATGTTTAGTGCCACGTATCCGGCGCTAGCAACCCTGAATATCATGGGCCTGCGCACCCCCCAAAGCGCTGTGCTGGCGTCGGTGATCTTTAACGCCCTGATCATCATCGCGCTCGTGCCGCTGGCTCTGCGCGGCGTCAAATACCGGCCGACGAGCGCAGCTGCCATGCTGCGGCGCAACCTTCTGATCTACGGCCTAGGCGGGGTGATTGCTCCGTTCCCAGGCATCTGGCTAATCGACCGCCTGCTGGGGTTGCTGCGCCTGGCGTAAGCAGCGGGAAATGAACCAAATCAAAATCGCAATACGCGCCACGATCGTGCTGACGATCCTCACGGGCCTGGCCTACCCGTTGTTGGTCACCGGCCTGGCCCAGGCGTTTTTCCACCGCCAGTCTCCGCCAGTCTAATGGCAGTTTGGTCGGGAAGAACGGAATCGCCATTGGCTCCGAACTGATCGGCCAGCGATTCACCAGGCCGGAATACTTCCATGGGCGCCCTTCCGCAGCCGGCAATGACGGGTACGACGCTACGGTCTCCGGCGGTTCGAGTCTTGGCCCCACCTATCAGAAACTGGTGGACCGGGTGCAAGCCGATATCAAAAAACTCCGGGCCGAAAACCCCGGGTTTACCGGTCCGATCCCCGCCGATCTGCTGACATCCTCCGCGAGCGGCCTCGATCCGCATATCAGTCCTGCTTCGGCCGAAGCTCAGCCCGCCCGAGTAGCCGCCGCGCGCGGCGTGACTCCCGACCGCATCCAAGCATTGGTCGACCGACGTACGGAAGGCCGCCAGTTGGGCATCTTGGGCGAACCGCGTGTCAATGTGCTTCTTCTGAATCTCGATGTCGATCGGACGACTCCTGTCCGAAAATAGAGATGAGGTGAGCGGAGCGACCGACCGCAGGCCCAACCCCGAGGACCTTCTGCGCCGCGTCGAGGCGGATGAACGCCGCGAACGGCGTGGCCGGCTGAAAGTGTTTCTGGGCTATGCCTCCCGCGTTGGCAAATCCCTGCGTATGGTGCAGGAGGGCCGCCGCCGCAAAGAGCGCGGGCAGGATGTCGTTGTCGGCGCCATTCAACCCGTGGTGCCCGCTGAGGTTCAGGCAATCCTTACGAAGGTGGAGGTGATTCCCATGGTTCGCTGGGTGCATGCCGGGCGGACCTACGAAGTCATCGATCTGCCGGCTCTATTCCGCCGTCATCCGGGAGTTTGCCTGATCGACGGCCTGGCCAACGACAATCCCCCAGGCAGCCGCAATCGCAAGCGCTGGCAGGACGTCAACGATCTGCTCGACCGCGGCATCTCCGTGATCACCGCGGTGAACTTGCAGCACATCGAAGAGCAGCAGGGGGCGGTCGAACGCATTACCGGCAAGCGTGCCACGCAGTGCGTTCCCCAGGCCTTTCTAGCGGATGCCGATGAAATCGAAGTGGTCGATGCACCTGTCGAAGAACTCCAGGCCACGGCTGGCGAAGCCGGCATTCGCGATCCACGGCGTCTCTCTGAATTGCGCGAATTGGCTCTGTTACTGGCAGCCGACGTGGTTGACCAGCAACTCCTCGATTATCTTGGCTCCCATCATTTAATACCCCAGTGGGGGACACAAGAACGAATCCTGGTCTGCCTGACGCCCCAGAGCGACCCCGAGATGCTGCGGGCGGGCCAGCGCAACTCGCGGCGCTTTCACGGAGGGCTCTTGGCCGCGCATATGGAACAAGAAGGGTTGTCCGCCACGGATCAGAAGCTTCTCGACCAGCAGCTGGCGGCAGCCCGGGAGGCTGGGGCGGAGGTGCACTGTCTCAAGCGCGCTGATTTTGTCGGCGCTATTCTCGAATTGGCGCGCGAACAGCGCGTCACCCAGATCTTCATCGGCCACAGCCTCCGCCGTCCGCGGTGGTTTAGGCGCAGTCTGGTTGACCGCCTGATCGACGCCGCCGACTCGATCGACATCCGCCTCTTCCCGCACCGGGGGAAGCCATGAGTTCTCCAGGCCGCGGACAACTCAAGATCTATCTTGGATACGCTGCCGGCGTCGGGAAGACATACCAGATGTTAGATGACGCTCAGGAACTGCGCCGTCGCGGAGTGGACGTCGTCATCGGCTATTTCGAACCGCACGGACGCAACGATACCATCGCGAAAGGCGAAGGGTTGGAACTGATTCCGCGAAAAATCATCGAGTACCGCGGGACGCGCTTGGAAGAGATGGATACCTCGGCGATCTTGAGGCGCCGGCCGGCGGTCGCCGTGGTGGACGAGTTCGCCCACACGAATGTGCCCGGATCCGAGCGCCTCAAGCGGTGGGAGGACGTACGCGTGTTGCTGGACACGGGTATCGATGTCCTCACGACAATGAACGTCCAGCACCTGGAGAGCCTGAATGACCAGGTGTACAGCGTAACCGGTGTGCGGGTACGCGAGACCGTGCCCGATTGGGTCGTGGATGAAGCCGATGAGGTTCGCTTCATCGATCTTACGCCACGCGCGTTGCGCAACCGTTTGGAACGTGGAGTGATCTATGGGACCGAGAAGGCCCACCAGGCGATGGAGCACTTCTTCACCGAATCCAACCTTGGCGCGCTTCGCGAAATAGCGCTACGGTACGCTGCCCATGAGGTGGAGGAAAAACTCGAGGCTCGACCGGTCGAGGGCTTCTCCGAAGGTCCCCCCGAGCGGATCCTGATCTGCCTGACGGGCAACCCTTCCTCCGCGTCGCTGATCCGCCGCGGCAAGCGCGTAGCCGATTACTTGCGCGGCGATTGTCTGGCGTTACATGTGCTTCCACGCGGAGGGTGGGATGAAGTCCCCGCTACAATCCGCGAGGCCGTGGAACGTCACATGCACTTTGCTCGGAACCTCCGCATCGACACGCACGCCATTTCGGATGCCGATGTTCCGGCGGCGATTGCGAACTTCGCCCGCGCACGGCGAATCACCCAAATCTTTATGGGACGCTCGGCGCCGCGCCCGTGGTTTAAGCGGTGGCAGGAGACTCTCGTGCGGCAGGTGGTTGCGCTTTCTTCCGACACCCAGATCACCATCGTCGCCGAACGTCGGCACTGATCCGGCAAAAATTGTAATTTCCGGGCGCTGGCCATCTTACGCATGATGGTTCGGCGGGTTGCGTCCGGGACGACCAGAAACGAGACTCCTAAAAAACCTTGCCTAGGCCTTGACAAGAGGCCATGGTGTGGATACCGTTAGGCAATCGAGCGGCACCGTCTGACGGCTCAGACGGCGGTCCAATATGTAGTTCGTATTGGCGACGATGGCTGTCCGGTGCCGACCGGAGCTTCCCGTGGAGGGGGTTTTGGGGTGTGAGTTTGAAGAAATGCATTGTGACCGGGTACGCTGACTGGCGTGTCACGTTCTGTTTTTTCGACATCGATCGGGTCTTTCATCGAGAGAGCCTAGGAGGGCTTCCCATGTTACGGAACCTGCTGCATCTAATTACCGTTTGCTTGTTATTTTTCATTGCTGTGCCCGGCCTTTTCGGTCAGGTCAGCACGGCCGATATCGTCGGCACCGTAACCGATCAGGCTGGCGCGGTGGTCGCCGACGCTTCGGTGACGGTGGACAACGTGGACACCAGGGAAAAGCGCGCCACGACCACCGGTGGTTCTGGCGATTTTGTATTTAATCTTCTGCAGCCGGGGCGGTACACGGTTTCCGTACAATCCAAAGGCTTCAAGATGGGCACCGCCAGTCTGACGGTGTCGGCCGGGGATCGGGCTCGTGCCAACGTGGAATTGCAAGTGGGCGACGTGGCGCAGGCGGTGCAGGTGGAGGCTCAGAGTCCAGCGCTGCAAAGCGACTCGGCCACTCTGACGACGGTTCTGGCCTCGCAATCGGTGCAGGATCTGCCGTTAAACGGTCGCAATTATGTAACCTTAGTGCAGAGCACGGTCGGGGTCTACGCGGGGCCGTCGAATTCGATTTTGAGCGGAACGCGTCCCGACGAGCGCCGGCAGACGGCCAACATCATAGCCAACGGTCAGAACGAAGTGTTCAACAACCAGATGATCGACGGCATGGACAACAACGAGCGGGAGCAATTCACCATTCTCATGCGGCCGTCGATTGACATGATCCAGGAAGTGAAGGTCGATACCAACAGCTACCCGGCAGAAGTGGGCCGGGCGGGCGGCGCGGTGGTCAATCTGCTCACCAAGTCCGGGACCAACAGCTTCCACGGCGGTCTTTACGAGTATTTGCGCAACGACAAGCTCAATGCGAACGACTTTTTTTCCAATAAGACCGGGGTTCCGCGTCCCGAGTACCGCCAGAACCAGTTTGGGGGGTCCGTGGGCGGCCCCATCCGGAAGGACAAGACGTTTTTCTTTGGCGATGTCGAAGTACTCAGGATCCGCCAGGGCGTTCCCACGGGGGTGATTTTCACGCCCACTCTGTTTGAAGAGCAGAACCCGGGGAATTTCAGTGATCAACCGGGAGGGGTCATCATTCCGCCCTCTCAGCTCGATCCGGTTGCGCTGAAGTATTGGAAATTGTTCCCGGCCCCGAATACGGGAGCTCCGGGCTTCCTCGGAGCCAACTATAGCGCCAACGTCAATAAAGCATACAACAGCACGACTTACGACGCCCGCATCGATCATCACTTCTCCGAGAAGGACAGCCTGTTCGGGCGATTCTCTTACAATCCGACGTATAACTCGCAACCCGCGCTGTTCCCCGATGCGACCGTCGACGGGCTAAAGGTGAGCGCGGGCGGAGGAATCTTCCCGGGACCTTCCGAAGCCGACGCTCAGGGTTACATGCTAGACTACGTGCACATCTTCAGCCCGACGATACTGATGGAATTGAAGGCTGGATTCACGAGACTCTGGCTTTACACCTCCGCCCCGAATCAGGGCACGAATGCGAGCCAGAAATTCGGCATGCCGAACACGGACGTAAGCGACCAGATATCTGGGCTGGCAACGATCGACATAGTCCCGATGCGAGGCGTGGGCAGCAGCTTCGTTTTAGGCGACGACCGGTTTGTTCCCATCTTAGACATCAATAATGTGTTCCAGCAACAGGGATCGCTCACCTGGACCAGAGGCACTCACAACATCAAGACCGGGGCGAGCCTGATCCGCCGGCAGCTCAACTATTATCAGAATACCTTCGGTTTAGCGTACTTCCGGTTCACCCAGGACGAGCCGCACGATCTGGTAAATTTCCTGGAAGGCATGCCGGACGAGATTCAGCGGCAGATTAATCCTAAGCGCCAGTATTTCCGCTTTTGGGAGCCGGCTCTCTATGTGCAGGATGACTGGCACGCGAAATCCTGGCTGACTCTCAATCTGGGCTTGCGGTGGGATCATTTCAGCCCCATCACGGCCGCCCAGGGAGAACGCTCCAACTTTGACCCGGTTCTCGCCGCGGCCTGCACGCCTTCCAATTGCAACCCCTTCCGAGTCGGCGCGACGGCGGGAGTCAAGTCCTATTGGACGAACTTTGAGCCGCGGTTTGGTTTCGCGGTTACTCCACGGGCAGGTTTTGTAGTGCGCGGTGGTTTCGGCATGAGCCGTTACGCTCAAGACTATGCCTCCGGCTCCATGAATCTCTATAATCCGCCGTTTGTTCCTCTCAATCTCGACTGCTTCCCGCAGACCGGCACCGGGGCGTCGGCTTGCCCAGCCGGCAGTGGGAAACTATTTCAAGGCGCGCCTCCTGTTACCATTCCCGTGATCAACAACCAACTGCCCGGCACCGTCGGTGCTCACGCAACGGACTATCCGCAGGCCTACATCATGCAATGGAACACCACCATCCAGAAGCAGTTTGGCGCCAACGTGGTCAGCGTGGGCTATGTCGGTCAGGTGGCCCGGCATCTGCAGTACGCGCCCAACATCAACATTCCGCCGCCGAGTCAGGCCGGCCCGGGTATATACAACCCACGAGTCTTTGCCGGTGTCATGCCGAACCTGGCTTCCATCAACTACTACACGGCGACAGGCGCCTCCGAATACAACGCGGCTCAGCTTAGCTTCGAGCGGCGCTACGCGAAGGGCCTCACGGCGAACGTCAATTACACGTTCGCCCGCAGTCTCACCAACATTTCCGATGGCGGCACTACGGGCGCGGCGACGGTGGGAGCGATTCTTCCCAATAACCGAAGCTACGACTGGGGTAACTCGGATATCGGCATTAAGCACCGTATTTCGTTCCGCGTGAACTATGAGCTTCCTTTCGGAAAAGCGGGAAGCCGCATGACCCAGCTCGCCCTCGGCGGATGGCAGGCCAACCTGCTGGCCTTCTATCAGTCGGGTGTCCCATTCACTGTTCTCGATACCGCGACTCCGGTTCCTTCCAACGTGAGCAACCTGGTAACCGCGGATCGTCCGAACGTCGTAGCGGGCGTCTCCTATGTGCCGGCCAATCAGAATTACAACAACTGGATCAACGTCAATGCTTTTACTCCGCAGCCGGTTGGCACGGTCGGCGACGAAATGCGCGCCCAATTATATGGGCCGCACCAAAGGAGTGCCGATTTCTCGCTGTTCAAGGATTTCCGACTCCGCGAGGCGATGAAGCTGCAATTCCGGGCGGAAGTCTACAACATCACCAACACGGAGAACTTTGGCCAGCCCAACATCAACATCACCAAGTGGAGTTCGACGCCTTATACCAATGCTGCGGGCAAACAGTTGGCGACGGGCGGGCCGGGCGCGACGCCGATTCTCGGCGCCGGCGGGTTCGGCCAGATCACCGGATCGAACTTAGCTCTGAACCCGCGGCAGTTTCAATTCGCCTTGAAGCTGATCTTCTAACATGAGGACCTGCTGGTTTGTGCTGTCGTCGATGGTCCTGGCATCGATGGCGCCGATTCTTACGCAGGAATTGCCGGCGGGTGTGGTTGCGCAACCAGGCTCCACACCCGCCCTAAAGAATCCGCTTGACACACCGGCGGACGCGGAGCTGGGCCGGAAGACTTTCGTAACCTCGGGCGGCTGTTCGTATTGCCATGCGAACGACGGAACGGGTGGTCGCGGCGCAAATCTGACCAACGGGGAATACCGCTTTGGGGGATCGGATGCTCAATTGTTTGAAACCATCCGTGACGGCATTCCCGGATCGGACATGCCACCGACGCGAGGACCCGATCCGGAGATCTGGCAGCTTGTCGCATTCGTGAAGCGGCTCGGTAGTCAAGGCTTGAACGAGAAGGCATCCGGGGACGCGGCGGCCGGCAAGTTGATCTATGACACCAAAGGCGGTTGCGCGGGTTGTCACAGTATCCACAACACCGGCGGAATCCTCGGACCCGACCTCACGCGCGTCGGCCGCCGGCGTTCGCTGCGGTTCCTGGAAGAATCAATCATCCGGCCGGAAGCCGACCTGCCCTTGGATTACCGAGGAGTGCGAGTGGTGATGGCATCCGGGGAAACGGTCACGGGAATACGGCTCAACGAAGACGATGTCTCGATCCAGTTGCGGGAGGTTAACGGCAGCTTGCGCGCGTTCCTGAAGGACAGCCTGAAAGAGATTCGCCGTGAGAGTCCATCACTGATGCCGGCGTATGGATCCGCTCTGAGCCCGAGGGAGATCGAGGACTTGGTAGCTTACTTGAGTTCCTTAAGGGGAACGCCATGAGGGCATTTTCGATGGAGCGGGTTCTGGCGGCGGTGGCGCTGTTAGGCGCGAGTGTGCTGTTGAAGAGCCAGGGCCTACCGGTTACCTACGACCGGTTGTTGAAGGCCGATCAAGAACCGGGAAACTGGCTGATGTACTCCGGCACCTACAATTCATGGCGATACAGCAGGCTGGATCAAATCAACACCGCCAACGCGAGCCGTCTGAAACCGAAATGGCTGTTTCAGATGCGGACTCGAGAAAAGGTAGAGTCCACGCCGCTCGTGGTGGATGGGATCATGTATCTGACCCGGCCCGAGAATGACATCATCGCTCTCGATGCCGAAACCGGCCGCACTCTCTGGACGTATGAATACCGCAATCCGGCCCGGCTCTTCCCCTGCTGCGGCCGTGTGAATCGTGGCGTCGCGATTCTGGGCGATCGGCTCTTCATGAATACGCTGGATATGCACGTCGTGGCAGTGGAGGCGCGATCCGGGCGGGAGCTCTGGCGAAAACAGATGTTCGACTACGCGGCCGCCGGCGGCTATGCCGCCACCGGAGCTCCGCTAGTCGTGAAGGACAAAGTCATTGTCGGGATGGCCGGCGGCGAAAAAGGCGTCCGTGGGTTTCTGGATGCCTATAACGCCGCGACCGGCGAGCTCGTATGGCGCTTCCATACTATTCCCGAACAAGGCGAGCCGAACTACACGTGGAGTGCGGATTCGGGCGAACGAGGCGGGGCCGCCACCTGGAACACCGGTTCGTACGATCCGGAGCTGAACACACTCTATTGGGGGACGGGGAACCCTTGGCCCGATACCAACGGAGATGTTCGCCTGGGTGACGATCTGTACTCATGCTCCGTGATTGCCCTGGACGCGGATACGGGAAAGCTGAAGTGGCACTTTCAATTCACCCCGCATGACGTACACGACTGGGACTCGACACAGGTACCGGTACTGGCGGATGGCGAGTTCCGTGGGCGCGCCCGAAAACTGTTGCTGTGGCCGAATCGGAACGGATTCTTTTACGTGCTCGACCGGCAGACCGGCGAATTCCTGCTCGCCAAGGCATTCGTCAAGCAGACCTGGACCAAGGGTTTCGACGACAAGGGCCGGCCCGAGCTCGTCGCCGGTAACGAGCCGACTCCCGAAGGCAACACCGAGGTTTGGCCGGGCGTGGATGGCGGGGCTAACTGGATGGCGCACAGTTACAGCCCCTTAACGAAGTGGCTCTATACCTTCGCGCGCGAGGAGCACCGCGTATACAGCAAAAGCGTGTACCGGGCACCGACTACAGAAGAAGAAGTCGCGGGCTTCCGAGGACGTCCCCAGTTTCCCCCGGAGGACAGTTTCGGAAAAGTGATTGCGATCGACCCCGGTACCGGGGAGATCCGGTGGGAGCATCGGGTGCTGACACCGCCGTGGTCCGGCGTGATGGCGACGGCGGGAAATCTGGTTTTTGGCGGCACGATGGAAGGCAACGTCTTTGCTTTGGATGCTCGTTCGGGCAAACTGCTGTGGAGGTTTCTTGGCAACGGCCCGGTTTATGCAGGGCCGATCAGCTTTCTCAGCCACGGCAAACAGCACGTGTCGCTGGCAGTGGGTGACGTCTTAATGACGTTTTCATTGGACGGAGAGTAATCGTCCGGAATTGGTGTACCGGAGGGGTGCCGGTGCATTCGAGCCAAACAGCGGGGGGCAAGCATGAGACGCGGCGAACAATGGTTGTGTGTCCAAAATAGTCTTTCGGTTTTCGTGTTTTGTATTCTAGCTGCTTTGCTGGCGCCGGCTAGAGCCCAGGCGCAGGCGCTGCTGGGCGAGATAAACGGCAACGTCGTTGATTCGACACAGGCGGCGATCGTCGGGGCCAGAGTCGTCGCCACGAATCCCGACACCAATTTCAGCCGCCAGACCACCACCAACTCCGTGGGTGGGTATACTCTTGCTGACTTGCCGCCGGGCAAATATACCATTGTCGTCACCGCCCCGGGGTTTCAAACCTATAGCGAGACCGGCGCGACCGTCGCGCCGAATGCGGTCTTGCGCGTAGACGTGATATTGACGGTGGGACTGGTGAACGAAACCGTGGCGGTTGTGGCCTCGGCCGCCGCCTTGCAGACCGACCGCGCCGACATCCGAGCGGAAATGACACAGCAGACATTGGCCAATGTGCCCGTGCCCATTGGACGCAACTACCAGATGCTGTTCGTGACGCTTCCCGGTGTTTCGCCAGCGCAAAACGGCAACTCGTTCGCCGCCAATCCGACCCGCTCCATCAACTTCTCGGCCAACGGCACGCCTACCAACATCAACAGCACACGGATTGACGGCGCCGCCAGCGGCGGCATCATCGATAGCAATCTCACTTATATTCCTGCGTTGGAGGCCATTCAAGAGGTCAATGTCGTAACGAATTCGTTCGACGCCGAACAAGGGCTGGCGGGCGGCGCCGCCGTCAGCATCCAGATCAAGAGCGGGTCGAACGCTTTTCACGGTTCCGCGTTCGAATACCATTCCGATCAGCACCTCAAAGCCTACCAGTGGGCGGCCGATCGAACGCAACCCAATCCCAAGTACCTGAACAATCAATTCGGCACAGCGTTTGGCGGAAAAATCAAGAAGGACAAATGGTTCTACTTTGTGAGCTACGAGGGGACGGGCTATTCGGAGAGCGTCACCCAGGTGGTCCAGGTTCCCACCATCGCCATGAAATCGGGAGATCTATCCGGATCCCGGACGCCCATCTACGATCCCTCCACAGGCAATCCGGATGGGAGCGGCCGGACATCGTTTCCCCATAACGTCATCCCCTCTGCTCGCATTGACGTGGGCGTCGAGAACTTCCTCAAGCAGGCCGATCGGTGGGCACCCAATCAGGCCGGTTCGGGAAGTTTGGGATTAAGCCGGAACTATTCGACGGCTGCTTCCAACTACCAGTGGCGTCGCCAGTATGACGACAAAGTGACCTGGAATCCCAACGAGAAGTTAAACATGTCCTACCGCTTCGGCTTTCTCGACCATAACGCTTATACCAGCGGAATCTTCGGGCAGCTGGGCGGGCTGCCCATCAGCCGCGCCAACACCGGCTCGGGTTTTGTACAAGGCCACCTTTTTCAGGGGAGCATTTCGGCTACGTATATCGCCACGCAACACCTGGTACTCGACGCGAACTACGGCTACTTCCGCGAGGATTTCAATGACGTGCCGATTCGGGCAAGGGAAAACCTCGGTTGGACCGTCCTCGAAGTTCCAGGGCTCGCGAGTACCGACCCCCGAGAAACCGGCTGGCCTCTAATGCTGATCGACGGGTTTTCCCAAGTCGGCGCTGCCAATAATTTCGAGCCCCATGGCTACCGCGACCCCTCCCGAGTGTACGCAGCCAACGTGGGGTGGGATAAAGGAAGCCACGACCTTCGATTCGGAGCGGACATCAACCTGCAGGATATCAACGAGAGCCAACCGCAAGGCATTAACTCCTACACAGCCGGACCGGGGGGATTTCAGTTCTCGCAGGGCGCTACCCAGCTAAAAGGAGGGCCGGCCGGTAACGATTACAATGCCTTCGCTTCGTTTCTGCTGGGTTTGCCCGCCAATGCCGGTAAGCTCCGCCTGTTCCCAGATGATATCCAAACCCGCATGAAGGCTTATAGCTTCTACGCGCGCGACCGTTGGCAGGTCACTCCGAAACTCACGGTGAACTATGGTCTTCGTTGGGAGTATTTCCCGTTCCCTACGCGTGTGGGCCGCGGTCTGGAAGTTTACGACTTCACAAACAACGTGGTGGATCTTTGTGGCCTCGGTCCCAACCCCATTGATTGCGGCATCGATCGCGGAAGAGGCCGTCCGTCTCCGCGGGCCGGAATCGCCTATCGCGTCTCGGAGACCACCGTCATCCGGGCCGGGTACGGCCTGACCAACGACCCGATCAACTTCGCGAATTTTCAGCGGCTAAATTATCCCGACGTGGTGAACGTCGTGCTCAACGCGCCCAACTCGTTGTCCTACGCCACGACCCTGCGCCAAGGCTTCCCCGATATACCGAAACCCGATCTGAGCACCGGTTTTTCGAAAGTGGCTGGCAACGTAAACTTGATCACGTTCGACAAGAACAACCTTGTGCGGGGTTATGTTCAGTCGTGGAATTTTACGATCGAGAAGCGATGGAAGGGCTGGACCAATTCAGCCGGCTACGTGGCCTCCCGATCGGTTGACCAGCTGGCGCAGATGGATCAGAATTGGTCCCCCCTCGGAACAGGAACCGCGGGCGAGATCCTGAATCAGAAGTTTGGCCGCACCGCTCCCACCAGTCTGATGGGCACATTGGGTACCGCCAAGTACGATTCCTTGCAGGCTCACGCCGAGCATCGGTTTTCCGGAGGTTACCAGATCAGCGTCGGCTATACGTTCTCCCATGGGCGCGGCTATACGGGCGAGACGTCTGGGGCTGTGCCGACCGTGGGTCTGCCTTACGAATACCGGAAGAACTACGGCTCCCTCAGCCGCGACATCAGGCATAATTTGCAGGCCACTTGGATTGCAGAGCTTCCCTTCGGGAAGGGAAAGCGACTGGTTCCAGACGGCCCGACTGCCGCGATTTTAGGCGGCTGGCAGTTGAGCAGCGTGGTGAGCGCCTACACCGGATCGCCGTTTAGTGCGACGGCTTCGAACGCGTCGCTGAACTCGATCGCCTCCAGCCAGTTCGCGGACTGCCTAGTTGCGGCCAGGGAATTGGGCAACATTTATCAGTGGTACGACAAGGCCGATTTCGGCGCGCCGGCCTCGGGCCGCTTCGGCACGTGCGGGCAGAACAGCCTGCGCGGCCCGGGACTCGTTAACGTGGATGCGGGTCTGGACCGCAAGTTTCGCATTACGGAGCGGTTCGAACTTCGTTTTCGGGCCGAATCGTTCAACCTTGCCAACACACCGCACCATGCCAACCCCGGCGCCACCAGCGCCACGAGCACGTCCGTCAATAGCGGCTCCTTTATGTTGG
>Ga0306925_10001156_pt1 | contig 21172 bp, 20 predicted proteins | sample flu12Cox44000176_FD_203755 | JGI IMG/M metagenome (GOLD analysis project Ga0306925, IMG submission 203755) | Lab enrichment of tropical soil microbial communities from Luquillo Experimental Forest, Puerto Rico - flux8day.12C.oxic.44.000.176 (v2)... | ecosystem: Environmental > Terrestrial >... | reverse complement strand
TTCGCCTGATTCTGCGCAAAGACCTAAAGTTCGAGCTGCCGCGCGCCGAGACCCCGTCACACCACATCACAATGGGCTTCGACGAGGATCTCGACGACGCCGCGAAGACAGCCTTGCGCCAGATGATCGGGCTGATCGGCGAGCGGCTCGGTCTCGCGCCCGAGGACGCCTACATGTTCTGCAGCCTCGCCGTCGACATGCGGGTAACCCAACTCGTGGACGGCAACAAGGGCATCCACGCGATGCTGCCGAAGCGCTACGGGGATGGCCGTCCAACTGCCTGACGGGGGAGGCTTACTTGACTGACGGGGGTCAAGTCGAGAAGCACTATGCGAGTGAGGGCATCACCGCGCGCGTGCTGACTGCGCTGCGAAATGTGATCGGCCCGGAGGTGCCGATCACGCCTGAGACCCTCGCGCCGATCGATCACTTCCACGGAAAGGGTGTGGTCGCGACCGAGGAGCTTGGCGCGGTGCTGCAACCAAACGCGAGCGATCAAGTCCTCGATATCGGCTGCGGCATCGGCGGGCCGGCGCGATGGATCGCCGCAAAATACGGCTGTCAGGTCACCGGGGTGGATTTGACCGCGGAGTTCTGCGAGGCGGCGCGCGAGCTCAATGGCCTGTGTGGTCTTGCCGACCGTGTGCGGATCCTGCACGGCTCGGCCCTGGCGCTTCCGATACCGAATGAGAGCTTTGACCGCGCCTACTCGCAGGCAGCGCTGATGAACATCTCGGATAAGCAGTGCGTCTTCCGCGAGGCCTGGCGCGTTCTTCGCCCTGGCGGCTCGCTCGCCCTTGCTTTGGCCGGTACCGGCGCCGCGGGAGAGCCGCACTATCCGCTGCCATGGGCCACCACGACCGCCGTCAGTTTCCTCTCCGCGCCGGATGAGGTGCGCGACCATTTGCTCGCGGCCGGTTTTCAGATCATCTTTCTTCGTGATACCGCGGCCGCCCAAGCTGCGGCTCTCGCTTCCGTTTTGAAGCAACTTGAAACTGAGGGACTTCCGCCCTTGGGCGAGCACGTTGTGACGGGGGAAAACGCCAAGGAATGGCGAATCAACGTAATGCGCAGCACAGCCGAAGGCCGCCTTTCCATGATCGAGGCACTGGCGCGCAAGCCCGCCTGAATTAGAAAGCAAGCGCCGGGTAGAGTGAAGATCCTCCCTCCTCCATCTTAGCGTCACCAAATATGCGGAGGAGGTAGAGATGTTGGATTTAGAGGCGTGCTGGGCGGCGGTCGAGAGCCGCGACGCCGCAGCGGACGGCAGGTTCCTCTATGGCGTGCGGACGACGGGTGTCTATTGCCGGCCGGGCTGCGCGTCGCGGCGGCCGCTGCGCACCAACACGGTGTTTTTCGAGACCACAGTAGCGGCGGAAGCCGGTGGGTTCCGGGCGTGCAAGCGCTGCCGTCCGGCCGACGGCTCGGCCGCTTCACGGCACCTGGCCGCGATCGAAAAGGCGTGCGCCTTGCTGCGGTCTAGCGAAACCATACCGAGCTTGGCCGAGCTGGCCGACGCGGCGGCGATCAGCCGCTTTCACTTCCACCGGGTGTTCAAGCAGATCACCGGTGTCACCCCGCGCGACTATGCGCGCAGTCACCGACTCGGCCGTCTCGGCGAGCAGCTCGACGCCGGGCAGCCGATCGCTGCTTCGATTTACGCTTCCGGGTTCGGGTCGAGCTCGCGCGCCTATGAAGCGGCACCGGCCGGGCTCGGCATGACCCCCGGCGCGCGGCGCCGTGGCGGCACTGGCGAGACGATCCGCTTTGTGACCGTCCCAACACCGCTCGGCTGGGCGCTCGTCGCCGCGACCGGGCGCGGCATCTGCATGACGGCACTCGGCGACGACCGCGACAGCCTCGGCGCGGCATTGCGGCAGCGCTTCCCGGCGGCCGAGTTGATCACCGAGGATGCCGGGCTCAAGGAATGGGCCGATCGGATCGTACGCTTTATCACCGCGCCCGATCACAACCTCGACCTGCCGCTCGATATCCGCGGCACCGCGTTTCAGGCGCGGGTTTGGCGGGCATTGCAGAAGATCCCGCTGGGCAAGACCGCGAGCTATGCCGAAATCGCCGCCGTACTCGGCCAGCCAAAGGCGGTCCGCGCCGTCGCCCAGGCTTGCGCCGCGAACAAGTTGGCACTTATCGTGCCATGCCATCGGGTGATCCGCAGCGACGGCGATCTCGGCGGGTATCGCTGGGGGCTGGAGCGCAAGCGGGCATTGCTCGCCCGCGAGCGCGCCGCCGCGGCTCCCGATGAGGCGGCAGCCTGAAGCCGCGGCGGCGGACCGCGTCGCCGCGATCGACTGGCGGCAAGCGGCAGCGTCGCTCGACGAGCGAGGATACGCAACGACCGCGGCGCTGCTGCCAGCCGAGCAGTGCCGCGGGCTCGCCGCTCTCTATGAGCGGGACGAGACCTTCCGAAGCCGCGTCGTCATGCAGCGTCACGGCTTCGGCCACGGTGAGTACAAATACCTGCGCTACCCATTGCCCGGCGCCGTGGAGGCGCTGCGCCAGGCGATCTACCCGCGGCTCGCGCCGATAGCCAACCGCTGGCGCGAACGGCTTCGCGAGGACGGGCGGTTCCCGGCCAGCCTCGGTTCCTATCTCAGCGAATGCCACAAGGCCGGCCAGGAGCGGCCGACGCCGCTGATCCTGAAATACGAGACCGGCGACTACAATTGCCTACACCAGGATCTCTACGGCCCGCTGGTCTTTCCGTTGCAATTGACGGTGCTGCTCAGCGCACCCGAGACCGACTTTAGTGGAGGCGAGTTCCTACTGGTCGAGCAGCGCCCGCGAGCGCAGTCGCGCGGCGAGGTCGTGTCTTTGCGGCAGGGCGAGGCGGTCATCTTCCCGGTCCATCATCGGCCGGTCGAAGGCACCCGCGGTCCTTATCGGGTGACGATGCGCCACGGCGTCAGCCGGCTGCGCTCCGGCCGTCGCTTTACCCTCGGCATCATCTTCCACGATGCGGCGTGAGCCCCTTAGGCCGACGGCTACTTTTGCCGCGCGATAATCTTGTCCTTGATCTGGTTGTAGACGTTCGGAGGAATGATCTTGCGGTTATTCAGATCGTCCTTGCCGCCATACGGGCGGTTGGCAATGATCGCCTTGGCACGCGCGGGACCGACGCCAGGCAGTTTATCGAGCTCCTCGGCGGACGCCGAGTTTATATCGACCAATTGACCCGCCGGCTGGGTCGCCTTAGCCGTCGCGCTCGGTGCGGTTGCTGGCGATTTGGACGGCGACGCGGTTTGCGCGGCGACCGGCATCGCTAATAGCAGGCTCAACCCGATCGCGCCCAGATAACGTTCAAGTCTCATTGCGGTCCCCCTCGATTATACGTTTGCAGTATCGCCGCGAGGCGGCTGCCAGTCCACACCCGCGTCGAGCGGGATCACCGGGCGCGGCAGGCGGGTCCAGGTGAAGCGGTTGAGCATCGGCGAGGTCAGGCCGGGGAGGTCGACCTCGACGATTTGCTCCGGGCCGAAGAACTCGTCGAAGCCGCCGCGGAAGTGACCACGGGATTTGACGACGACCGAGCGCGCTCGCCCGATGTCGAGCCCCATCATCTCGAAAAACACCGGGTCGGCGCATTGCACGCGGTGCGAGACGACGACGACCGTGACGCCGCCGACTATGAGGACCGCGCAGGGCCCGAGCTCGAGCCGCATACCGGCATAGACGCCGCGCCGGCCGACGCAGCGGCCGTCGGTCAACGTCAACACTGTCGCCGCGGCCGTGTAAGGCTCAGAGAAGTTAGTAGTCTCGGCCCGGTTGAACAGCGCTTCGAAGCGGGAGCCGATGCCTCGTCGATGCGCCTCGGCGGCGAGATCGGGATCGTAGAAGACGCCGAGCAGGGTGCCCTCGACCCCAGCCTCGTAAAACGCCCGCAACAGAAAGACGGTATTGCCGCGTCCGCCGCCGCCCGGATTGTCGGCGACATCGGCGAAGGCAAGGGCCGGGAGCGACGGGTCATGCCCGGCCGCGTGCGCCTTTGCGACGGCTTTGTCGAGCGAGGTGAGGCGCGGATAAAACCGCGCACGATTGGCCCAGCCGAGCTCGGCGATTTCGCGAGCCAGCATCTCGGCGGCGCGTTTGTCGCGCCGTGCGGTCACCACCACGCTGAGCCCGCATGTGGCGGCATCGGCAAAGGCGAACCCACCCATCGCCGAGACGTTCATGATCTCCCGGCTCATTCGCCGCTGGCCGAGCGCGATCATTTCCGCGTACGGGCCGGCGGCGGTCAGCAAGGTCACCGTCGGCGGCACGATCGGCAGGCGAATGAAGGCGCGCTGCGGTTTGACACCAGCCAGCATGTCGCGGATCGCTGCGGCCGCCTCGGCGCCGCGCTCGCGCATGTCGAGATGCGGGTTCGTGCGATAGCCGATAAAGACATCGACCGACCCGACCATGCGCTCGGAGACGTTGGCGTGCAGGTCCAAGGTCGCCGCAACCGGCACATCGGGTCCGACGATCTCACGCACCTTCTCGAACAGGACCCCGTCGGGGTCGTCCTCCTCGGTCGTCAGCGCCGCGCCATGCGAGCAGATGTAAACGGCGTCGACCGGTAAAGCAGCTCTGAGCCTTCGCTCGATCGTGTCGAGCAGCTCGACAAAGAATGCGTGCTCGACCGGCCCGTTCGGCTCGGTCATCGCCAGCGCCACACCGACCGGCGTCCAGGCGCCCGACTTGTCCATCCCCGCGACGAAGCCTGGCGTTTCCGGCAGCATGCGCGGCGTCGCCGCACGCGCGTCTTCGATGATCGCGTCGCCCTCGAGATAGGTGCGGCCGACAAAATGCGACTTGGTGGCAACCGGCGCGAACTTGTTGCACTCGATCGAGAAGCCGAGGAGTGCGACACGGGGAGAGGATCGGTCGGACATGCCGGTGATCCGCAGGCAGTTTCCGTTGATTGCGATCCTAGGCTACTCTTCAGCCGACTTCCACGAGCCGCAAAAGAGCGCAAGGATATGCCGACCATTAACGGACAGCGCGTCGTCGCCGACCTCAAGCAGCTCGCAGAATTTGGCCGCTACAAAACCGGTGTGCACCGGCCGACCTATTCTTCGGTCGACGTCGAGTCGCGGCATTGGCTGGCTGGGAAGCTGCGCGAGGCCGGGCTCGACCCGGTGATCGACGGCATAGGCAACGTTATCGGCCGCAATCCCTCGGCCGAGCGGCGGCTCTTGGTCGGCTCGCACAGCGAGACCCAGCCTTATGGCGGCTGGCTCGACGGCTCGCTCGGGGTGATCTACGCGCTTGAGCTGGCTCGGGCCTTTGCCGCGGACCCGGGATGCGGCGGGCTCGGCATCGAGGCTGCCGCCTGGGCGGACGAGGAAGGCCATTACCAGAGTTTTCTCGGCAGCCATTCGTTTACCGACGTGCTGTCCGAGGAGCAGATCGACCGGATCCGGGGTCGCGACGAAGGCACGCCGTTGCGCGAGGCCTTGCAACGCGCCGGCTTTGCCGGGCGGCCCCGCGAGCGCGTCGATCCTGGGCATTATGTCGGCTATCTCGAAGCGCATATCGAGCAGGGCGATACGCTCGACACGACCGGATTGCGCATCGGTGTGGTCGAGACGATCGTCGGCATCTGGAACTACCGGGTCTCCATGATCGGCGAGCAGAACCACGCCGGCACGACGCGCATGGTACGGCGCAAGGACGCCGGTGTGGCAATGGTGCGGCTGGCGACGCGCATTCACGACGCATTCCCGGAGATCGCCGGCCCGCGCACGGTGTGGACGATCGGCCGCATCGTGATCGAACCGAATGCACCCTCGGTCATTCCGGGGCGTGCCGAGATGCAGGTTCAGTTTCGCGACGCCGATCCGGAGGTGCTCGCTTTGTTCGCGAAGACCTTGCTCGAGCTCGTCGGCGAGGCCGATGAGACAGGCCCCTGCCATGTCGCGATCGAACCGATCGCGCGCAGCGAGCCGCGTCCGATGGATCCCGGCTTTCAGGCGCAGATCGAAGCGGCGGCCGAACGGCACGCGCCGGGCATGCATACTCGGTTGCCGAGTGCGGCCGGCCACGACGCGGCCGTCCTGTCGTACAGGATGCCGGCGGGGATGATGTTCATCCCGAGCCTCGGCGGCATCAGCCATCACTGGTCGGAGGACAGCAAGGAAGACGACATCGTGCTCGGCGCCCAAGTCTTTGCCGACGCTGCCGAGCGCATCCTGCGCGCCGTGTGACTTTTTGGCTCTGATCCGGGAAATTTGAAATTCCCCATTTCGAGGCCTTGACACGATCCAGTATATGTTGTTATCTCAACCACTTACAATAATAATTCCGAAGCAGACCGAACCGGGAAAACTCGCGGCCGAAGCGGGAAATTTTCCTCGGGAAAACCGGGAAAACCGCGCCATTATGTCCGGTATCCGGGAATTAACCGGGAAATTGGCTTGACTTTCCTTCCGGTGCAGGCGGTCGAAAGAAAATTAGGGGCAGAGGGAGGCTTCGATGCGTGGTCTGATGATGGATCGGCCGCTGCTGATCCAGTCGTTGATCCGATACGCAGCGCGCTATCACGCCGAGACTGAGATCGTCTCGCGCACCACCGAGGGTCCGCTCCACCGCTATACCTATGCCGACGCCGAGCCGCGCGCGAAGCAGCTCGCCAAGGCGCTGATGCGCCTCGGCGTCGGGTTCGGCGACCGGGTGGCAACGATCGCCTGGAACAACCACCGCCACTTCGAGGCCTATTACGCGATCTCCGGCATGGGTGCTGTGTGCCACACCATCAACCCGCGCCTCTTCGCCGACCAGCTCGCCTATATCGTGAACCACGCCCAGGACAAGGTGCTGCTTCTCGACCTGACCTTTGTGCCGCTCGCCGAGAAGATGGCCGCCTCTTGGCCGGCGGTCCGGCACTATGTCGTGATGACCGACCGCGCGCACATGCCGGTGACGAGCCTCCCCAATGTGCTCTGCTACGAGGACATCCTCGGCGCCGAGACACCCGAGCTCGAGTGGCCGGAGTTCGACGAGAACACCGCCGCCGCGCTCTGCTACACCTCGGGTACGACCGGCAATCCCAAAGGCGCCCTCTACAACCATCGCTCGACGCTCCTGCATAGCTTCGCGCTTTGCGCGGCGAACAATGTCGGCGTCGCGATGCACGATGTGCTCTGTCCGATCGTGCCGATGTTCCACGTCAATGCCTGGGGCGTCCCCTACGCTGCCGCAATGGGCGGCGCCAAGCTCGTCTTCCCCGGCCCCCGGCTCGATGGCCAGAGCCTGCAGGAGATTTTCGAGGGGGAGGGTGTAACCTGCGCCCTCGGCGTGCCGACGGTCTGGCTCGGCCTTCTGCAATACCTCGAAATCACCGGCAAGCGCATCGACAGCCTCAAGCGCGTCACCTGCGGCGGCTCGGCGGTACCCATCTCGATGATCCGCACCTTTGCCGAACGCTACGGCGTGACTTTGATCCACGGCTGGGGGATGACCGAGATGAGCCCGGTCGGCAGCCTCTCGATCCCGAAGCCGCGGCAACTTGCAGAGGGTCGGGAGGCCGAATACGCAATTCGCGCGCGTCAGGGCACGCCGCTCTATGGCCTCGAGTTCAAGATCGTGGGCCCCGACGGGGAGCGCCTTCCGGAGGACGGGATCACGAGCGGCGAGCTGCTGGTGCGCGGACCTTGGGTCATCGGTGCCTATTACCAGGACGAGGCCGCCAGCCGGGCGGCACTCGACGCCGAGGGCTGGTTCCGCACCGGCGACGTTGCGACGATCGATGCCGAAGGCTGCATGCAGATCGTCGACCGCAGCAAGGACGTGATCAAGTCCGGTGGCGAGTGGATCAGCTCGATCGATCTGGAAAACGCGGCGATGGGTCATCCCGACATCGCCGAGGCGGCGGTGATCGGCCTGCCCCATCCAAAATGGGACGAGCGGCCTCTCCTCATCGTCGTCGCCAAGTCCGGCTGTGAGCTCGTGCCTGATACGGTGATCAGTTTTCTCGAGGGCAAGGTCGCCAAATGGCAGTTGCCGGACGACGTCGTGTTTTTGGCCGAGATGCCGCATGGCGCCACCGGCAAGGTGCTGAAGGTCCAGCTCAGGGAAATGTTTAAGGACCATCGCCTGCCAACGGTGTGAGCCCGCGCCAACCTGGCGCTCGCCGCAGCGCACCAGCAGCGGGGACAAGGGCCGTCGCCGGGGCATGCATATGCGGCTGCCGAGTGCCGCGAGCCACGAGACCGCGGTGCTGTCGTATCGGATGCCGGCCGGGATGATGTTCAGCCAGGAAACGACCAAGGAGAGGAGACAGCATGCCCGTCACCTTGCAGGAATCGCTCCGCGGGCTCCTATACGCGCCCTATTACGCGGCCCTGGCGCTCGGCGCCTATCGCCGCGAGGGTGTGGTAATCGACTTTGTCAGCGCGACGGCGCCCGCCGAAGCGCCAGCCGCCCTATTCGCCGGCACGGTCGACGTGGCCTGGGGCGGGCCGATGCGGGTCATGCAGATGTACGAAAGCCGGACGGATTGCGATCTGGTCTGCTTTGGCGAAGTCGTGACCCGCGATCCGTTCTTGTTGATCGGCAGGGAGCCGCGGCCCGATTTCGCTCTCGCCGATCTCTACGGCAAGCGGGTTGCGACGGTCAGCGAGGTGCCGACACCGTGGCTTTGCCTGCAGGAGGATTTGCGTCGGGCCGGTCTCGATCCCGAAGCACTTCCGCGGATCGCCGATCGGACGATGGCCGACAACGCCGCAGCCTTTCGGCGCGGCGAGCTCGATGTCGTGCAGCTGTTCGAGCCCTTTGCCGAGGAACTTATCGCCGCCGGCGAGGGCCACCTCTGGTACGCCGCCGCGACGCGCGGCCCGACCGCATACACGAGTTTCTACACGCGGCGCAGCGTGCTCGCCGCGCGCCGCGACGAGCTGAAGAAACTCGTGCGCGGGCTTTATCGCACCCAGAAATGGCTCCACACTAAGCCGCCCGAGGCGCTCGCCGATGCGGTGCGGTCGTTCTTTCCGAGCGTGCCGCCGACACTGCTGCGCGCCGCGGTCGGGCGCTATCAGGCACTCGGCATCTGGGGCCGCAACCCGATCCTCGCGCGCGCGGGCTATGACCGGCTGACGGCGGGGCTCGTCTCCGGCCACTTCGTGAAATCAGGCGCACCGTTCGAGCAGGCGGTCGACAACAGCCTCGCCGAGGAGGTCGTCCGCGAGGACCCGCCGCCGCTCGAAGGCTGACACGCCATGCCGACGTTCCAGCCAAGGCTCGACATACGGGTTGAACGAGGCGGCCCGGTGCTGGTGTCGTTCTTCGGCAACGTCGGTATTGGTGAAGCCGCGTCGCGCGAGCTTGCTAAAGGTTGTAATTTATTCTATATAATCACGGATACAGGCCGGAATTGGACGTAAGGTTGCCTATTGTGACTATTGGCGGCCGGGTTGTCAGCCTACTACGTCACGAAAGGCAGAACTATCATGATCACGACGAGAGATAGCATCAGTGGGGTCCTTGAAACGGATAGTCCCTCGTCGGCGAGAGGCCAAGAGGCCCGAATCGACGGAAGTTTCTGGGTCAACTAGGTGCGGCGGCGACCTTTGCGGCAGGAACGCTCGCGAGCCCGTCCGTGTCCTCAGCCCAGGCTATTGGCGGTCGCTCAAACAGCCCGGGTGGCGTAGCACCTCCTGCCGGTGTGAACAACCGCCGCGTGAGTGAAGCATTCGAACTCCGAATGGCGGAGGCCATTGAGGACGCCCAGGTTCCAGCAGCAATCAACGTCAACAACGGCGATGAGGCCCGATATCCCGACAAAGGTGGCACGTATACCAAGGGTCTCAAGCACGACGACTTAGGGCGGGTGGACCCGCTTTCGTACCAAACCTTTAAGACGGCATTGACCAGCGGCGAGTTCTCAGATTTTCAGAATATTATCATGGGCGGCACGCGAACGCTCAACGGGCCGCAAGGAGGATTAGCCTTCTGCTTGGTAGCACTCGATAATGCCCAGTTCGGCCAGCCGCAGGTGCCGCCGGCGCCCGCCGTCGCCAGCGACCAGAATGCCACCGAACTCCTCGAACATTACTGGGCATCCTTGCTGCGCGATGTCGCGTTCACGGATTATCCTTCGAACGCCATGGCCGCTCTGGCAGCGACGGAACTCGGGTCGCAGCCCACTACCTCCTACCTGGGTCCGCGCGACAGCAGCGGCCGGGTTACGCCGGATCTGCTCTTCCGGGGCGGTTTTCCAGGCGAAACGCTGGGGCCATACCTCTCCCAGTTCTTCGTTCAGCCCACCTACTTCGGCTCGCAACTCATCGACCAGCAGCAACTCCCCTATGCGCCGGGCATCGACTATGGGACAGGCTTCGCCGAGTGGCTAAATATCCAGAACGGCGTTCCTACCGGCCTGCAGAACCAGTTTGATTCACAGGTTCGCTACCGGCGTAATGGGCGCGATCTCGCGGCCTTTACCCATGTCGATGTGCTCTATCAGGCGTATTTCACGGCTTTCCTGGTGCTCGCGGGCATCGGTGCGCCATTGAATCCCGGCAATCCCTATATCGGTTCGAAGACGCAGAACGGCTTTGGCACGTTCGGTGGCCCGGATATTGCGGGGACGGTCACGGCAGTGGCTACCGTGGCCCTCAATGCAGTGTGGTATCAAAAATGGTTTGTGCACCTCCGTCCTCGGCCGGAGGCCATAGGCGGCCTCGTCCATTTAATTAAGACCGGGCAGAGGAACAAAACCGATGTCAAACTTAGCAACGTCATCTTGCACTCGCAGGGACTCCAACAGAGCTACTCCAAGAATAGGAGCTGGCTGCTTTCGCAGGCTTTTCCCGAAGGTTCGCCGACGCACCCGTCCTACCCGACGGGGCATGGAATTGTGGGCGGTGCTTGCATCACGGTATTGAAATTCTTTTTCGACGGCAATTTCGTGATCCCGAACCCGGTGTTGCCGACGAGCGATGGCTTGTCGCTCGTTCCCTACACTGGTTCGGATGTGCTCACGGTCAATGGCGAACTAAATAAGCTCGGCCACAACGTCTCGTTTGGTCATGGAATCCACGCCGGCATCCACTGGCGCAGCGACACCGACACGTCCTTGGTGCTGGGCGAGGCGGTGGCGCTTAGCTTTCTCAGGGATAGGGCCCAGACGTACAACGAGCCGTTCACGGTCAACTTAACCAAATTCGATGGGACGACTGCGACCATCTCCAACCAATAGCTTTTGAAAACGTGGCGGTTCGTCCAGTCTCGAGCCAGCGAGAAAACGGGAGATCCAGCCTTAAGGGCCTCGACCACTCGTACGAACTCGGACACGTCGAGCCGACGCTGCCCGCTTTCGTGGGCGGAAACGAAAGACTGCGCCTTGCCAATTCGCCGGCCAACTCGCGCTGGGTGATCCCGACTCATGTGTATGTCGCCTCGCTTCTCGATATTGCCGGCACCGAGGCGGCGGTCGTGCATAGACGCGCCCAAACCGGTCAATATCTTGCATCCGATCCGGGTAAATTAGAGACCCAGCGGTTAAGTATAAATGCCCAGGACAGCTCGCCGCCGGCGACGGAGCGTGCGGGCCAGCCCCCGGACTTCGCCGGCGCGGCTCCGGACTTGATCCGGGGCGCGAAAACAGCGACCGGCGGGCCCCTAGAGGGTGTCGCGAAGCAGCCATCCCGGCAGGTTGTGGGAGAGGCGCGCGTTAGGACCGCCCTCCCTGGGCGACGTGGTGGTGCACACGACCCCGATCGCCGTCCCGGCCTCCGCGACGATCGGCGAGCCCGACATCCCGCCGTGGACGCGCTCGGCGGCGTGGGTGATCCACAGCGGCCCGCCGAAGTGGCGGATGGTGCAGGAGAACCACCGGCCGTCGAGCGACAGCAGCCGGGCCGGTGCCCAGAAATTCACCGGGCGCCGGACGGCATCGCCGAACGACAGCGCTGTCGCCGTCCCCGTCAGCGCTTTGTAATCATCGGCGTGTGAATCGTCGGGCGAACCGAGCACCGCGATGTCGCCGATCGGATCGACGAAGCGGCACACCGCCCACGCGCGGGGCTCCTCCCCACGGGGAGCGAGGAGCGGCCCGAAGGTGCGCGCCTCGGGCCCGAAAGAGGGCCCGGCCGGCGGGAGGGACGGCAGGCAGTGCGCGGCCGTGATGACGAGGCGCTCGCCCGCACCCTCGACGACAAAGCCGCGTCCGTGACCAACGGTGATGACACCTGATTTCAGCTTCTCGACAATCATGGTTTTTTGCTCCTCCGGCGCGAGGCAAAGCGTCTTTCAGACCTTGGGGCCATCGTCTGGCCGCGCCCGCCGCGCGAGCGCAACCAGATCACCGGCAGCCACAGCGGCCGCCCGATCGTTGAGGCGACGATACCGTTTGAGCACTTCGGCTCCAAACGGCCCGAGCCGCCCGGCGCGGCAGTCACCACGGGTTCGGTGAACGCTTGGTTGATGCTGTCGAGCAGCAGCAACGCACGCTTGTAGGACATGCCCATGTCACGCGCGGCGGCCGAAATCGAGCCAGTGTCACGAATGCTGTCAAGCAGCTTGGCCTTGCCGGGGCCGATCCGCGCGCCGGATTCAAAAACGATGCTGACCCTGAGCCGCGCCATACCGGCACTGTGCCATGCGCGAGGCTCCCGCGCAGTTTTTCCGTTCGCGACGGGCCCTAATGCAGAGCGTTTTTAGCGCACCGCCGCGGCCCCTCCCCTCGTAACCTCTCGGCAGAGATCGTGCGCCGCGACGCCGGGCTAAAAACGCTCTGCATTATCGGACTCTCATCACCTGCTCACCGGGACCTATTGCCCGGCCGCCGCTTGGACCAATGGCGCCGACATCGCGATGGGGCGGCGGCGCGACGCGAGGCGGGCGTAGCTATCGCCGCCAGATAGCGCGGGGCCGATTCGAGCCAGTCGGAACGGACGAGGGCCGTGGGCCCCTCAGCCGTTGACGATGCCGCCGAAACCGACCCAGCGCGTGCCGTCGAAGTGTCGCAGCTGCATTTGTTTGACCGGCGAGTAATCGGTCGGGCTGGTGTCGAAGGTGACGCCAGGCAGCAGCATCGGCACGTGCACGTGATCCATGTGCGTGGCCTGATACATCAGGTCTTCGCGCGTCAGCTCGTCGCCGCACGCGGTCAAGAGATGCACCACCGCGGCGGCATGGTAATAGGCGATGACGTTGGCCCAGTCGTTGGGATCGGCCTCCGGGTTGTACTTCTTCAGGAACGCTACGTACTCGGCGACTTCGGGATCGTCTTTCCAGGTCGGGTCGCCGGGCTCCTTCAGGAAAGCGGCGGTGACGAGGCCGACCGATTTGTCGAGACCGGCGGGCTGCAGGGTCAGCGGGATCGAGGCGGCCGGGAAGCTGACGATGTACAATGGCTTCCAGCCGATGTCGTAAACCTTGCGGATGGATTGGGCCGCGAATTTCGGCAATGAGGCCTCAACAAGCACATCGGCCCCCGACGCCTTAAGCGCCACGATCTGCGAGTCGACCGTCGGGTCGGTCGACTCGTAGGGCACCTCGGCGACGATCATCGACGCCGCCTTCTCGCCGAGACCCGACTTCAGACCGTTGATGTGGTCTTTACCGTAGTCGTCGTTCTGATAGAGGATGCCGATTTTCGCGTCTGGCTTGTCTTCGAGTACAAAACGGGCAAAGGCGCGGGTCTCGTTGACGAAGCTCAGATCGCCAGCCATCGTCCACGGATAGGTTTGCGGATCGCGGAACCGCGCTGCACCGGTAAACAAAAAGAGCTGCGGCACCTTGCGGTCGTTCAGATAGCGCTGGACCGATGCATTGGTCGGACTGCCGAGCGATCCGATTATCGCCAGCACCTAGTCGTGTTCAACGAGCCGGCGGGTCTGCTCGACCGTCTTGGGCGGGCTGTAGCCGTCGTCGGCGCTGATGAAATTGATCTTGCGGCCGTTGACCCCGCCGCGATCGTTGATCATGCGGTAATAGGCCGAGATCGTGTGACCCACCGTGCCGAACGACGAGGCCGGCCCGCTATAGGCGATGGTCTGACCGATCTTGATCTCGGTATCGGTAACACCGGGTCCGTATTTCTTCTCGGCCGACCAGGCGGCATGGCTCGCCGGTAGCGTTAGAGCCCCGGCGACAATCATTGTCAAAAACGGCGCAATGCCCCTCATGTGCTTGCTCCTCTCCGATCCCGCATACGCAATAGCATCGGCGTCGACGGAAAGACACTATACCCGCTCGATCCGCGGCCGGCCGAGCAGCCCGGCCGGCCGTACAACCAGTATCGCGATCAGCAGGAGATAAGACGCAATGTTGCCGAAGCCGCCGCCGAGACGGGGGTCGAGGTAGCCGGCGCCCAGGCTCTCCAGCACGCCGATGATCATCGCGCCGACGATTGCGCCCAAAATGCTGTCGAGACCGCCGATGATGACGATCGGGAACACCTTGAGCCCGACGAGTGCTACGCCAAAGCCGCCGCCGGAGACAAAGGTCCACAAGACACCCGCCACGACCGAGATCACCCCGGCGATCACCCAGACAATCAGCAAGTGATGGTCGATGTCGATCCCGACCGACATCGCTGTCTGCCGGTCGTCGGCAAGGGCCTGCAATGCCAGACCGGTGCGACTGTACCGGTAGAAGGCGCTGACGAGGGCGATGCAAAGGGCGGCGACAAGCGCCGCGACCAGCTTATCGGTCGCGATCGGCACGCCGTCGATAATGATGGGATCTACCGGAATCGGCAGAGAGATCGCGCCGGGTACGCCAGCGAAGATCACCGCGCCCAGGCCGCGCATAACCGCCCCTAAGCCGAGAGTGATCATGATCAGGGTGACGGCCGGCGGCGCCGTCATTCGGCGCAGGACCAGCCGGCTGAAGGCGAAGGCCAACGTGATCATGCCGGCGCACGCGAAGGCAACGGCGCCGACGAGCCCCAGCCCGAGGGCGTGGACCCCGCTGGCGACCAAGAGCGCGCCCCACATGACCCATTCGCCAATCGCGAAATTGATCATGCGCGAGGCCTTGTAGACGAGCACGAAGGCGAGCGCGATCAGCGCGTAGATGGCGCCCGCCAGCGCGCCGTCGATCAGTAATGAGATGAAGAACACCACCCGCGGTGCAGCACGCCGGCAAGGCTCAATATGTCGAGAACGCCTGTTGGATCGCGGCGATGTCGGAGGTCGTCGATAACGCCAGCATCAACAGGATGCGGGCTTTTTGCGGGCTCATATCCTGGCCGGCGACGATTCCGCTCTCGCGCAGGCGGCGGCGCGGTGCGACGCGACCGCTGGCGGCACGGCTGCACTGCACGACGACGACCCTGGACCTGGCCGCGCGTTCGAATGCGGCGCGCTGCGCGGGGGTGGGACTACCCGGCGCGAACCCGGCCGAGACGATGCCGCGCGCGCCCGCGGCGACCGCCGCATCGACCAGCGCGCCGTCCGCGCCGGCATAGGAATAGACGATATCGACCCGCGGCAGCGCGGCGGGATCGAGCCGAGCAAACGGCGTCTCGGGCATATGGGGACGTGACGGGGCGCGGTAGAAGTGCACGCCGTCGCCGTCGACATGACCGAGTGCCCCGTAATCGAGTGAGCGAAAGGTCTGTAGCCGGTAGGTCGAGGTCTTGACGACGTCGCGCGCAGCATGGATCTCGTCGTTGAGCACTGCCAGCACGCCTTTGCCGCGCGCCTCTGATGATCCGGCGACGCGCAAGGCGTTGACGAGATTCATCCCGGCATCGGTGCCGAGCGCGCTCGCTGGGCGCTGCGCCCCGACCAGCACCACCGGTTGCCTCACGGCGAGGGTCAGGTTCAGGAAGAAGGCGGTTTCCTCGAGGGTCGCGGTGCCGTGCGGGATCACAAAGCCGGCGACCGCCGGATCGTCGCCGGCGATCCGGTGGATCAGCGCCCGCAGCTCGATCCATTCCGCGGGGCCGATCTCGGTGCTGCCGACCTGGCGGAAGGTCACCGGCACCGGTTCGGCGACGAGCCGGGTCTCCGGAAAGCGGTCGAGCAATGCCTCGCAGCTGAGCTTCTGTCCGAAATCGGGATAGTCGAGGACGTCGAGGCTGGAGGCGCCGAGCGAGGAGATCGTGCCGCCGGTGCCGATCACGGCGATACGGGGAAGGGTTGTGCTCATCGGTGCTCCAAGGCAGGCCTGCGAAAGTGAGTCCCGCGGGCAGCGTCAGCGCGTGTCATCCGCAGGGTAACATGGAGCGACCTCGATTTTGTCCTCCCGCTGCCGGTCGCCGCCGTCCAGCCTGCTAAAGATTGTACAATGACCGCCCTCGAGCGCGATCTGGACGACCAGGAAATTGTATTCCTTGGGACTGCTGCCGAAGGAAAGCGTGATCGTGTCGCCGACGGCGACGCGGGATGGCAGGCTGATATGGTGGTAATGGTGGCACGAACGGCCCACGAGCCAGTCGGCATTTGGTCAGCACGTCCGGGCCGCCGGGCTGCACCGCTACGACCGTGTCCGGCTGATCGGTAGCGGCGGCCGGGCCGAAACCCCCGGCGGCGATCAAGAAGCCGGCAATCCATGCACGAAACGGCATCAGCCTTCGCTGTTCGGGTCTGACATGCTAAATCTGCCCTGGTCATCACTTCCTTTCAACCAAGCAAGGAAACCGAGATGAAGCTCTTTTACGCCCCCGGCGTCTGCTCGATCGGCATCCACGTGCTGCTCGAGGAAATCGGCAAGCCTTACCAGCTCGAACTCGTCAATCTGCGCGAAGGCGCGCAATACAAGCCGCCTTTTACCGGCGTCAGCCCGAAAGGAAAGGTTCCGGCTCTCGAGCGCGACGACGGCTCGATCCTGACCGAGTTCCCGGTGATCGCCCGCTGGCTCGGGCGGCAGGCGAACCTGCTTCCGAAGGACGATGAAGCCGACACCCGCGCGATGGAGGCGATGGAGTACGCGGTCGGTACGATGCACGGCCAGGGCTTTGCGCGGCTCTTTCGCTCGGAACGCTTCGCGCCGTCGGCTGTCGACCAGGATGCGGTCAAGGCCGCCGGTCGCGAGGTCGTCGAAAAGGGCTTTGCCGTGCTCGACAAAGCGCTGGCCGGCAAGAACTACATTGCCGGCAGTGAATTCTCACCGGCGGACACGGCGCTGTTCTACTGCGAATTCTGGGCAGCAAAGCGGCTCAATATGAAACTGCCGGCCAACGTTTCGGCGCATTACGACCGGATGATGGCGCGCCCCTCGGTGCAGCGGGTCATGCAGCAGGAGGGCCTCAACTGAGGCGTCGAACGACTGTGCAAGATTGGCGCGTAGTGCGCCACGTTTTGGAAGGAGTAAGCAAATGGATGGAACGACCGTACCGCCGAATTGTCTCGCCGGCATCAAGGTTCTCGATCTGACCCAGTTCGAGGCCGGAACGACTTGCACCGAGGCCCTCGCCTGGATGGGTGCGGATGTCGTCAAGGTGGAGAATCCCGACGGCGGCGAGGCGGGGCGCCGGGGCGTGTCGGACCCCTATTACTTCATGATCTACAACGCCAACAAACGGTCGATCACCGTCAACCTCAAATCCGAGCGTGGCTTGGCTCTGGTCAAGGACATGGCTAAGAAGGCGGATGTCTTTACCGAGAATTTCGGGCCCGGCGTCGTCGAGCGGCTGGGTCTCGGCTATGACGTGATCAGCGCGATCAACCCGCGCATCATCTATGCCCAGGTCAAGGGCTTCGGCGAGGGCAGCCCCTATGAAAAGGGTTTGTGCTTCGATCCGATCGCCCAGGCTTGCGGCGGTGCCATGAGCATCACCGGGGAACCCGGCGGCAATCCGATCAAGCCCGGGCCGACGGTCGGCGACACCGGCACAGGTATGGTGTTGGCGTTCAGTATCGTCAGCGCGCTCTATCAGCGCGCCTCAACCGGCAAGGGCCGGCGGCTGCAGGCGGCGATGCAGGATTCGGTTATGCATTACAGCCGCGGCATGTTCATCAGACAGGCACAAAGCGGTCAGGCGGCGCCCCGCCGCCCGGCTGGCGGCAATGCCCCGTCGGGCATCTTCCCGTGCAAGCCCGGCGGACCCAATGACTATGTCTATCTGTTGACCAGCCGGGCCAATCCCGAGCATTGGCCGCGCCTCTTAAAATTGATCGGGCGCGAGGAGCTGATCGGCGATCCGCGCTACGACAAGGCCGCCGCCCGGGTCGAGCGCGAGGCCGAGGTGAACGAGATCATCGCCCAATGGACGCGCCAGCACACCAAAGAAGAGGCGATGGCGCTGATCAGCGGTGCCGGCGTACCGGCGGGTGCGGTGTTCGATTCGATGGAGCTGACCAACGAGCCGAGCTTCTACGAGCGCGGTATCCTGCAGATCATGCAGCACGGCGACTGGAAGATGCCGATGACGACCTGGCCGGTCCGCTTTGACGGCGCGCCGGCTCCGATCAAACCGGCGCCATTGCTCGGCGAGCATACCGCCGAAGCGCTCAACGATTGGCTCGGGTTGAGCGCAGCGGAGGTCGAGGGGCTGCACAAAGACGGGGTGGTCTAAGGGGCGCTAACGGGCGAACTTCTCGTCCGGTTGTCGAAGAAACGCCGCCGGATCGGCACAACTCCGGCGGCGTTATTCGTCGCGGCTAGCCGAACGTGGTGTCCGTCAGCCGACCACGGGGAAAGGCGAGCGCGCCGATTCTTCCTCGAGATCAGCCCCCAATCGGCCGTTCGCCTGACCGTCGAAGTGCTCGGCGAACGCGGCAGCTTCACGCGATATCTTGAACTCGACAGAAACGAGCATGCCGCAATCCGTATCACGGCAAGAAAAGGTCGAGGGTTCAAAGCGATGGTCATCCAGCCAGAGCCGCATTGCCGACATCTGCCGCGAGAGATCTCCCGGTTGCATGCGGATATCTACAAGGTACATCTTCGACTCTCGGTTGTTTCTCCGAATGATTACCATAGCAGCTAAGAGATGCTCGCGCTCTACCCGTGGCAGATCTCACATTTTTGTCACAGGCGAGCTGGCCGCCTTGGACGCACGGCGATAATGATAGCGGTGAAGCTCGGTTTTCAGCCCGACACCGTCGTAGAGCGCCAGGGCAGCGGCGTTCTGCGCTTCGACCTGCAGGCACGCGCCTTCTGCCCCCTGGTCCTTGGCCCAGGCCGCCAAGCTGGTGACGACCCGCCGGGCGTAGCCACGTCGTTGCCGGTGGGGATCCGTGATCACAGATTCGTAGCACAGCAAGCGATCGTGGATAGTGCCGTAGGCCAGCGCCACGAATTGGCCATCGATCGCGAGACCGGCGAACGCAGCGGGAACCACGATCGCGCCGAGGATCCTCCGATAGATCCGGCGCTGCTCGGGCGTATGGTTCTGCAATCCCGCCATCGCCGCGAACCATTCCCGCGTCGGTCGTGTTAGAAGTTGGACATCCGCATCGCTTACCGCGTCGATCGCGGTCAGGTCACCGTAACGGACGCAGCTTTCGCCTTCGCGACCGTAACCCAGCTCCTCGAGCCGCGCGTCGAGATCGGGGTCGATGATCGACGGCAAACGGAAAATCGTCGGTAACCCACGCCTTTGGTAGAGCGCTTCGCAAGCGGCGATCAGACCGCCGCCGGTTTCCCGGGGACCCCGCAGCGGATTGGCCGAATTGGCGCGGCGCGTCAGTCCTTCGCTGAACCGCAATACCCAGCCATCGAGCAACACCTGACGCAACGCCGGCCAGGCATTGAGGCAGGTTTCCTCGGCGCGCCACGCCAATCGTGCAGGGGTCATTCCTGCGGGTAGCGCCAGGGCTTCTCCGGTTGCGGTGCCGTTTCGTCGATCGTCCATTGCGGCAAGGCGAGGCCGGGGGCGACCTCGCTGAACACCATGCGCACACGCGTCCCGATGCCGACCCGTTTCACAAGCTCGGGCGGCGCCAGCTGGCCGTCAGAGGTCGCGAGATTGCCGACGACGCGTAAGGCTTCGTCCGGGGTTGGCTCACCTTTCTGCGTGTCGAGATCGACGAGCAGGATCAAATAAGGCGTCTTGCCGCGGAAAGCCGGCTGGATCGCGTGGTGCACCTCGCTATAGGAATGCACCGTGCCCTTGCCTTCGACCTTTTTCCAGCTCGATTCGAGGGTGGCGCACCACGGGCAGGCGGTGGTCGGCGGATAACGGAACCGTCCGCATTGTGCGCAGGCCTGCAGATGGAAGTCGTGCTCGGCGCAATGGCGGAAATATTCCAGGTTCTCGACATCGAGATCGTCGACAGTGAGCCCCATGCCCAAATATTCGGCGCGAATAGCCATCTTCTTCTCCGTTCGCTCAGCCGCGCCGCATGACCATCGAAGAGGCGGTCGACGGGTTGGCCCAGCCAAGATTGGCACTGACCTCGACATTCCTGACCTGGCGGCAGCCACCTTCGCGGTAATCGTAGGTGTGCTGGCGCTTGCCGTCGGCGCCGACCGGGCAGGAGTCATCAGCGGCATGACGCAGCTGGCGGGTGTTCTCGATGACCATGTTCATGCCGTGGGTGTAGCCCTCGCAGAGATGTCCGCCGCTGGTATTGTTGGGCCGCCGGCCGCCCAGCTGGATCGCACCACTGCTGACGTATTCGCCACCTTCGCCCTTTTTGCAGAAGCCGTAATCCTCGAGCTGCAGCATCGTCGTAAAGGTGAACGCGTCGTAGGAGCCGGTGATGTCGATGTCCTCCGGCCCGACCCCGGCATTGGGCCACAGGATCTGCCGGGCGTAGTAGCCGGCGACGGTCGAGATCGGCCCGTGCTGGTAATGCATGTCGAGGCGCGGCTTGTTGCAGCGGCCGACGACGCCACGGATCAGCACCAGCGGCTGCTTCATGTCGCGGGCGCGCTCGGCCGAGGTCACGATGACGCAGGTGGCATTGTCGGTCTCGACGCAGCAATCCAACAGATGCAGCGGCTTACAGATGAACCGGCTTGAGAGCACGTCCTCGACCGTGAAGCGCTTCTTGTAATAGGCCTTCGGGTTGTTGGAGGCGTGGTGGCTGTGCGCCACCTTGACCATCGCGACCTGCTCTGGCTTGGTACCGTAATCGTACATGTGGCGCATAAAGGTCGGCGCAAAGCTCTGCCCCGCACTCTGCCAGCCATAGGCGCGGTTGTGCAGCATGTCGCCGCCGACCGGAGCCGCGGAGCGGGCGCCGGTGCCGCCGATGCGCACCTGCGAATAGCCGTTCATCGAGCGGAAGATCGCGACGACCTTGCAGCACCCGGCTTCGATCAGGCCGAT
>Ga0306925_10001150_pt1 | contig 21196 bp, 20 predicted proteins | sample flu12Cox44000176_FD_203755 | JGI IMG/M metagenome (GOLD analysis project Ga0306925, IMG submission 203755) | Lab enrichment of tropical soil microbial communities from Luquillo Experimental Forest, Puerto Rico - flux8day.12C.oxic.44.000.176 (v2)... | ecosystem: Environmental > Terrestrial >... | reverse complement strand
TTCATCTGGTGCAGAGGGACTCTGGGATTTTGCGCCGGAACCGCCCTCGCGAACTCTGTCCTCCGGAGGATGGGATGCCAGATCGGCCGCCGGACGATCCTGATCCAGCCTATGCAGTGCTCCGATTGGAATGCGGTGAGCCTCGGCGACGATTGTGTTATCGGAGGCTTCCTGCAGTTTCACACCTTGGAGAACATGGTGCTGAAGGTGAAGCGAGTCCACATACAGGACCGCTGCGCGATCAACTTCGGCGCCACGGTCATGGGCGGCGCGCTCATTGAGCGGGAAACAACACTTCTGCCGTTGTCCCTGGTCCTCAAGGAGATGAAGCTGTTCACAGCCACCTACGAGGGAAGCCCCGCGGAGCCCCTGAGCAGTTCAACCTTTCGGTCGGCAAAATTCTGGCGGTCCACCGAACCAATCGTTCCCGGGCTAAAGTCGACCACTAGCGGTCACCTAAGACGGGAAGGAGCTCCAAAGTAATGAGTGAGGCCAGAGTCGTACCCCCATTGCAAACCGCAACCGGCGCCACCGCCGCGCAGGCTGAAGTCTCAATTCTCCAGATCTTCCTCGAGTTTCTGATCATAGGAGCGACGAGTTTCGGCGGCGTCGTGCCGTACCTTCGCCGCAGCCTCGTCACGAAACGACATTGGATTGACGACAAGGAATCGTGGAGATGCTGTCTATCAGCCAGAGCCCGACGACGTGGCTGACAATATGCTTGCCTCAATGGCTCAGGACGTAGCCGAACGCTGGAACAGCACCATGCGGAGCAATGCCATCAAGATAATGGAGTCCTGTTTGTCTCCGACCAAGTCCAGTTGCTCAGTGCCAGTCCTGCTTACTCCCGAGTTGCGTCGCAAGGTGTAGAATCTCGCACAAACCCTGCAAAAGGGCGGACTCAAGAAAGGACCCCCACATCGTCCGGAGTTAGGTGTAAAATGCTCGCCGTAACGCACTCCCTACGCGCAGCCCGCCCCGAAGAGATCGGGCGGACCAGCAGTGAGTGACCCAATCCTCGATTCTGTAGGCTTGTTTAGCCCACTTTGATCCGCAACCCCTTTGGTTAGAAGGATCCTTCGGTTCACGGCTCATTGTGAACCATCCGTTAGCTGAGTATCAGCAACTCGGCTACATCGAACGCGAGACACGTCTATGCGGAAAGGAGATTTCCCATGAATCAACGCAAGGACAATCAACAGTTTCTGACCCTAATGTCTATCGGCAGCATTGCTCTCGCCGTGCTCTGCCTGTTTACGCCTGTGCCTACATTGGCCGATGACAAGGCCCAAAAGGAGGACCAGCGGGTGACAGAATCCGGGCAGGCGCTCGACGCGCTGGTCAACAGCCAGAACGGCATTCCGACAGATCTGCTCAACAAGTCGGAATGCGTCATCATCCTGCCCTCTGTCAAGAAAGGCGGTTTCATCATTGCTGGCCAATATGGTAAGGGCTTGATGACCTGCCGGACGGGCGAGAAATTCAATGGTCCCTGGAGCGCACCCATCATGATGCAGTCCAGTGGTGGCAGTATCGGCTTTCAGGCCGGTGGAGAGGCCATCGACTACGTCATCCTGGTACTCAACGATAAGGGTGCACGCACAGTCATGAACGGAAAAGCCAAGCTGGGCGCTGACGCCAGCATTGCTGCGGGTCCGGTGGGGCGTGAAGCGGAAGCCTCTACCTCTGGCAACATGAGTACGGAAATGCTCTCCTACTCGCGTGCGAACGGTGTATTCGGAGGAGTCTCCTTGTCGGGAACCTCGCTTGGGCCTGACGAGGGCGCGAACGAAGATCTGTACGGGAAGAAAGTGACCGGAGAGCAGATCTGGGCCGGGAAAGTACAGGCGCCTGCCGCGGCCAAGCAGATGCTCGCACTTTTGGAGTCCAAGTCCCCCAAGAACCTTTCAGCAGGCAAGCAGTAAAAACAATGCACCCCGAGCAATTACTCGGGAAAACCACTAAGAACAGCCGGGCTTGCGGGGCAGCAGCTCTGCAACTGACGTGTGGCAGTTTGTGGATTGTCTTCCATGAATTCAACGCGTCGCGTCGAATTCTCGCTCTTGCCTCGCTTTCGCAATGCCATTCCTGCGGCTGTGTAGGAGGTGTCTTTTAATTCAAGAGGAGGAATAACAATGAACTCAATCGGTCTTTGGATAAGGTGCTCTGTAGCGCAGGTCGCTGTGGTCCTATTCGTTGCCTTTGCAGCGCCGACCGGCGCACAAGTACAGACGCAGACCTCCACGACAAGCGGAACACCAACAAAACAAGTGAAAATTGAGAGCGGTGAGGTCGTTGCCGTCAAAGGGAACAATCTCTTCGTCAAGATGGCTGATGGCAGTGTCCGGGATTTTCCCAACGTGCCGGAGAGCGCCAGAGCCACTGTGGACGGCAAGAAGCTTGGCATCCACGAGCTGAAGCCTGGAATGAAGCTACAGCGCACGACTGTGACAACCACCACACCCCAAGTCGTCACAACCATACAGACGGTCACCGGTAAAGTCTGGAGAGTAAATCCACCACTTTGGGTCATCCTCAACTTGGAGAACGGTGAGAATCAGATGTTCAAGATTCCGGAGGGACAGAAGTTTACGGTGAATGGTCAGGAAACCGATGCCTGGGGACTAAAAGAGGGCATGAAGGTGACCGCGACGAAGATCGTGGAATCTCCAGAGACTACAGTCAGTCAGCAGACGCAAGTAACAGGCACTATGCCGCCAGATGCACCTGTACTAATTGCAGAAGGAGAGCCTAAACCGTCCGCTCCCCCAACCACGGCCGGTGCAGCAGGCGCGACTGCCACAGGAGCCTCAGGCGGTACAGGGACTGCTGCCACGGGAACGGCAGCCGACGCAGGTGCGACGACAAAGGAAGCGGGGCAATCGCAGCCGACCACGAGCCGTTGGCCTCTTTTTATCGGGCTTCTTCTACTCTTATTGATTTTGGCCTGGCTTGGAAACAAGTTGCTCCGCAAGAGCCACGCTTAGTTCGGGACGAGCGCCAGAACTAAAGCTCCGGTGACACGCACTTATCCACATCACAGTTACAAGGAGAAGCGACAATGAAATCAAGCTGGAATAAGAGGGTCTTGATGTTAGCAACTGGCATGCTATGTCTTGCCTTTGCGGCATTGAGCAATGCTCAAGTACAGACTCAGACAACCACCAAGAGTGGAATACCAACACAAGAGGTGAAGATTGAGGGCGGTGAGGTCGTTGCAGTTGCAGGAAACGATCTTTTCGTCAAGATGACAGATGGCACTATCCAGCATTTTCCCAATGTCTCTGAGAGTGCCAGAGCGACGGTGGATGGTCAGCAGCTTGGTATCCACGAGCTGAAGCCCGGTATGAAACTGGTACGCGCGACTCTGACGACAACCACACCGCAAGTAGTGACAACCGTCCAGACGGTTACCGGCAAGGTCTGGCACGTAACTCCACCAAGCTCCGTCATCCTGACGTTAGAAAACGGACAGAATCAGGAGTTCAACATTCCAGACGGACAGAAGTTCATGGTGAACGGCACCGAAACGGACGCGTGGGGCCTGAAGGAGGGCATGGTCGTGACTGCGGCAAAGGTTGTGGAGACTCCGGCGACCTCCGTAACCACGCAAAAGGAAGTGGTCGGAACCATGCCGCAGGATGTGCCGGTGCTGATCGTTGCGCCTAAATAACAGTCCACGCCAGCACCGGCCACTGCAGCGAAAGGGCCAGTGAACGAAGAATGGCTGCACAGGAACGGCAATTGACTCGGGTGTGTACTCCCGAATGCCCATCGTGAAAGCGCCAAGTTCAGGCGGAGGGACCATGAATCGCGCCGTTCGAGCGATCGGTTGCAGCCTTGTCGTCCTTGTGCTGGCGGCAGAAATATCTGCTCAAAAATCAGAGCCAGCCAAAGCGACCACACCACAACCGATAGCTAGTGGTCCGCGCGCTTTCGGGCAGTCTTATGCAACGCTTCTGCCCGAACAGAAACGCCTCTTAGACGACTTCGTCCGGAGATACAACCAAACGACGGGCAGCAAACTCAATCCAGAACAGGCTTACGATGGCGCCCGAGTGTCGGTCCGAACGACGTTCGATGCGTTGACCCATGCGCTTCTTTCCACGAAACTGACCGACGAAAAAGGCCAAAGTCTTGGGCTCGCGATCGACCTTGTTGACGCTCTTGACCAGGTATTGGGAGAAGAACCTGGGGCCGGGGGCGACAGACAGTTCCGTATGTACGTTTACTTGAAGCCCAATGCGATCGATATCCTGAGCAGCAGTCGTGAGTTCTTCCACGAAAAAGACAATACGATCTATCACAAGGGATTTCCCATCTGCTATCGACTCAAGAACGGCCCGCCGTCAATTCAGTTTTCGATCACGAAGGACGAGCGCATGTCTGATATCGACGTGGACTACCGCTCGTCGACTTTCCCCAAGGCGCTGTTCGATGGTCACCTGACTGCGGGGAACTCCGACGTACGTGCCGGAGGCAATCTCACTACGCATGACGACCGTTGGGCGGGGTTAAATGGCTGGTGGCGTCAAGTCTTCGGATTCTCGCTAGGCAGTAGTGTGAAGCCCTCCAAGGACGTAGCGACCGGAAGAGCTCCCACCATTCCGGTGAACCCTCGCGTAACCGCAAATCAAGGCATCGACGCAAGTGTCCACGACTTCCTGACGTCGTGGGTAGTGAACAGGCAACCTGAGAATGCGATCGCGTATATTTCGCCAATCAGCTATCCCTGTCTGGAGACTATTGCCGCGAAAAAACAGAAACCGATTCCGCCGGGCATGGTGCGGTTCAACACCTTGATGGCGATGAATCGATTCAACGCGAGCCTCGGTAATGTTACCTCCGTCGAAGACGTGTTTGAAGCCGCCACGAACTGGAAGACGGATTTGAAAGAAGAGAAAAACGCCTATCCCGCAGAGTTCCGGCTAGTTGAGGTCCCGTCGGACATGGCTCAGTACCAGGAGTGCGTTCAAGCCCAAGGAGAGAGCGGCAAAAAAGAGAAAGGAGAGTTCTACGGCGCCGCGCTTCGCGGAACGCTGGGCGATGGACGAAATAAAGTGATGTCGCTGCTGTGGACGAAAGAAGGCAAGTACTGGAAGATCGTCGCCATCCGCATCGATGACGGCAGCGATGCCGGAATTACACCAAAGACAGCCGCGGCCTTACTCCCCGAAGCCAAGCCCCAAATCATTTCTGGCGATCCTAAGGCGGTGAAGGACATCACGTCGTTCTACGAATCTTGGATCGCGAAACGAGATCCTGCCGACGCGGCACGCTACGTGTCAGAACGCTCGTATCAATGCCTGGCCGCTCCGTCCGGAGCGGAGAAGGGACTGAAACCCGCAGACCGAATACAGAAGGCACTGACGAATCCGCTCGAGAGGGTTCCGAAAGAGACAAATCTCTCCGACATGATGTCGAGTGTTCAGCCGGTGAATGAGCTTGTGCGCCCAGTCGAGCAAGGAAACTCGAACGCGTTTGCCATCATGGCCGTGCCAGACCAGATGGCTGACAGTTTTCTTTGCCAGAGACGCCAGCTTCCGGAAAAGACGCCAGAACTCAAACCGAGTGATGCCAAGTACGGGTCTTATTACCTATCCGCTAGCCGCCTTAATTATGGCAAGGAGGAATCACCCGCGCTGCTGCTGCTTTGGACAAGAGAGAAAGGCCAGTGGAAGGTTGCGGCGTGGGCCGTCGAAGTCCCATAGAAATCAAAGCTGCCAAGAGTGGCTGGTCACAGACTGGGTGTTGCCGGAACTTATATTTTGCATCGTTTTCGAGTGGAAATCTTCGTCTAACGGACATAACGCTGATTTTGTGACAAGGCGACATAGCCAGTGTGAAGCCGAATCGAACCGACCTATCTGCGGCCTACTTCGTCATCTCGTGCTTAGTGGCGTGGAGAGATGTATGGGTTTCCTTGATGTACTCCTCAGTTGTCCCCATAAGAGGTTGCGTTTCCCGATCGTAGTTCGGGGAAACCACCACCCCACGCAGATGGCATCCTTGACCGGCACGCACATAGTTTGGTTGCAAAGGGAAGGGCCGAATCAAAGGTCAACCCGAACCTTCGATTTTTCCAGGTACTTCGCTCGCAGGCGCATCCTGCTCGGTATAGTGTGCGGGTTCGCGTGCATCATAGTGTCGTTCGCTTCTGATTCGGCGCTTGGTTGTGATCGGCTGCCTGCAGGGCAGTCGCTTTGGGTTCGCCTCTCTAGCCCGGTTTCCACCTACACGGCGCAGGTAAAGGATCCCGTATATGGAGTCCTCACACAGGATGTTGTCTGCGACAACGACGTCGTATTGGCAATGGGAACGCCAATCGAAGGTCTCGTACGAAGCAAGCGGAAGGTGGGATGGGGCATTCGCCATGAGACGGCAGCACTGGAGCTGGAGTTCAACCGCGTGATTCTGCGTGATGGCTCAATAGTGCAAATAACTGCTCGAGTTGAAGAGGTGGAAAACGCCCGCGAACAAGTCAAGAATGGCGTAATCCATGGGGTAATGAGTACCGATACGTTTCAGGGACGGATCAATAGTCGCCTGATTCACCTGCCTACCTGGAATCCCTACTCCGACTTGGGCTTGATCATATACAAAGCGACTTTTCCGATTTTTCCGGAACCCGAAATATTCTATCCGTCTGGAACGGATATCCGTCTGACGACCAAGGTGCCAATATCATCGCTTCCAGTCCCGCCCGCTGTGGGTGAAAAGACAGATTCGTCGGATTCCGCACAACTGGATGCTTTGGTTCGGCAGATACCGCAGCGCTCCATGACAACAAAGGGTGTCGTAGCTGACGTGGTGAATCTGGCATTCCTTGGCTCGCAGGAACAGGTGCAGGCTGCTTTTTTAGCGGCAGGCTGGAGCGGCGCCGATTCAATATCGCGACACTCCATCGCCCACAACTTTTACGCAGTACTGAATAAGAGTGGATACGCAAGAGAACCGATGCTGACATTTCTGCTGGATGGCAAGCCACAGGACATGAATTGGCAAAAGAGCCTCAATAGTTATGGGCGTCGCGACCACTTGCGCATCTGGCAATGGCACCCGGAGGGAGCAAGCGAGTCGGTGTGGGTGAGTTCGTCCACTCACGACAACGGGGCGATGCTGTCGGTGAAGTACAAGGGTTTCGTGCACCACATTTCGCCCGACGTTGATGGTGAGCGCGCAACGGTCATTCGCGACCTGAATTTTGCGGGTTGTGTGAGGTCAGTGACTTACGTCAGTCGTCCCGGAGTCTCAACGATCACACAAAATGCAACGGGCGATCTCGTGCTAACGGACGGTTCCGTCGCCGTTGTTGAGTTGAAAAGCTGCGAACCTGTCAGCCCGGAACTTCCAACCGCCTCGGGTGGCAGTAGGTTCAAGCCCGGCAATCATTTGTTCCGCTACTTGCGGCGGCAGATCCTCACATTCCGCAACGACATTTGGCGCGCCAACATCATTTACGGTACTTATGACGTGGGACGGATAGCCGTAAAGGCGCTGCGCCCGAAATGAAAACGGCTTCCAGAAGTTGGGGCGGTAAAGACCGATTAGCATTTTTACACTGCGTAAAATTCGAGCGTGAGCTACGCTCAAAGCGGAGACCGACCTTGATGATGCAAGTGGTAGGCGTTTCCAGCCTTTCCTAAAAAACGGGAAAGGATAGGAGACGCACTACACTAGCCTGGCTCTACCACGTCCCGATGCGCAGTACCAGTCCCGTGCGAACCTGCACGCCCTGCGACGCATCGATCCCGTGGACCGGGGACAGCCATGAGTGCGAGTAATTCACGTCGAGCACGCGCCAGGCGAAGGCGCGCGCGAAGACGACATCGAAGCCGCCGCCCATGGTCATGTTGAACCCCAGCGCCTGGTATTGGGCTGAGTAGGCACTCCGTTTGGGGAAATGCGGGAGCCATCCGTTTCCGTCGTTCCATGCATTGAGCAGGTAGTTCTCCTTCTGCAGATCGACAACTTCGTAGGTGATCCTTTGTCCGCCGAAGAGCACCTGGGCAAAGGGTGAGAAACGATGCGCGGCGCGCGGCGTCCAACGTGGTCCCGCAGCGAAGGTCACGGAATCGGCGCTCTCGTTCGTCGGTGTATTGATCTTCATGCAGCCGTTCACTTCACTGACGATCTGCCAGGAGTCAGCAATACGCGCGGCACCCTGGCCACCACCTCCCAGACAAGTGCCTCCGTGCAGAAATGCGGTGTACAGGGCGTACGCCTGCAGCTCAATGGGAGCTTCTTTCGAAGGCGGCCGTTCAATCGTCTTGTTCATCGCGGCCCGCTCTTCAGCGGTGTGCGGACCAAAGGGAGCGCCAGTGAGACCTTCCTTGTAATCGCGCACCAGTTGCTTGCGCATTTCGTGGTTCGCGCCGAAGATCCCGGGCCGGGTCTCGCGGGTCCAGCCGTACTTGAAAGCCATCAGGTTGGCGAAGCTGCGAGCGGGATTCATGAGGGTGCGACAAACCAGGATGAACCAGGGATTGGCGGTATGGTTCTCGACGGGGATGATGACGTAGCGGTCGAGCATGTCTTCGCCCATCATCTCCATGACGCCCAAGCCGGGGGTGTTGACCAGGTCGATGAAGCCGGGGGATGCGTGCAACTGAACGTTGCCAAGAGAGGCCTCGCTGAGCGGCCCGAGGGTCCATTGGGTACTGGCGACGGCGGCAAAGGCCAGGGCACGTATGCGGCTCATCCAGTAAATACGACCGTCTCCCCATTCCACCTTGCGATAAAGGGGATCGTTGTTCTGCTCGATGAAGCCGTAGATGCCACCGTTGAGTGGGTGGCCGACGTAGCTGGCGTGCCAGCCGTCGCCGTCATCCCAACCGCGAGTCTCACCGATGGAATCGATCCAGTCGTGGAACCACGGCCCATAGGCAACGGCGTCAACCGTCCCGTTCTCGTGCACAAATCGCCAAGCATGCTGGATAGAGACTTCAAGTCCGTATTGCGCTAAAGCAGGCTTCCACTGAAAGCGCTGGGAGCGTTGCTCAGCAGTAGGGACCGGCGGCAGGTCCAGTTGTGGGGTTCCACTCGATGGTCCAGTGCCGGTGGTGTGGTCCGCTGAATCGTCCGAGGCGCTTTCAGAATGAGGGCGAGCGGATGCCGATACGTCATCGGACAAGTTACCGGGCGATGAGAGAGCGGAGAACGTTTTAGCAGGAGAAGGAGCGGATGGTTGTTCCGCCGCGCACACGGAGATTTGTCCGAGGACGAAGGCCAGGGCCCACACTCTACAGGCAAGAACAGCGACCGCCATGCACTTTTTCCTTATGGTTAAGAGGCTGACGAAGTGATCGCTATCGACGCAAAAGGGAGTCGTTCATTGTACCTCGGTTTCGGGCGTTTTGTGCAGGTGGTTTCCACGGCCCTTGGCTCAGTACCAAGACTGTCACAGGCAAGGTCGTGCCTTTAAACGGGACATACCGCCGGCACATAAATGTGGGGTGAACCCCTCCATTGAGATGCCGTAAGCTCCTGGTTTTATCAGCCCTAACCAAACGCCCGAGGTGAACTAGGCCATACGGAGCGGCGCCCATCTGCAACACGTGCAATCGAAGAATACATGGTACCAGTTTGAGCCAGCCAGGAAAGATGCGGCGTACGGTGGAGACCACGCCAATTATGACGTTTGGTGATGAAGGAGCGATAATGGCTCAAAACTGAGGCAGTTGTTGGGTTGGTTATTGATTTACAACGGCTAAGTATTCTCCAATTGTCGAGAACTCTAGGGACAGCGAACGGGAGCACCTTGCAGGACCGAGGTACGTATGAGTCAGCCGACTGTCGCTGTGCGTCGCGTCGGAATCCTCTTTCTTCTGATCATGTCGGTTTTTGCTGCCTCCTGCAGCAAGAAGGAAGCACCTTCACCGAGAACACAGGCACCGAAGCCTGCTCCAGTGGATGCTCAGGACACTAGCATCGTCGCTCCCGAGGACGATGCGGTGGCCAAGAGCGACGAAGAGAAGCCAGGTACACTAGAGCTTCCACTAACGTTCACTCGGTACACCGGCGATCTCGATCAGATGATGAAGCTGCGCAACATACGGGCACTCATCACAATCAATCCGATTTCTTTCTTTTACCGCCAGGGAAAGCCCGAGGGCATAACGTACGAAGCTCTCCAAGAGCTTGAAGGTTACATCAACAAGAAGTACAAGACAGGTGCATTGCGGGTAAGGGTCACGTTTATTCCCATGCGTCCCGACTGCCTGGAGAAGGCATTGACGGAGGGAGTGGGGGATGTGATTGCTCAGGGAGTGATGATCACCCCGGCACGCGAGCAGAAGGTTGCGTTCACCGTCCCGACTCAAAGCGACGTCACACAACTCGTTGTGACCGGCAAAGATGTGCCCCTCGGTTCCGGCTTCGACGATCTCGGAGGCAAACCGATCTACGTCAACCCATTGACCGCCGCTTATGACAACCTGAACCGCATCAGCGAAGAGCGGCAGAAGGCTGGCAAGCCTGCGCTGACCATCAAGGCTGCCGATAAAGCCCTGATGGGAGACGATCTGGTTGAGATGGTCAATGCAGGACTGATTCCTGCAACGGTTACGACCAGCAGCCGAAGCGAACTTTGGGCGCAGGTTCTGCCGAACATTAAGGCACATCCCGACATGGTAGTGGTCAGCCGAGCCAAAACCGGCTGGGTGGTTCGCAAAAACAACCCCGAACTGAAGCAGGTCTTGGACGAGTTTGTGCAGGCGAATGGTATTGGGACCTCGTTTGGCAATATGCTCCTGCGCCGGTACCTGCAGAACACAAAGTGGGTGAAGAATTCGACCAGCACAAAGGAAATGAAGAAGTTCGCCGCCTACGTCGAGTACTTCAAGAAGTATTCGGACCAATACAACTTCGACTATCTTATGATCGCCGCACAGGGTTACCAGGAGTCGCAGCTCAACCAGAGCAAGCGGAGTGCTGCGGGAGCAGTCGGCATCATGCAAGTGATTCCTAGGTATGCTGCGGCACCCCCCATCAACGTAAAAGATGTCGGTATGGCGGAAAAGAACATCGAAGCTGGTGTGAAGATGCTGCGCAGCATCACGGATACGTACTTCAACGATCCGACGATCACTCAGGGGAACAAAATGCTGTTTACGTTTGCCAGCTACAATGCCGGGCCAAAGCGTATCGTGCAAATGCGCAAGAAAGCGGCGGAAGAGGGGCTTGATCCGAACAAGTGGTTCGGTAATGTGGAGCTTCAGGTAGCCCGGGACATTGGTCAGGAGACAGTAACCTATGTCGGCAACATCTACAAGTACTACATCGCATACAAGCTGACGGCACAAGAGAGGAGGGACCAGCAGAAAGCCATGGCCGCGGTCGCGGGTATGTAGGGATTGTCAGCTAAATAATCCTACCCAGCGCAAGCGTCGGCAGGTAGTCCTACCGTTGGGGGCTTCGATGCGAATTGAGTGACGGGTTACCTGCGATCCGAAGTTATCGCCTGCACCCACATAGTCCACCAACATTGATCGTGTGAGGGTAGGAAAGGAGCGGGTTGTGAACGCTTATCCAACCTTGAGCAGCGGGCTCTGGGTCGCCTTCAGGCTGGTCGGAAACTCCGCAACATTCTTTTCGGCGACAGCCGGCGTCGAAGTGCTAGTGCTTGAATGCTGGGGTGCCCATCAGGCGTCATTATGATCGTCATCGTCTTTAGACGATCGTAGCAGAGCCAGTAGCACAACCAATGCTCGACCTCGTTCGCTGGCATGGCCAAAGATTTCGGATCGGTATTCGCCGGAAAGAAATAGATGCGACCCTCGGCAACGCGGCTATCATAATGGCGCTGCAATCTGGGTTGAAACACAGGAGATCCACAGCAATACTCCCCGAAACCGATTCATAAGGAGGACGACGTGTAACGCGGATTTCTTTCAACGGTTTCCCATGTGCTGCCCCCTTTCATTATCGACAAATGAAATCGACTCAGTTCTTATGTAACCTCAATTGAACTACATTTTTCTCCGCCGGCCACATTTTCTGCCATCCCGCGAACCACCCTAGGTGGAAGATCAGGTTTTTGGGCACCATAAGGGCGAGGTAGACAAGAGGGAACACATGAGTCTGCGGGAAACAGTACCGCGCCGTGTGAACTGTAAGGCGATCGGTGTTCCAGGAATGGCGGCTAACAGCAAGATGCCAATCCTTGCCCTCTGGGTTGAAAGGGAAGACGTGAACCAGGAGGAAACCCAGTGCGGGTATTAAGATGCAGTTTGCTAGCAGCATTCGCGCAAACAACCCGCGCCGGTGCCAGACATTGAGCAACTCTCCACCGCTGACGCGCAGCCCGATGGAAAACATCACGACCGCAACGAAGTAGTCGAGCAATGACAATGGGCGAATCAGCATGCTTATCTCAACTGCACCGGCAAGGGATCAGCATAGGGCGATAGAAGAGGCTTCTTCGATGGAACGGGCCCACGGTCGGTGAATCGATCTGTCCTCATGCAAAGCACCCAAACAGAAGTGCCTAGTAGGTTCCGAAAATTATCTATTTCTGATGCTCCAGAATGTCCTTGACGTAAGCTAAGGACTTCTGAAGGTTGGAGACTGAGCGGCTGACTGCTATCTTTCGTTCCATCGAGCCCTTAAAACTGCCTGTCAACAGCGCTTGTTCGCAGGCCATGGTCTTCACCAGATAAAAGCCGGGCTGCTTCGGATCGTCACTTCCACGAATCAAGAAAGTGAGATCGAGAGAGGTCTCCAAGTAGTGACTGGAATAGAGTTGTTTATCCGCGATTACATAAGCAGCCTCACCAGGCTTTTCGCCGCGCAGGGTTAGGACCTGGATAATAAACAGCGTTGGCTTAAGCCCGAAATTCACCCGCTCCCAGCGAAATGTGTTCTGGACATTCGGCAATTTTAACGACCTCTGCCACCACACACGCTAGTAGGGAATAACCTCCCGGCGAGTGCGCTCCATACCCGTTCGACGCAAATCCCGCCACCGTACTAAATCCTTCCCTGCCGCTCGCTATCACGTAGAGTACGCCTGATGCGACAATCGCTCCCGCTACTTGCGCCACGATGTACGGTAGAAGATCGGAAGCCGGAAAGCGCTTGCCCACCCACAATCCAACCGAAACCGCTGGATTGATGTGGCAGCCTGAGATGGGACCGATGGTAAATGCCATTGTCAGCAAAGTGAGTCCGAACGCGAATGCCACACCCAGGAAACTAATGCCCAAGTGCCCCGCTCCCGTTTCACCCGTGGGGAACGCCGCAGCCAGTACCGCGCTTCCGCATCCACCAAACACCAGCCAGAATGTCCCGAAGAACTCGGCGGCACATCGTTTGCCAAGAGACATGTAGAACCTCTTCAACGGCCATAGAGGAGATCAATGCAGAGATGCATTGAACTGTCTTCCTTGTTCTTCCAGGCAAAATGGCGTGTAAAGTTCCCGACAGAACGGCGCGTGAGGTTTGGTTAAGTTGAAATGCGGCTTTTCGCGACGTCTAAGGTCCGACAGATTTTAGACCGTTGCTTGATCCCAATATGGGCCCCACCCGCAGACATTTCAGCTAGCGTTACGCTTCCGCCGATGTGGCCGTCGTAGGGCTTCTCTTATTTGTTCGCGGACGGTGGGTAATTCTTCATGAGCTCGGTTACAGCTTTGGTCAGATTCTTTTGACCTTTCTTTGGACTGGCCTTGGGATCCAGGGTCTTGCTCGCTACTCCTCTCCAGACCAGGTTGTGGTTAGCGGGATCATCCATGTCGACCGCGAGTTGCCCTTCATAGATCGTCGATGTTCCTCCGGTTGCAGACCAGCCGGGTCCAACACCGTAGCCAGACAACTGGGCAAATCGCCGTTCTACGCCTCATTGGATTCGTACCCAATAAGCAGATCGGCAGAGCCATCACCCTCAACCTTCTGAAGGCCTTTCTGTGAGAATGCAGCGTCCAACGTGGCTTTAATCTGCTCATCCGTGAGCTTATCAATCGGCTCTTCGCTCTTGAGAGTGATCCACTTGTACGTCTTGAACTTCGAAAAGTCGGCCGTCTTATCGAAGTTGAATTCTATGCCTTGACTTAGGACGCTGCTCGCCATTAGCAGCAAGAACGTGCAGAGTAAAAAGAACTTGCTCATTTACAAATCTTCTCCTAGAAAGCCTTCGCAGGCTGTATCAATGCATTCTGAAAATCGGAATGGCGCTGGAGCAATCGTGATTCGTTCTAGATCTGCTGTCCCACGACAGTATCTTTTAGCCCCGATGGCGACGCTTGACACGCAGTTGTGCCAGCGAGCGAGCCAACGACGCATTCACAGTCGCCACTTCTTCCGAAGAAATCTTCTCCTTCAGGCGTGCTGCTGCTCGTTGTCGCGCTTCTTCGACCGCGGCTTCGTTGATGTCTTCCACTGCAATCGCCATGTCGGTCGCTATCGAGATGCGATCGCCCCTGACCTCGACCAGGCCTCCGCCAACCGCAAGAAACTCCAATTGTCCGCTCTTGCGTATAGCCAGTTCGCCTGGGACCAGTTGCGTCATCAGGCGAACATGACTCGGAAGCACCCCAATCTGCCCCTCAGTACTTCGCAACGTGACAATTTCCACATCGTCGGAGTAAGCGATCCCTTTCGGCGTCACGATTTCCAGCTTAATAGTCCTCGCCATCTTCGATGGTGCCTCCAGTTGAACTCCTGAGTTTAACCCTGGGTGATTTCGTCAATTCCACCTTTCATGTAGAAATTGCCTTCCGGGACTTGGTCGTGTTTGCCGTCTAATATCTCCTTGAAGCCGCGAACCGTGTCTGCTACGGGAACTTGTTTGCCTTCGCGACCGGTGAACACCTGTGCCACACTGAATGGCTGACTCAAAAAACGCTGTATCTTGCGGGCTCGGGTGACGGTCAGCTTGTCTTGAGGTGAAAGTTCGTCCATACCAAGAATGGCGATGATGTCTTGCAGGTCTTTATATCTCTGCAGTACCGTCTGTACTCCTCGAGCGGTTTCATAATGCTCTTTACCGACAACTTCGGGTGCCAGAGCGCGGGAAGTCGAAGCGAGCGGATCCACTGCCGGATAGATGCCTAATTCGGCAATAGACCGTTCCAAGACGATCGTCGCATCTAAGTGGGCGAAAGTCGTCGCTGGCGCGGGATCGGTCAAATCATCAGCCGGCACATACACCGCCTGGAATGAGGTGATCGAACCCTTCTTGGTAGATGTAATGCGTTCCTGAAGGGCACCCATCTCGGCGGCGAGAGTCGGTTGGTATCCGACAGCGCTGGCTTTACGACCGAGCAATGCAGACACCTCGGAGCCAGCCTGAGAAAAACGAAAAATGTTGTCAATAAACAGCAAGACATCCTGGTTCTTCTCGTCGCGAAAGTACTCCGTGATGGCAAGTCCGGCTAAGGCAACTCGCAATCGGGCTCCTGGCGGCTCGTTCATCTGCCCATACACCAGCGCAATTTTAGATTCGTTCAGGTTGTCTAGTTTAATTACCCCCGCTTCTGACATTTCGTGATAGAGGTCGTTGCCCTCGCGAGTCCGCTCGCCGACACCCGCAAATACTGATACGCCACCATGGAGCTTGGCAATGTTGTTGATCAGCTCCATGATTACGACTGTCTTACCGACGCCGGCGCCGCCAAACGCGCCCACTTTGCCGCCCTTGAGGAACGGGCAAATCAAGTCGATCACTTTGATTCCAGTGGGAAGTACTTGCGCAGAGGTCGACTGCTCGACGAGGGGTGGCGGCAAGCGGTGAATCGGATAGTACTTCTCTGCCTTGACGGGTCCGCGCTCATCAATCGGTGCCCCGGTCACATCGAACACGCGGCCCATGACCCCTTCGCCGACCGGCACCGATATCGGGGCCCCGGTATCTGTAACCTCATATCCGCGCTTGAGACCCTCCGTCCCTGACATGGAGACAGTCTGCACACAGCTGTCCCCAAGTTGCTGTTGAACCTCGAGGGTTATTGTGGCGGGCTGGCCGCCAACCGTGCACTCGACCTTCAAGGCGTTATTGATGGCGGGCAAGCTTTCTGGAAACTCGACGTCCACCACTGGACCAGAGACTCGAATGATTTTGCCTTTGTTCATGGTTACACTCGTCGGGCGGGTCTTTAACAAATTGACGCGGACTCAGCCAACCTGCCCCCCTTCAATTTCCAGCAATTGATTGGTGATACTCGTCTGACGCAACTTGTTGTATTCAAGGGTCAGATCCTTGATCAGATTGTCAGCACTGTCGGTTGCATTCTTCATCGAAACCATGCGAGCGCTCTGCTCACTTGCCTTGGCATTCAGCAATACCTGATAGACAAATATGTCCAGGTAATGCGAGAGCAGATACCCGAGAATAGCCTCAGTGCCGGGCTCAAATACTGTTTCAGTCGTTTCCGATCTCAGAGTCTCCTCAGGTTCCGCTCCGGGAATCGCCAAGGCTTTGATTTCGCCCACTGGCAGAAACTCAACTGAAAGCGGTTCTTGGGTGAGAGTATTGATGAAGCGTGTCGCTACGATTTGTACTTGATCCACTTCTCGTTTCAAGAAGAGTTCCTGTGCAGAAGTCGCGATCGCCCTGGCTTCACGAAACTCGGGGGAGTCTCCATACACGAATTCCGCGACCAGTTGTCGCTTTGTGCGCGCGATGAACTGGGAAGCTTTGCGACCGGCGGTGATAAACAGCGTTGACTGGGGATCGAACTGGGAAGCTACGCGGAAGAGGTTTGTGTTCAGGGCTCCGCACAGTCCTTTGTCTGCTCCAATCAGAATGACAGCCCTCTTTCGGATAGGGCGCACCTCAAGCAAAGGGTGTTTGAAATCTCGCATTTGTGTAGTCGCCTCCCGCTGGATGCGGTATAGCAAGTCCACGAAAGGACGTCCGGCGAGCGCGGCATCTTGGGCCTTGCGCATCTTCGACGCTGCCACCATCTGCATGGCCTTGGTGATCTGCGATGTGCTGCCGACTGATCTGATTCGTCGTCTTAAGTCGCGTGCACTGTTCATTTCCAGGTCTCTTTAAATTGCTCGAGCGACGCCTTCAACTCGGTGCTCAAGGAGTCATTGAGAGCGCCTTGTTTCGCAATTTCCTTGAGCAGGTCGGGCTTACGAGTGGTCAGATAATCGGACAATTGTGCTTGACAATCCTTGACGCGGTCCACGGGCACACTATCCATATAGCCGTTTTGAACGGCCCAAAGCACAGCAACCTGAAGGTCAACGGGAATCGGGTTGTACTGTGGTTGCTTGAAGATCTCTGTGATTCGCTTACCTCGGTCGATCTGCGCTAACGACTTGGCATCCAATTCAGAGCCGAATTGCGCAAAAGCCGCCAACTCTCGAAATTGGGCGAGATCGCCCTTGAGTTGTCCAGCAACTTGTTTCATGACTTTCAGTTGTGCAGCCGAACCAACACGCGATACCGATAGGCCAACCGAAATAGCCGGACGAATCCCCTGGTAAAACAAATCTGTTTCCAGGTAGATCTGACCATCCGTAATGGAGATTACGTTGGTGGGGATGTATGCAGAAACGTCACCGGCTTGCGTTTCTATGATGGGCAAAGCGGTGAGCGAACCATTTCCATACTTCTCACCGACGCGCGCGGCTCGTTCAAGCAGGCGACTATGGAGATAAAACACGTCGCCCGGATAAGCTTCACGACCCGACGGTCTCTTCAGGATGAGAGAAACCTGTCGGTAGGCTACGGCATGTTTGGAAAGATCGTCATAAACGATCAATGCATCCATACCGTTGTCCATAAACCATTCGCCCATAGCGGCCCCCGCAAAGGGAGCAAGATACTGGTTCGTAGCGGAATCAGCAGCTGGGGAAGCAAGAACGATGGTGTAGGGCATCGCTCCCGCGTTTTCGAGGGTAGCGATGATCCGGGCGATACTGGACTGCTTCTGGCCGATCGCGACGTAGATGCAATACAAAGGACGATAGTCTTTGTCGCCGGCTTCCTCTGCGGCCTTGTTGAGGCGAGCCTGGCTGATGATGGTGTCGATACAGATGGTCGTCTTACCGGTCGAGCGATCGCCGATGATCAACTCGCGCTGGCCGCGGCCGATCGGAATCATGGCATCGATAGCCACGATGCCCGTCTGTACAGGCTGGCGTACTGGATTACGCTTAATAATTCCCGGAGCAAGTTTTTCGACCGGATACGCGACATCGGATTTGATCGGTCCTTTGCCATCGACTGGCTCGCCAAGCATGTTTACGACTCGTCCCAGCAAACCTTTGCCGACGGGGACCTGCAACAGCTTGCCCGTTGCCCGAACTTCGTTCCCTTCTTCAAGCCTTGTGTAATCGCCAAAAATGATTACGCCAACTTCGGATTCATCCAGGTCCAGCGCAATCCCAGTGACGCCATGGCCGAGATCGAGCATTTCGTTGACCATCGCGTCCGCAAGGCCTTCAACTCTTGCGACACCGTCGCCGATCTCGCGGATGACCCCTACGTTCTGCTTGGCCGAGATTGCCGTAGCCTTCGCAATTTCAGCTTCAATCTCCCGCAGTATGTCGGCCATACACCCTCACTCTACTTTCGTTACACAAAGATCTCATCGCGCAAGCCAATTCCGCTTCTTTACGCTTCACTCATAGCATGGAAATGCGCTTTTCCAGTGAAGCGAGTCGATTCTGTATGCTTTCGTCGTACACGTCACTTCCGACTTTGATGCGCATTCCTCCGATTAGCGCCGGATCATGAGAAAAAGAGGCAGTGATCCCGGCTCCGTACGATTCTTCCAGAGCTGCTTGGACTCTGCGTCGGACATCGTCCGACAGGACCTCGGCGCTCAGAATTTCGGCTGTGTGACCGGCACGGTCAAGCTTGATCAATCGCTGAAATTCCTTGATCAGAGCTATGTATCCTCGGCGCTTAACTCCCAGCACCCTCTCTGTCACAAGCCGGACTCGCTGCTCATCCAGTCTGCCGTCAATGAAACACAGGTGAAACATTCGTTTCGCATGTCGGCGAACTTTAGCGGTAGTTTGCATTGTCGTTATGAAGCGAGCCGCTTCGTCGTCTCATCCTCTAGGCGGCGCTGATCCTCTGCCGTTAACACCTTCCCGGCAACCACGGAAGTAGTCTGCACAACAAGGCGACCGACATCACGTTTGAGGTTGGCAAGCATTCTGGCATAATCCTGTTCGGCCGCTTCGCGAGCCTTGCCAATGATCTGCTCAGCAGTAGCTATGGCTTTCTGCGTTTCTTGCTCACCGACGCGCCCAGCTGCAGACCGGGCTTCTTCGATCAGTTTATTGGCTTGGACACCGGCCTGCGACATCATTTCTTGACGGTGAACTTCGGTCTGGGCCAACTCCGCCTTGATCTTCTCCGTGTTGGCCACACTTTCCGCGATTTGTTGGCGTCGCAGTTCCAATGTCTTAAGGACAGGCTTGTACGCGTACCGTTGCAGAATCAGGCAAACAATCCCGAAACTGATCATCTGCGCAATCAGATGGGGCCAGTCGACACCGAACGTCTTAGCGATCTGTTCGACCTGTCCTCCGCTATTCGCAGCCGCAAGGAATACTAGGACGTGCATGTTTGTCCTCCGAAAGCTCACCTGCCTCGTCGCTCAAAGCGCGCTCTCTTAAAGCTCGTCTTACTTCACGAGGAACAAGGCATAGAACACGATCGCTTCAGCGAAAGCAATGGCGAGGATCGACTGGACCAGGATCTTCGTCGAAGCCTCTGGATTGCGGCCTACTGCTTGCGAGGCTCCCATGCCAATCAAGCCCACACCAACGGCCGCGCCCAGCGCCGCTAGACCAACGTGGATACTTCCGATCATAGGTTCTTCCTTCCTTTTTCCTTTGGTGTCCGCACTCAAACGCGGCCAATCCGTACGATTCATCACTCAACCGCGCGCACTTCAGGAGCGCTTTCCTCCTCATGCTGGCAAATAAGCATGGTGAACACAGCGGTCAACAACATGAAGACCAGTGCTTGCACGAGACCTACCAATACTTCCAGCAGATAAAACGGAACGGGCAGCAGCCAACTCAGGCTCGGAACCAGTCTGGACATGGCGTCCAGCATGTTCTCGCCTGCGAAGATGTTGCCGTAAAGTCGAAAACCAAGCGAAATTGGCCGGAACAAGATCGAAACGATCTCCAGGCATCCGGCAAGGAAAAACACCACGATCATCAGCACCTTCATCAAGCCTGTGTTCTCACCCTTGGGAGAAAATCAACGCCATAGCAAACGTCATATTAACGTCGGCATTACCGCCGCGAAGCAATGGTTGGTCAACCTCGAACCCGTGAGGCGTCCGATGGCCCCAACCGATTGTGCCCACGCCGGGAATAAGGCTCACCCAATTTGTAGCAACGATGAAAATGAAAATGGTCGCAAAAAACCAGAAGGTTCGATCCACCAACTGAGGGCCAATAATTCCCTCCAGAAAACTCCGCAAGCCGCCGACCACCCATTCCCATAAATTTTGCGCGCCCGTCGGCACCGATTTCATATTGCGGGTAGCCATACGCGCCCAAACAATCAGCGCAAGGGCAACCGCCCAAGTGACAATCATCGAATTCGTGATCGGGAACCCGAAGAGGCGGACGACCTCCTCGGCCTTTCGTGAGATGCCATGCTCTTCCTGCCTGTCGCTTTGAGCAGCGGACTGGTCCGGTCCGGCAGAGTCTGTCGCCACCCCTAGGTCGAGGTAAGGCCTGATACTCGCGTGGCAGCTACGATCGACGCTCGGGCTTGAGAGCCAAGCGATAAATAATACAAGGAATATGGCAGATCCCCGGGGGACAAATCGCGCAACGTGCGAGCGACGGGAAATCTTACGTTGCTGATTCCTACAAATCTGCGACGAGATATTCAGAGGGATCCGGCTCACGAATAGTCCTCTGCCAACGTGGTCTAATTTCGTACGCTTAAGGGAGCCCTGAAGGTCGGCAGCCTTGCCGATTCCTATCCGATGCTATCATCATGCTCGTGGTTGCGTACTGGCGAAATCGTTCCTATTAGTAATTGCCAAGCCTGGCGTGCGACAGATTTCCCGATTCTTGAGCGCCAGTGATCTCTGCTTCCCCATGGTGGTGTCCAGCAAGAATTCATTTAAGCTATAGGTTTATTAGCGAGTTGCAGCTCATCTAGGAGGAAAGGTGAAAGGCACAGCGAAATCAGATACCAGTTTGGATCGCTCGAAGATTGCTACGGTACGGAACGCCTTGAATGAAGCCGTGAAACAGAGTG
>Ga0306925_10001149_pt1 | contig 21197 bp, 18 predicted proteins | sample flu12Cox44000176_FD_203755 | JGI IMG/M metagenome (GOLD analysis project Ga0306925, IMG submission 203755) | Lab enrichment of tropical soil microbial communities from Luquillo Experimental Forest, Puerto Rico - flux8day.12C.oxic.44.000.176 (v2)... | ecosystem: Environmental > Terrestrial >... | reverse complement strand
GTAGCCGATCTCGCGCGCCACGACCAGGGCCGCCGCGCGCAACCGCTCACGCACATCGGCAGGCACTGCGGGCGCGGGAGCTTCCTCAATGAGTTTCTGGTGACGCCGCTGGGTCGAGCAGTCCCGGTCGCCGAGGTGCAGGAAATTGCCGTGCGTATCGGCGAACACCTGCACCTCGAGGTGACGCGGTGCGGGCAGATAGCGCTCGAGCAACAGCGCGCCATCGCCGAAAGCGCTCTCAGCGAGCCGCCGCGCAGCGGCGAGTGCTCCATGGAGCTGCCCGCGCTCGCGCACGATCTGCATGCCCTTGCCACCCCCGCCCGCCGCAGGCTTGATGATGAGCGGGAGTCCGAGTGAGCCCGCTTCGCGCTCGAGCTGTGCGAGCTCCTGCTGCTCCCCGGCATAGCCCGGCAGCACCGGCACGCCCGCGGCCTGCATGCGCGTCTTGGCGAGAATCTTCGAGCCCATGGCGCGGATCGCCTTGGGCGGTGGCCCGACGAAGACGAGGCCCGCCTCGATGCAGGCCTCGGCGAACTGGGCGTTCTCGGCGAGAAACCCGTAGCCCGGATGGATGGCATCGGCCCCGCTCAGGCGGGCAGCCTCGAGCAACGCCGGTATGTCCAGATAGCTCTCGCGTGCCGGAGCTGGCCCCAGGCGCACGGCGGCATCGGCGGCGCGGACGTGACGGGCCCCGGCGTCGGCGTCGGAATAGACCGCCACCGTGCGCAGGCTCATGCGCCGCGCCGTGCGGAAGATGCGGCAGGCGATCTCGCCGCGGTTGGCGACCATCAAAGTCTTGATCACTTGAATGCCTGCGGATCAGACCTACATGCGGAACACGCCGAAGGTCTGCGGCTCCTGCGGGGCATTGCGCACCACCGCAAGGGCGAGCGCCAGCACGCGCCGGGTATCGCCCGGGTCGATCACGCCGTCATCCCACAGCCGCGCGGAAGAATAGTAGGGATGGCCCTGGCGCTCGTACTGCTCGCGGATCGGCTGCTTGAAGCTCTCTTCCTCCGCCGCGGACCATGCGCTGCCTTTTGCTTTCAGCTGCTCGCCTTTCACGGTCGCGAGCACGCTCGCCGCCTGCTCTCCTCCCATGACCGAGATGCGCGCATTCGGCCATTGAAACAGAAATCGCGGTCCGTAAGCGCGCCCACACATGGCGTAATTGCCGGCGCCATAGCTGCCGCCGATGATGACGGTGATCTTGGGTACCATGGCGCAGGCTACGGCGGTCACGAGCTTGGCACCATCCTTGGCGATGCCACCGGCTTCCGCGCGCCTTCCGACCATGAAGCCGGTGATGTTCTGCAGGAAAAGCAGCGGAATCTGCTCGCGTGCACAGAGCTCGATGAAGTGCGTGCCCTTGAGGGCACTCTCGGAGAAGAGCACACCGTTATTGGCGAGGATGCCGACCGGATAGCCGCCGAGCTGGGCAAACCCACACACCAGCGTGGTGCCGTAGAGCTGCTTGAACTCATCGAGCTCGGAGCCGTCCACCAGCCGCGCGATCACTTCGCGCACATCGTAGGGTTTGCGCAGGTTGGCAGGCAGCACGCCATACAGCTCGTGCGCCGCGTAACGCGGCTCCTGCGGTGCATGTGGCGGCGCAGTGGGCGGTGCGGCTTTCAGCCGCGCAACGATGCGCCGCGCGATGGCGAGCGCGTGGGTATCGTTCTCGGCGTAGTGATCGCATACACCCGACTCGCGGCAATGCACATCCGCGCCACCGAGTGATTCGGCGTCGATGTCCTCCCCCGTGGCCGCCTTCACCAGCGGCGGACCGCCGAGAAACACCCGCCCCTGGTTGCGCACGATCACGTTCTCGTCCGACATCGCCGGCACATAGGCGCCGCCTGCGGTACAGGAGCCGTGCACCACGGAGATCTGCGCCACGCCCAGGCCCGAGAGCGTGGCCTGGTTGTAGAAGATGCGGCCGAAATTGTCGCGGTCCGGGAAGACTTCATCCTGCGCCGGGAGGAACGCGCCACCGCTTTCCACGAGATAAACACACGGCAGGCGATTGTCGCGGGCGATTTCCTGGGCGCGCAGGTGCTTTTTCACCGTGATGGGGTAATAGGTGCCACCTTTCACCGTGGGATCGTTCGCTACCACGACGCACTCGCGCCCGGCGATCCGTCCGATGCCGGTGATGATTCCCGCGCAGGCGATATCGCCGCCGTACATGCCGTGGGCAGCGAGCTGCGAGAGCTCGAGGAAGGCACTGCCGGTATCGAGCAGGACGCGGATGCGCTCGCGCGCGGGGAGCTTGCGCGCTGCCTTGTGCTTATCCGTGGCGGCGCGCGACCCGCCACGGGCGATGCGCGCGACCTCGGTGTGCAGGCCGCCGACGAGCGCCCGCATCGAACGCTCGTTCTCGCGGTATTCCTCGGAATGCAGGTCGACCCGGGTGGTGAGTCGCGGCATGGGACGCTTGCCAAGGTTGCCGGTTTGTCGGACAATCATACGATCATGCCGGCAGGGAAGGCAAGACCATGAGCACACTCATGAGCACACTCGACTGCATCGACCAGGACTTTGGATTGCCAGCGGAGCTGGAAGAGATCCGCCAGCAGGTGCGGCGCTTTGCCGCCGAGCAGATCGCCCCGCGCGCGGCGGAAATCGACCGCAGCAACGAGTTCCCACGCGAGCTCTGGCCCGAGTTGGGCGCGCAGGGACTGCTCGGCATCACCATACCCGAGCGCTTCGGGGGTGCCGGCCTCGGCTATCTCGCGCACGTCGTCGTGATGGAGGAGATCTCGCGCGTCTCGGGCGCGGTCGGGCTGTCCTACGGTGCGCACTCCAACCTGTGCATGAACCAGCTGCGTCTCAATGGCAGCGAGGCGCAGTGCGCGCGCTATCTGCCGAGACTCGCGAGCGGCGAGCACGTGGGCGCGCTTGCCATGTCCGAGCCCGGCTCGGGATCGGATGTGGTGTCCATGCAGCTGCGCGCCGAGAAGCGCGCCGACGGCTATCTGCTGAACGGCCGCAAGATGTGGATCACCAACGGGCCGGACGCGGATGTGGTGGTGGTGTATGCCAAAACCGATCCGGCCGCCGGAGCGCGCGGTATCAGCGCGTTCATCGTCGAGCGCGGCAGCCGTGGTTTCCGCAGCGCGCAGAAGCTCGACAAGATCGGCATGCGCGGCTCCTCCACCAGCGAGCTGTTGTTCGATGACTGCCTGGTCCCGGCCGAGAACCTGCTTGGCAGCGAGAACGGCGGCGTGCGGGTGCTCATGAGCGGGCTCGATTATGAGCGCGTGGTGCTCGCCGGCGGATCGCTGGGACTGCATGCGGCGGCGCTCGATCTCGTGTTGCCGTACGTGCGCGAGCGGCGCCAGTTCGGCCAGCCCATCGGTACCTTCGAGCTGATGCAGGGCAAGGTCGCCGACATGTACGCCGCGCTCAATGCCGCGCGTGCCTATGTGTACTCGGTGGCCCGTGCCTGCGATGCGCGCACCGCGCGGCGCCGCGACGCGGCGAGCTGCATCCTGTTCGCCGCCGGGGAGGCCACGCGGGCGGCGCTCGAAGCCATCCAGGCGCTCGGCGGCAATGGCTATATCAACGACTACCCCGCCGGGCGGCTGTTGCGCGACGCCAAGCTCTATGAGATCGGCGCCGGCACACAGGAGATTCGCCGCATGCTGATCGGGCGCGAGTTGTTCGAGGCGGCTGCATGAGTGTCGAGTTCGACCGGGTGCTGATCGAGCCCGCTTACCGCAAGGTAGCGGCGGCGATCGGCGAGCGGATTCTCAGCCGGACGCTGCGCGAGGGCGAGCGGCTACCCCCGGAGACCGAGCTCGCGCGGCAATTTGGCGTGAACCGCTCGACCGTACGCGAGGCGCTGCGCGAGCTCGAGAGCCGTGGACTCCTGCAGCGCCGGCCCGGCTCGAAGCTGATGTCGGTGAGCCGTCCGCAACACGCGGCGGTCGCCCAGGGAGTAAGCCACGCCCTGCTGCTGCACGATGTCACCGTGCAACACCTGTGGGAGGCGCTCACCATTCTCGAGCCGCCGCTCACCGCCGCGGCGGCGCGGGCGCGCACTTCTGCCGATCTGGAGGCGCTGAGCGCTGCGATCCGTGCCTTCGGCGAAGCGGCGACCGACACCGCCGCCACGGTGCAGCGCACCGTCGAGGTGTTCCGCTGCATCGCGCGGGCCAGCCACAATCCGGTGTTGGGGCTTGCGCAGGAGCCGCTGCTGCGGCTGCTCGAACCCTCGCTGCGCATCATGATCGACAAGGTGCCGCAGGCACGTGCACGCATCGCCACCGCCCACCGCCGGCTGCTCGAGGCGCTCGAGGCGCGGGATGAGGCGGCAGCGCACGACTGGATGGCGCGCCACATCCGTGATTTCCGCAAGGGCTACGAGCTGGCGGCCATCGACCTGTCCCTGCGGTTGACCCGCTCATAACAGCCGCCGGGACCCGCTTCGCAAAACCGGACGCAGGTACCGTCCGGCGGCCTGCTCGCGGCGTGATGGGAGTCTCTGATTACGCCGCAGGAACGAGCCCCGCAGCCCTGCCACCGCTATGCTTCGGCGCGGGCATCGCGCCTTGCCGGAGTCGCACCATGACGGGTCTGCTGGTTTTCGCCTTTCTTGCGCTCGCACTCGCGGGCTACCTGGTCGCCCTCTTCAATGGGCTGGTGCGCGTGCGTGCCGCCGTGAAGCTCGCCTGGTCGAACATCGATGTGTTGCTGGTCCAGCGGCACGATGAGCTGCCGAAGCTGGTCGAAGTGTGCCGGCAATACATGCAGTACGAGGCGGCAACTCTCGAGCGTGTCATGCGTGCGCGGGCGGGGGTCGATGCGGCACGCAGCGCGGGTAACCTGAGCTCACTCGGCCCGGCCGAGCGCGATCTGCGCAGCGGACTCGCCGGACTGTATGCCGTGGCCGAGAACTACCCCCAGCTCAAGGCGAGCGAGCCGTTCCGGCACCTGCAGGAGCGCATCAGTGGACTCGAGACCGCCATTGCCGACCGGCGCGAGCTCTACAACGAGGCCGCCAACATCAACAACGTGCGCATCGCCAGCTTCCCGGACGCGCTCATTGCGCAGCTCGGCGATTTCCCGCCGGCGCAGCTGCTGCACTTCGATGCGGATCAGAAGGCAGACGTCGATCTGAAGGCCGCATTCTCGCGCTAGCCGGGGCTCACGGTGCATCCTCTGCACGCGCAGCAGCCGCCGCCTTACGCACTGATCGCAGGGGTGGCCGCGGTACTGGCGCTGCTCGCACTGTGGCGCTTCCTGGCGCGGGTACGGCGCGACCGCCTGGTGGCCGACACCCCGGAAGCGCGTATCCGCTCGGCAGCCCAGGGCTACGTGAAGGTCAAGGGACGTACGCAGCCCGCCGGTCCCACGGCCACGTCGGCGCCTCTCAGTGCACGGCCGTGCGTGTGGTGGTCGTACGAGATCGCACACGAGGAGCGCGACTCCAAGGGCAATCGCCGCTGGGAGACAACCGACAGCCGCAGCAGCGTCGAAACTTTCGCGCTGGTGGATGAGGGCGACGGCCGTTGCCTCATCGGGCCGGTCAAGGCCGAGATTACTCCGACGGTGCGCAACGTCTGGTATGGCGCGACCTCCTGGCCCATGTCCGGGCCGCCCGATGGGGCGACGTTCCTGCGGCTTGGCAGCTGGCGTTACACGGAGCGGTTGCTTTCGGTGGGGGCCGAGGTGTGCGTGCTCGGCGAGTTCCGCTCACACTCCGAGGTCGGCGACCCCAACGCGGCCATCGCCGCCAAACTCCACGAGTGGAAGCAGGACCAACAGGGGCTGCTCGCACGCTTCGACCTCGACCACGATGGCAAGCTCAGCGAGGCTGAGTGGCAGGCGGCGCGTGAGGCGGCCGCGCGGGAGGCTCAGACCGAGACACTCCAGTCATCGATCTCTCGCGAGAGCATCATTTCCGAGCCGGAGAACGGCGAGCCCTTCCTGATCGCCCCGCTGAGCGAGGCCGCGCTCGAGCGGCGCGAGAAGCTGTTCGCCGGGCTGTATCTCGCGCTCGGACTCGTCGGCGTGATGGTCTGCGCCTGGGCGATCCGCCACAGCGCCTAGCGCTGGGCGGTCACGGCAGGTTTCAGCGCGACACCTGCAACGGCGCGAGCGCGAGGTCGGCCTGCTGTTTCAGCATGCCCGCGTAGAGCGGCTGCAACTCCCCGAGCTGCTGCTCGGAGAATGCCTTCAGATCCGGCGGGGCCCGGTATCCGGTCCAGCTCTTGCCGTCGCCTCCCCAGGCACGGCCAATGAGCTGCGCCTGTGGGGGACTCACTCCGATCAGCAGCAGCTCCGTCATGTCAAGCAGCACCGGTAGTGGATCGGCACCGCCGGTGACGAAACACCAGCCCCTGAGGTACTCCGGCAATTCCTTGTGGCGCGCGCCACCGGCATGGGCCGAGTCGTTGCGGCCGGGGCCGAGTGCGATGATGGCGCTCACACCCTGACTCGCTGCCAGTTGCGCGTACAGCGGACCGCACTCCTTGGGCAGACCTTTAGCGAGGGAGGCGTCGAGAAAGCAGTTCTCGCGTGCGCGCCGCAGGGCATCGCTCGGGGCGATGGGCACCGGCGCGAGTCCAAGCTGGCTCAGACGGTCCCGGACCGCGGTGAGCAACATCGCGCTCACCGGCCAGTTCACCGTGTAGGTCTTGAGGAAACTGTTCTCGATCTGGCGCGAGGCGTGGAAGTGGGTCACTTCCGGATCGAGCAGATTCACGATGCCGACGCGCGCCCCGGCAGGCAGCGCGAGGGTCGGCGGCGGATGTGCGGCGGGAAGCACTGCGGGAATGACGCCGAGCAGCGCAGCGCAGAGCCCGGCCCGGTACGAGGTCGGTGTCATTCGGCTCATGCCCTCCCCCCTGGCTGCCGAGTCTAACGCTCGCGCCGCGGTTGAGGGAAACACCTGTCGCGCGGCGCCGTCGCACGCCGTGGTCATAACGGACGCTTATGAGCCCATGACCCGAAACATCCAAGAGCCCGCGGGCCGCTCGTTACCATGCAGGCACGGAGGCGGTGAGGCATGACCAGTATCGGCACCGAACGGGTTCTCGCGGTCGAGCACTGGACCGACACCCAGTTCACCTTTCGCACGACGCGCGATCGGGGACTACGCTTCGAGAACGGTCAGTTCCTCATGCTGGGCCTGATGCTCGAGCGCCCCCTGCTGCGCGCCTACAGCATCGCCAGTGCCAACCATGACGAGCACCTGGAGTTTCTCAGCATCAAGGTGCCGGATGGGCCCCTCACCTCGCGGCTGCAACACGTGCAGCCCGGCGATGAGGTTCTCGTCAGCCGCAAGCCCACCGGTACGCTGCTGCTCGCGGACCTGAGGCCCGGCAGGCGCCTCTATCTGCTGTGCACGGGCACGGGCGCCGCGCCCTTCCTCAGCCTCATCCAGGATCCGGAGCTGTACGCGCGCTTTGGCGAGGTGATCCTCATTCACGGGGTCCGTTGGGCGCGGGAGACCGAAGTTGTGCGGCGGCGCATCGCCGCGCTCGAGCACCATGAGCTGCTCGGAGAAATGGTGCGCAATTCACTGCGCTACTACCCCACGGTCACCCGCGAGCCGTACCGGCACCGTGGGCGGCTCACGACACGGCTCGAGTCGGGCCGCCTGCTGCAGGACCTGGGGCTGCCGCCGCTCGACCCGGCTGCCGACCGGCTGATGGTCTGCGGGAGCCCGGCGCTTCTCAGCGATGTGTGTGCACTACTCGATACGCGTGGCTTTGCCATCTCGCCGCACAGCGGTGAGCCCGGCGATTACGTGATCGAGCGAGCCTTCGTGACGCGCACGCCCTCGAAGGCGTAAATCCTCAACGCCGCGGGCCGCCGGCGGCGAGCGCGCCACCGGCGGGCCAACTGCGCGTCATCAGTGCGGCGGCTCCTCCGGGTGTTTTCCGGGCTCCCGGGATTGCGATCGTGGCGCACTCTCGTGCTGCGGTGCCTCGTGCTGTGGTGCTTGTGCCTTCGACGGCGCACGTTCAGGAGGAGGCGGCGTGGCTGGAGGCGCCGGCCGCTGCACCTGAGCCTGTTCGTTCGGACCGAGCTCGGGCCGCGCCCGGGATTCCGGCGGCGGTGCCGTGCCCGCCGGAGCCTGCCCACTGTGCCCATTCGCCGCGGCACCGGGTCCTGCGCCGCGCGATGCCAGTCGGGCCGGCGTGGCCCCGGACCCGGAGAACTCGCCCGGTTTCGGCGTCGCCGCTATCGGCGGGTGGCCCTGGTTCACCGAAGCGAGCAACTCATGCTGATGACTCGCGGCGCTCACCTGCGCAACCTGTTCGCGGGAGGGAGCGTGCCGCGGTTGCCGCGCCGCGGCCGCTTCCTCCGCGGAGGGTCGTGCGCTCACCCCACCCGGTCCGTTGTAGCTGATGTTGTTGACGGTCACGTTGTTGACCGTCTTGTTGTAGACGTTGGTGACGCTGGTGTTGCCGATGTTGTTCACCGACCGGTTGTACCAGAAGTGGTGATCGCGCCAGTAGCCTCCCTCGTAGCCATGTCCGAAATACCCGTAGCCATAGACGATGCCGCCGTAGAACCCAACCTGGGGTGCCCAGTAGCCCGGGTACCAGACGTAGGCGTCATTTGCGAAACCCCAGTAACCGGGGGTCCACACCAGGTCCGGATCCGGCGGCAGCACCCAGGTCCCGGGCACCCAGAAGTAGCCGCTATCGGGTTGCCAGCTCCAGTAACCCGGCACCCACAGATACCCGGGAGACGGCAGCGCTGGCTGCTCGTAGACCGGCAGTGGCGGTGGAGCGACGTTGACTGTCAGTGCAACCTCGGCGCCGGTGGCCGTGCGCGAGAGAAGCAACAGCGCCGCGGCGAGCAGCGCCAGCGCCAGTGTGACGATGTGGCGCGTCGCCGGCGCGCGGCGCGCAGTGGCGCGGCGGTGCATCGGGGCACGCGCCGGCCGATGAGTTCGCAGGATTGCCAACATGATGACCTTCCGCTTGTGACCGTCCTGCGCCGAATTTGACGCAGACACCGCCATGCCGGAATCAGGTCGTGCAGCAGTTAGTTGTCAGTGAGTTCCGACGAATGCTGTCGGCGTCGTTGAATCCCCACACGACGCCGCTAGTGGCCACCCTCGACCAGCACTCCGGCGTCGCGCAGCGCGTCCGCGAGCTGCGCTTCGATTCGCAACGCTTCCGGCCGTGCAATGCGTTGCAGATGCAACACCGGTCCGATGAGCACCTCGATGCCGCGCCGCAGAACGCTGCCGGCGGCGCGGATTCCCGCCTTGTGCTGGTCGAAGCGTTGCGCCGGTGTGTAGTGACTCATACCGACATACACACCGTGGGGGCCGCGGTTTCGATCGCCGAAGTCGAGCAGCACCAGGTAAAGGTTGCAGCGGCCGCGCCGGGCGGCCGAGAAGTTGAGCGCTATTTCGTAGAGCGTCGGTAGGCACTCGAAGTAACGCATCGGCAGCCACTCGGGGATGGAAGCTGCGGAGCTGCGCCATAACGCCGCCAGCGCCGCTTCGATGTTGGCGGCAAACTCCCCGCGCATCCACAGCTCGTGAATGCAGTGCGCACCCGCTGCGCCCTCCCCCGCCACGAGCGCGGCGCGCAGGTGTGCCTCGAGCCGCTCTCTGGGCAGCGTGGCGAGCGGCCGCGCCGCCGGCGGCAGCGATGCATCGAAGGTGCGAGCTTGCGCAGTCAAGCCGGTGCCGGTCAGCCCAGGCGACTTTCCGCCCTGGCAGCAAGCAGCCAGATCACCCCGCCGATGGCTAACGCCACGGGCACGATGAGTACCGCTCGTCCGAGCGAGCCGGCGCCGGCCAGGTGGCCGATCAGCGGCGGCGAAGGCACGTCCCCGAGCAGATGGATGGTGAAGATGCTGAGCGCCATCGCCGAGGCGCGCTCGAGCGGGGATACGATATTGGTGATCGCCGCGTTGATCGGACCGGTCGACATGAACAGCAACAGCTCCGCAACGATGATCGCGGGGTAGTAAATACTCGGCACCGGTGATACGAGGGCGACCACTGCCACCGGCGCGGCGGCAAGCGTGATCACCGCCGAGAACCACAGATACCCCTGGCGCGAGCGCCGCAGACAGTAGTCGCCGAGCCAGCCACCGGCGAGCGTGCCGAGAAAACCGGTAACGATGACGATGGCGCCGAAGCCCGTGGTGGCCTCGTCAGCCGAGATGCCGCGCACCTGTTGCAGGAAAGTCGGCATCCAGAAGCTCAGCCCGCCGAGCCCGAAGGTGTAGGCGGCATACCCGAGAACGAGCAGCACGTAGGGCGCGCGGCGCAGCAGGCTCAGGTAAACGTTCAGCGCTGCAGATGCGCCGCCGGTGGCCGCCGTGGATGGCGGTTCGCGCGAGCTTGCCGTCACCGGGGCATCCTGCTGCCCCCGCGGCGGATCGGGTAACGCCAGCGTCACTGCCGCGAGCAGCATCCCGGGTGCACCGCAGAGGAAGAACGCTGCGCGCCAGCCGTAATGATGCCCGATGAGACCGCCTAGCACGTACCCGAGCGCGGCGCCCACCGGGATCGCCATGTTGAGCACCGCGTACACCCGGCCCCGGGCGCTCACCGGGAAGAAATCCGCTAACAATGCCGGTGCTATCGCCGCATAGGCCGCCTCGCCGATACCGACGAGCGCGCGCGCGGCAAACAGCTGCGGGTAGCTGCGCGTGAACCCGGTCAGCACCGTCGCGAGGCTCCATATCGCCACTCCGATCGCGATCGGTCGGGTACGCGAGCCGCGGTCGCCCCACGCACCGAACACGGGAGCTGCGACCATGTACACGGCCATGAAGGCCGGCCACAGCCATCCGGCCTGCTCGTGCGAGAGGCCCATGGCCCGCTCGAGATCGGGCACGAGCGGCGGCACGAGGTAGCGGTCGAGGTAATTCAGCAGATTGATCGTGGTCAACACGCCGAGCGCGATGAGCGCGCGGCGCGCTGCAGGTGCGGCAGCGGCCAATGGCGAATCCCCGTGCGGTGGGCCCGCGCCGCACTTTACCGCAGCGCAGCTGCCGCGGCGCGCGTGGGTCTACGCTGGTGCGAGTTTCAGCCGCTCGAGATAGTGGCGTACCGGCTCGCGATAGCCCTCGCTGCTCGTCACCGTGGTGCCGCCGGTCATCACCAGGATGAAATCCCCGCGCGGCGTGCGGCTGATCTCCCTCACGTGGCTCACGTTGATCAGGCAGGAGCGGCTGATGCGCAGCATCGGCTGGGTATGAAAGGACTTCTCCGCCTGTTGCAGCGTGCTGCGCGCGTGAAAGATGTCCCGGCCGATGGTGAGGCGCACATAGTTGCGGTCCGCCTCGACCACCTCGACCTGCGACACATCGAGCATGTGCATGCGACTGCCGGCTTCAGCCAGGACGCGCGGCTGCACATCGGCCTGCAGCCGCGCACCGCGCTCGAGCTGCTCGAGCAGCGCTGCGAGCGCGCCCTGGCGGTCGAAGCTTCCCTCGGCCTCGTGCCGGCGGCGCACGCGGTCCATAGTGGCGCGGAAGCGCGTGTCGTCGAACGGCTTGAGCAGGTAGTCGACGGCGCTCACCTCGAAGGCTTCCAGCGCGTAGTGATCGTAGGCGGTGACGAAGACGATGAGTGGCAGTTGCTCGGGCTCGAGCGCACGTGCGAGCGCCATGCCGGTCATCGAGTCCATCTGGATGTCGAGGAACAACACGTGCGGCCGCTGGTGGCGGATCGCCTCGAGCGCCGCGCGCGGGTCGCCGAATTCCCCGACTACACGCAGGTCCGGCTCACGCTCACAGCACTCGCGCACCGTGCGCCGCGCCGCCGGCTCGTCGTCGACGATCATGACGTCCATCATGGACGCGCGGCGCTTTCCGGGTGTGGCGGGGCACCGGGCCCGTCACGCAACAGCGGCATGTGGATCTCTGCGAGCCACAGGTTGTCATCCGCCGGGCCGGCGGTGAAGGTAGCCTCGGCGCCGAACTGCACTTCGAGCCGCTCGCGCACGTTAGTGAGTCCGATACCGGGAAGTCCGGCGGCCTTGCCCGGTGCGATGGTGTTGAGCACCCGCAGCACCAGCCGCTCACCGCTCACATAGGCCTCGAGCCGGATGGTGACCGGGCCCTCGTGGCCCGCAAGGCCGTGCACCACCGCGTTCTCCACCAGCGGTTGCAGGATCAGGCTCGGCACCCACGCGCGCGCCACATCCTCGCGCAGCGGCACGCGGATGGTCAGGCGATCGGCGAAGCGCTTCTGCTGCAGCTCGAGATACAGCGTCACGAACTGCAGCTCATCGGCGAGGCGCGAGAACTCGCGCTCCCCGGCACTCAGCAGCCGCCGCAGCAGGTCCCCCAGCTGCACAACCATGGCCTGCGCGGCGGGCGGGTCCCAGGTGATCTGACCGCGGATGGTATGCAGCAGATTAAAGAGCGTGTGGGGTGAGAGCTGCATACGCAGCGTCGCCAGGTGCGCCTGAGTGAGGGCGCGCTCGAGCGCGGCGGAGCGCAGCTGCGAGTCGCGCAGCCGCTGATAGAACGCGAAACCGGTCACGAGCGCGAGCCCGAAGCCATAGGTCACCAGGAAGCTGGTGATGCTCGCGAGCCAGATCGGCACCTCGTGGGTCACGAATCCGCTCCAGCTGCCCCACTCTTTCTGCATCGAGTCATGCATCATCGGATCGCCATGCATCATTCCGGTCAGGTACTCGCCGAGCACCAGTACCGGCCCTGCGACCACTGCGAAGCCGAGCGCACACAACAGCTGCAGCGGGAGCGCGCGCCACAGCGGTTGCCAGCCGGTGCGCAGCGCACCGCGCATGCTGAGGATGAAGAGCGGGTAGAGCACCACGTGCTGGATGATGCGCGCGTCCCACGCTGCGAACACGTGGTGAATGTTCATCACCGAGAGGCTGGCCTGCATGTTGTTGGCATACATGACGTTCGATAGCGCCACGTAAACCCAGAACGCCGTGAGCAGGCCGAGCAGCGGCCGGAAACTGCCGCGGGCACGCGTTCCTTCCGCGGCCGTGGCACTTGCCTGACGGCCGAGGACGATACTTGCGGGCGAGACCCGCTCCAGCGGCGATACGCTCATCCCCCGAGGAACTCCTTAGCGGCGGCCAGGTACGGCCGCTTTGTCACGTAGCGTACATCCAACTGCAATGCCGTGCGCGCGCGGCGGCGGAAATCAGGGACGAGACCGTTGCCAGCAGGGACGAGCCCGCGGTGAGCGGCGCAATCTTTGCGGATAGGCGGGCGCTGCACATCCGCAGCGGCGGTTGCGACTCTCACCGCGGACGCGCTGCCCTCCACGGCCACACGTTCCCGATGCGCATCGGCAGAGACGGCGCGGTACGAATCCGTTGGTGGCCGGGATCAACACGGGTACTGGGGACTTAGCGCTGCGCGCGTTGAGGAGTCTCATACACCACCAAGCAACGCGGTTCCGACTCAACACGATTCACGACCCAACAGCATTCACGGCATGACACGTAACCACCAACATCACGGGAGAAGTTCCATGACCCAGCTCACTAGCAAGTTCAACGATCTCTGGCACGGCTCCATGCTCGCCGCGCTGACAGCCTGCATGGCCGTCGGCCTCGCAAGTGTGGCGCGCGCCGCGCCACCAGCCGATGCCGCACCGTCGGTCCGTGTTCCCTACGGCGATCTCAATCTGGCAAGCGCACAGGGTGTCAACACGCTCAATGCGCGCGTCAGCGCTGCGGCACGGCAGGTATGCTCGGCCGATGGCGTCGACCCCCGCGATTTGCAGACATCCGCAGCCGAGCGTTCCTGTGAAAGGCAGGCGATCGCGAACGCCGAGCACGAGGTGCAGGTGCAGGCGCCGCAGGTTGCGGCGCGCTAGGAGGACACTACTTGTCCGCACGATCCGCCGCAGCGGGTGACACCCCGGTCACCCGTGTGCGGCGCGGCGGCTGCGGACTAGCCGAGAAGTTTGAGCTCCGCGGGGCTCAGCTGCAGCCGGGCGGCCGCGAGATTTTCCTCGAGATGTGCAACCGAGGATGTTCCGGGTATCGGTAATATCACCGGTGACCTGGCGAGCAACCAGGCGATCGCGACCTGCATCGCGGTCGCTCCACGCGCCGCGGCTACCTGCTCGAGCGCGGCGCCACCTTCGAGCCTTGTGGACGAGCCACTCGAGAGCGGTGCCCAGGGTATGAAGGCGAGTCCGTCGCGCGCGCACACACCGAGAACGTCCTCCGAGCTGCGATCGGTGAGGTTGTAACGATTCTGCACCGAGACGATCGGCACGATGCGCCGCGCGCGCTGCAGCTCCTCGATAGTGAAGTTCGATACGCCGATGTGGCGTACCTTGCCTTCCTGCCTGAGCCTGGCGAGCTCGCCCATCGAATCCTCGAGCGGCACCTGGGGATCAGGGGCATGGAACTGATAGAGATCGATGCGCGCGAGCTTCAGTCGCTTGAGGCTTCCTTCGCATGCCTCGCGCAGATGCTCCGGTCGGCCGTCGCGTATCCACTGCGATGCCCCCGGGCGTACCAGCCCTCCCTTGGTCCCGATTACCAGGCCACGCGGATACGGTGAGAGGCTCTCGCCGATCAGACGCTCGCTCACCTCGGGCCCATAGGAATCAGCGGTATCGATGAAGTTGACGCCGAGCTCGACCGCACGGCGCAGCAGCTGACGTGCCTCGGCCGGGTCCCTCGGCTCACCCCAGATACCGGGACCGGTGACGCGCATGGCGCCGAATCCCATGCGATTTACGACGAGATCGCCACCGAGAATGAAAGTACCGGCAGCGCTCGAGGCTCCGCCGAGGCCGCCCGCTGCCGCGTTTGTGATCCCCAGGAGCCTGCCGGAGCCAGCCATTCCGAGAACACCACCCATCACGACCTGCCTTCAAGTGAGCTGTGACGCGCTCATCTAGCCAGATCGTACAACTGCGCACTGCAACCACACCATTGACCAGGCGTAGCGGATGAAAAAGGCCCAGAAGCACGAAGGCGGCCTCGTGGCCGCCTTCGTGGAGACTCAAAGTGCGTCAGCGATCGTCAGGCAGCCTTCCTGCCCGCGTGCGCACGGCCGTTGTTTCCGCGAGCCCGCTGATTGGCAACGGCGGCAAACGAGCCGACCGACTCCTGCACCTCGGCAGCCAGTGTGGAGAACTCCTCCGCACGCTCACGGATCTTCTCGGTGAGCTGCGTGCCGAGCTCTGCCTGCTTCTCGAGCATCTCCGCGATCGCCTGCGTTCCGAAGGCGGTTCGGACGCCGAGCGTTGCCTTCGCCTGGGCGAGGCTCGCCTCGAGGACGTCACCGGCCACCGCGTAGTGGAAGCGTGCGAAACGCTCCAGCGCGCGGAAGCCCTCATGCTGCGCCTTGCTGAAGGAAGCGAAAGTGTCCCGATAAGTGTCCAGCCAAACGTTCCAGTCGATCTGATTGCTGTCCCGCATGTCAGCTCCTGCGACAAAATTAGTTGGGGGGGTCCTGCAGAAGCGGAATTATACGCAGATTTGTATGCACTGCAAGATAAAAAGACCTCACAGAATATTAGTACCGTAATACTATGATTACACGTGAGTATTGTGGAATTTTTTCAGTATCTTATAGCACAGGTTTCTTGCATTGCGATGACACACGGCCAGCGTGTGCACCCGGGTCCCGACCGGAGCCAAACCCAGGCAGCTTGGTAAGATCCCCGCCCGGGTGCGCGGCGGCTGCGCACGGATGCGGCGATCCGAGGGTCAAGTGAGGAGTGCCATGGCGGACACAATCCCTTTGAGCGATCTGGGCAAGCACGTCGGTGAGGAGATGGGTGTCTCCTCCTGGATCATGCTCGACCAGGCGCGCATCACGGAGTTCGCGCATTGCACGGGCGATCACCAGTGGATCCACGTCGATGACGAGCGGGCGGCGCGCGAGAGCCGCTTCGGCGGCACGATCGCTCACGGGTTTCTGACGCTCGCCCTGATCGCGCCGACGACCTTTGAAGTGATGAGCGGGCGAATCACGCCGAAGTCGGTCGTGAACTACGGCGTCGAGAAGGTGCGCTTTCACGCCCCCGTGCGTTCGGGTAAACGGGTGCGCAATCGCATCCGGCTCTCAGCTGTCGAAGATCGCGGCAATGGCCGCTACCTCGTGACGACCGACAACACCATCGAGATCGAAGGCGAGGTAAGACCGGCGCTGCAGGCGAGCGCGCTTGCCATTTTCATGGCCTGAAGAACACCGGCGGCAGGGGTCTGGTTCGCAGGTGCTTTGAGCGATGGTTAACCGTTTGGTTAACTAACGCGAAAACACGTCACGCACGCATCCGGCTGCCCGCAGGATCGAGTGGTGGCGCACTCTCGCGCTTTGCCGCGCGCCGCTCGCCGATAAGCTCGATCTCGAAGCCGTCGGTGGCCGCAGCGAGGGCGACGGGAATGTAGCCGAGCGCCAGCGAGCGCTGCACGCGGTGACCATAGGCCCCGGAAGTCACCCAGCCGACCACTCGCCCCTCGTGCCAGATGGGCTCATCGCCTGCGGCATCGGCTTCCGCGGCATCGACGCTGAAGGTCATGAGACGCAGCGCGCCGCCACTCTCTTTCTCCTCGAGCGCCGCCGCGCGCCCGATGAATTCGCTCTTGCCGAAATCGACGAATCGCCCGAGGCCCGCTTCATGCGGTCCATAGATCGGGCGGTACTCGCGCGCCCAGGTACCGAAGCTCTTCTCGATACGCATGGCATTCAGTGCACGGCCGCCGAAGAGCTTCAGGCCCTGCGCGCGGCCCGCCGAGCTCAGAAGATCGTAGAGTGCGCGCTGGTACTCGCTCGTTACCCAGATCTCGTAGCCGAGCTCACCCGTGAAGCTGATCCGGCCGACGAGAGCGGGCACCATGCCGATATCCATCCGCCGGAACGACAGGAACGGAAAGGCCGCGCTCGCGAGATCGGTGCGCGTGAGGCCCTGCAGGAGCGTGCGCGAGTGCGGACCGGCGACCGAGAGCCCGACGTACTCCATCGCACAGGGTCGGACCGTGACGCCGCCAGGAGGCGGATGACGCTCGAACCAGCGCCGGTAATAGCTTTCCGCTGCCCAGGTACAGATCAGAAACACCCGCTGCTCGCCCACGCGGCACATGGTGAAGTCGCCGATCAGCTTGCCGCGCTCATTCAGCATCGGAGTGAGCGCGACGCGGCCGACCTGGGGCACGCGGTTCGCCATTACGCGGGATAGCCACTCCTCGGTGCCAGGACCTGTGACCTCGAACTTGCCGTAGTTGGAGATCTCGAGAAGCCCGACACCTTCGTGCACCGCGCGGCACTCGGCCGCGACGTGCGGGTGGGCGTTCGAGCGATGGAAAGTGATCTCTTCGTGCGCCTCCTCGGCCGAAGGCGCGAACCACAGCGGATGCTCGAGACCGCAGTAATCGCCGAAGACCGCGTGGGCCGCCTGCAGCTGCTCGTACACCGGCGTGGTACGCAGCGGCCGCGCCGCCGGCAGCTCCTCGTTCGGAAAACGGATACGGAAGCGCCGGGAGTAGTTCTCGCGCACCTTGGCGTTGGTGTAGGCGAGCGTCGCCCAGTCCCCGTAGCGCGCGACGTCCATGGCCCAGACATCGGCCCCGGGATCGCCCTCGACCATCCATTGGGAGAGGGTTAGCCCGACGCCTCCACCCTGGCTGAAGCCCGCCATGACGCCACAGGCGACCCAGAAATTCTTCAGGCCGCGAATCGGGCCGACCAGCGGATTGCCGTCCGGCGCAAAGGTGAAGGGGCCATTCACCACCTTGCGGATCCCGACATCGGCGAGAGTCGGGAAGTGCCGGAACCCCACTTCGAGGCTCGGCGCAATCCGCTCGAGATCTTCCGGCAGCAGACTCTGCGTGAAGTCCCAGGGAGTCTCCACCGGCGACCACGGGACTCCCGCGCGCTCGTACGTGCCGAGCAGCACGCCGCCGCGCTCCTGGCGGGTATAGATCTCGCCCTCGAAATCGATGGAGGTCAGCAGTTCCTTCTGGCCCTTGAGCGCGGGTAGATCCTCGGTGATGAGGTATTGATGCTGCATGGCGAGGACGGGCAGCTCGAGTCCGACCATGCGGCCGACTTCGCGCGCCCAGAGGCCCGCGGCATTCACTACATGCTCCGCGTGCACGTTGCCGGCTTCCGTGATCACGTCCCAGCTGCCGTCGGCACGTGGCTTGAGGTCGACTACCCGGGTATGGCGCACGACCTCGCCACCGGCAATCTGCGCTGCCTTGGCGTACGCGTGAGTGACGCCGTAGGGGTCGACGTGACCTTCGATCGGATCGAGGAGCGCGCCCACGAAGTACTTCTTGTCGATGATGGGAAACACTTTCGCCGCTTCGTCGGCCGAGATGAGCTCGAGCTCCATGCCGAGATAGCGGCCGCGCGCCTTGGCCATTTTCAGCCAGTCGAAGCGCTCGCGTGTTCCCGCGAGCATGATGCCGCCAGGCATGTGCAGGCCGCAGGACTGGCCGGAGATGCGTTCCAACTCCCGATAGAGGTTGATGGTGTATTGCTGCAGACGCGCGACGTTAGGATCGCCATTGAGGGTGTGCATGCCGCCGGCGGCATGCCAGGTGGAGCCACAGGTGAGCTCGCCCCGCTCGATCAGCAGCACGTCATTCCAGCCGGCCTTGGTGAGGTGATAGAGGACGCTCGCGCCGACGACGCCACCGCCGACCACCACTACCCGCGCGCTACTCTTCACGTCTCCTCCCGCGGCAGCTCACTCATTTGACACAGCGAGGTGCACCGGCGGATCCGCCGGGGCGCCGCGCGTGCCGAAGCGCTCGATGAGCCAGGACCGGAACAACGCAATGGCCGAATCGCCCAGCTCTTCGGGCGGGGTCATCAGGTAATACCCGTAGCCGGCATCGAGCTCCGCCTCGAAGGGCTTCACCAGGCTCCCGCTGCTGAGCTCTTCGGCGAACAGGTTAGGGTCCACGAGCGCAATGCCCTGGCCGCTGAGCGCGTACTGCGCGGCAAGCACCGCGGTGTCGACCACGAGCCCCCGCTCGACATCCACACCCAGGCCACCCTCCTGCGCGAACTGCAGCCATAGAAAATGCCGCGGTTGGTCCGCGAGCCTGATGTGCACGATCTCGTTCGCTTCGATGAAGGCCGCCAGGCCATGGCCGCTGTGCGCCGCGGCGATGCCGGGGGAGCAGAGGATCGAAAGCCGCTCCGACCACAAGAGATCGGTGACCAGATCCGTCACGGTGGGACGGGAGTAGATCACGGCAACGTCCACGTCGCCGAGCGGTGGGCCCACTCCGAGGGGACTCACCAGGTCGATATCGACGTCCGCGCAGATGCGGTGGAAGTCGCGCAGGATCGGTACCGCGAGCTGTACCGCGAAGCTCGGTGCCATCTGCACGCGCAGCGTGCGCTGCGCCGGCGCGCCTTCGTTGCGGATGTCATCGAGTGCGTATTCCAGCCGGTCGAAAGATTTCACCACCGCGGGCAGCAGGTGCTGGCCGGCCTTGGTGAGTGTCAGGGCGTGCGGCCGCCGCTCGAAGAGCTGCACCCCGGTGAGCCGCTCGAGCGCGATCACGTGACGCGACAGTGCGCTCTGCGAGATCAGCAGCGCATTCGCGGCGGCGGTGAAACTGCCGTGCTTCGCCACGCCCTCGAAGGCGCGCAGCGCATTGAGTGGCAGCCAGCGACGGTCGATGATCTTTTTCTGCATGCCCTCTCCCCGCGGACGGTGGCGGCCCGCCAGCCGCCATACTCGCCCACCCTCAAGCGTGGCGCCAAGGGGCGGCTGGTCTCCAATGCCTTTTTTCGATGTGGCTAGTGAATTTTCGCCACCCGCACCTGACTAGCCGGCGCGCTCGCTGGTCTCGTCGCCGAGCGCCGCGCGCAGCGGCTCGAGATGGCGCTCGTAGTGGCGCCATCGTCCGATCGAGCGCTTGCTGATGGGCTGCCGTACCTGCCAGTTGCTTGCCGTCAACACTGGCCGCTCGGTGAGGTGGAAGTCCAGACAACGCGGATCCCAGGACAGGCCGAGATGCGCCAGCATTCTCCGGCCCCATTGCTCAGGGTCATCGACCAGGGACTCGTAGCGAACCTCGAGCAGCAGGTGCGGCGGGAGCGTCGCCCGCCAGTGCGCCATCAGCCGCCGGTACTCGCGATAGTAGTGCGCGAGATCGCTGAGATCGGTCGCATAGGCGTGGGCAGCGGAGAAGCCCTGGAAGTAGATCGACAGGCAGGTGTCGAGCGGATGGCGTTCGAGGTGGATGAAACGCGCTTCCGGGAGCGCCGCGTGGATGAGGCCGAGGTTCTTGAAGTTGCTGGGCAGCTTGTCGACGACACGCACCGCGGCGTCGGGCAGTGCGGCCAAGGACGCCAGATACTGACGCCCGAGCGCGGCAATCGTTGCCATGCGTTGCTCTCGGGGCGCCGTTAGCTCGGCATCGGCTGCGAACTGCCAGAAGAGAACCTCGCCCGCCCCATGCACCTGTGGATGCGAGGCCAGGATCTGCTCGGCAAGCGTAGTGCCCGAGCGTGGCATCCCGAAGACGAAGACGGGGCGCTCCGACCGGAGTCCCGCAGGCCGCAGCGCCTCGAGCGCCGACCGGTCGAAGGCCGCGAGCGTTCGCGTGACACGCCCGCGGGTTGCCGCGCGGTCGTAAGCCGGTCGGCTGCGCCGGGCGAGCTCGTGCCCTCCCCTGTGGTACTCGAATGCCGCATCGAAGTCGCCGACGTCGTCGCAGTACTTGCCGAGAGCGTGGTGGAGGCCGATGGCGTGTGCGACCGGCAGTCCGCGTGAGAGCGTGCGCTCGGCCGCATCGCGCCACGCCCCATCGGTGGCGGTCATCTTGCGTACCGCCGTCAGGCCCACCAATGCCTCGGGCAGCCCGGGGCTCATAGCGAGCGCCTTCTTGAGTAGCGTCTCGGCCTCCTCGAACCGCCCCTGGTCGATAGCGAGGCTGCCGAGGAGCGCGACGGTATCGGCGGCGTCGGGACGAATCGCGAGCGACCGCCGGACACTTGCAGCAGCGTCATCGACTCGTCCGAGCGCCCGCTCAGCCATCGCGTGGGCGGTGTGCAGCGGCGCATGATCCGGGGCGACCTCGAGTCCGGCGCGGTAGGCGGCCTCGGCGGCGTGCATTTCGTTGATCGCCAGCAGCGCGTTCCCAAGATGCAGGTGCCCTTCCAGCAGCCGCGGATCGAGCTCAATCGCGCGCCGGCTGTGCTCGATGGCGGCGCGATGATCGCCGAGACAATGGAGCACGTGGCCGAGGTTGGCATGGACGTGCGCCGCGGGCGGTGCCAGGTCG
>Ga0306925_10001146_pt1 | contig 21202 bp, 17 predicted proteins | sample flu12Cox44000176_FD_203755 | JGI IMG/M metagenome (GOLD analysis project Ga0306925, IMG submission 203755) | Lab enrichment of tropical soil microbial communities from Luquillo Experimental Forest, Puerto Rico - flux8day.12C.oxic.44.000.176 (v2)... | ecosystem: Environmental > Terrestrial >... | reverse complement strand
CCGACGTGCCGGGCTGCCGCGAGGTGGTTCGACCCGGCGCGACCGGGATTCTCGTGCCGCCGCACGATGTCGGTGGGCTGGCTGAGGCGATTGCCGCACTCGCCAGCGATCCGGCACGCCGCGCCGCTCTTGGACGGGCCGCGCGGGAACTGATCGAATGCCACTTCACCGACGAAATCGTCGCCCGCAAAACCCTTGCCCTGTATCGGACTGCCCTTCTGCCGCGCGGCGGTTTCCCTGCCGCTCGGGAAAACTCAGGGTAAAATGGCAAATTGATCGGGCTTGCCCGAGATAACCGCTTTATATCAGCTACTTAGGGTCCAGGACGAGTAGCCGGCAGGGAAACGGCAGGGAACTGTGCAGCGCTCCCGGATGCTCCTCATACGATACGCTTCGATCTTGGCACCAGGATGGCAAGATCTGTGTTAAACCGTTATTAACCTCGAATTTTATAGATATTTGAGCAATTCAAGATGACTCTCCGGATTCCTGCTCATGCTGGCGAGAACCGGGGCCCCATGCTCGAGTTCCTTCTTCTGCGGACCCTCTTGCGGACACTCTCAGTGGTGCTCGGCGGATTTGGTGTCTTTTATCTGCTCTTGAGCTGGTCGGCCCCTGCGCTTTCGGGCCTTGCGCTCGTCCTGATCGGGGCCGCCTCAGGCATCACGTACTTCCTCGATCGCTGACGAAACCCCAACTTCAGCCGCTTTAGGTCAACTCTGTGGTCAACGCGAACAGACCCGCGGCCAACCGGAGCGCGCTTGCGCCCTCGCGCGTCGGGAGCCATTGCATTTCCATCTCGTCTGAAATGAACAGCAACGTGTCGATCACCTCTTGATAGGTTCGTCTCACAATAGCGAGTGTTTCTCGTCTGGGTAACCTTCATGGTGTTCAGCTAATTCGACCTGCTCGACGATCATGCCGGCGTCGGTCTCGAGTGGCCTGCCGCGAGCCGATCGATCGGCACTCTACGATTGGTACGTTCTTCCGCTGGTGAGACAGGACTTTGGGGCGCGCCGAAATATCAGAGAAATTAGCTAACGGCGCCCGCCGGCCATGCCGCCTCCGTGCATACCCGCAAACCCATGGCCGCCGTAGCCATGCGTGCCGTGACCAAAGCCGCGGCCAAAGCCGTGAGCGAAGCCACGGTGGAAATGGTTGAAGTGCTGCACGACGAAGATCGACGGCGCGAGGCCGAAAAACCAGGGAGCCCCACCCCAACCCCAACCTGCCCAATCCCTGTAGGGAGAGAAGTCGGGATAGGGATAGGCCTCGGGGTAGGAGTAGGCTGAGGGGTACGGAGAATATGTCGGTGCCGGCACCTCGTAGACCTGAGGCGGCAATCCCGGCGTGGTCTGGGTGATACGCCAGCTCCCATCGGCTTGTTGGCAGGCCTCAACGACTGCCTGCTGCGGTTGCCCCCCGACCGTCAGCGGGACGGTGTAGCTGCTGCAGGTGGGCTGCGCTGCCAGTGGTTGAGTACTGGCGGTCGGCGTCGGTTGGGGCTGTCCCTGGGTCGGTGTCTCGAGGGTCGCATCAGGCAGGGGCTGGCAAGCCCCGCAAATCAGAGCCATCGCCGTTCCCAGGGTCGAGATTCGGTGCATCTCAGCCTCCTCACCTCTACCCTCAAGCCCGCCTTGTCGGGTCGTCGCCCAGCTTGACCACGAGCTTGCCGAAGTTGCGGCCTCGCAGGAGCCCGATGAACGCCTCGGGCGCCCGGTCGAGACCGTCGATGATGTCCTCGCGATATTTGAGCTCGCCGCTGCGCAACAGCGGTGCGGCCATCGCCCGGTACTCGACGAAGCGCTGCCACCGGTCGCCGACGATGAACCCCTGGATCTTGAGCCGCTTGCGCACCGCCGACATCAGGTTGGGGCCGGGCCGCGGCTCGACGTCATTGTACTCCGCGACCATGCCGCACATGACCATGCGGGCGAAATCGTTGAGCCGTGGAAACACCGCCTGCTGCACCGTCCCGCCGACATTCTCCCAATAGACGTCGATTCCTGTGGGACAGGCACGGTCGAGGGCCGCGCCGAGATCGGCCGACCGGTGGTCGATGCAGACCTCGAAGCCGAGCTCGGCCTCCACCCAACGGCACTTGTCGGACCCGCCGGCAACGCCGACGACCCGCGCGCCGTGGCGCCTGGCGAGCTGCCCGACGACGGCACCGACCGCTCCCGAGGCGGCCGAGACCACCACAGTCTCGCCGTGCTTCGGCTTGCCGATCTCGTCGAGCCCGACATAAGCGGTAAGCCCCGGCATGCCGAGCACGCCGAGCGCGGTCGAGAGCGGCGCCTCGGCCGGATCGAGCTTTAGGAGGCCTTGGCCGAGGACAGCGCTATAGAGCTGCCAGCCAAACCCGCCGAGCACATAGTCGCCCTCGCCAAAACCCGGGTCGCGCGAGCGCGCGACCTCGCCGACCACACGGCCTTCCATGACAGCACCGACCTCGACCGGCCGGGCATAAGAGCGCACGCCGCTGATCCGTCCGCGCATATAGGGGTCGAGCGACAGATAGATCCCACGCACTAGCACATCGCCCTCAGCGGGGTCGGGCAATGGCGCGTCGGTTATCTCGAAATCGCCCGCGGTCGGCGCCCCGGTCGGCCGCCGTTTGAGCAGCACCTGTCGGTTGCGGTTTTCCATCTGCTATTCCTCCCTGGTCGGCGCACGATAAAGGTAAGCATGGTCGCTTCGATTCGAAGGCCTTGGCGCGGCGCCGAGGACGCGGGCGCCAAGGGGCGATCGTGGGTTATCGCGGGGAGTGGGCGATGACGAACCAAAGCAAGACGGTGGAAGAGCAGCGTCTGGACGAGGCGCGGGAGCAGGGAGTGCCGTGGAAGCTATGGGGCCGTTCCTCAGCGAGCGGCAATGGGGCACCGTCCGCGAGGCTTACAGTGAGAACGGCGATGCGTAGAACTATTTCACCACTTCGCGGATTACGGCGACAACTTCAAGATCGAGTGCCCGACCGGTTCAGGAAGACTGATGAACCTGTTCGAGGTGGCGCAGGATATCACTAATCGCCTGGCCCGGATCTTTTTGCGCGATAAGACCGGCCCCCGGCCGGTCTTTGGCGAGGCGCAAAAATCTCAGCGCGATCCCGAGTGGCGCGACCGCCTGCTGTTCTACGAATACTTCCACGGCGACAATGGCGCCGGCATCGCCGCCAGCCAACAAACCGGATGGACCGGCGTCGTCGCTGGTCTGATCGAATACTTTGGCCGCATCGACGGCCAAACCGTATTGCAGGGCGGATTGGCGACGGCGCTCGAAAAACAGAAATAAACGGCCGAACTTCGCCCTTACCCTTGGGCCCGAGTTTCGGATGAGCAGTTTCGCAGGTTCACCCACCTCAGCCCAGGGTCATCGCCGTCCCAGCCGCGGCTTTGCCTGTGCCGCGACGACGACCGCGGGGCCGTCGAGATCGGATATCAGACCGCGAATCGTAGCGTTATGCTGAACCAGCTGCTCTCCCGAGCTGACGAGCAGGTCTACATCCTCGTCGGGAATCGTCAGCCCGGTCGGGATCGCCTGCAGACGCTGCCGTTCCTGCGGGTCGGGAATGCTCGCCAGCGAAATATGCACCAGTGCGCCGCGCACATCGTCACAATTATACCCCTCGATGACCCGTGCTTGGGCGCAACGAACCCTGCGCACACTCTCGACCAAGTTACGCAGCTCGCTGTCGGTCAGGACCAAGGTTTCGAAATTGTAGGCGTCGATCTGGGTGCCGGAAACCGCCCCGAAGATCTGGCTGAGACCGGTCACGACGCGCTGCTTCGATAAGGAGGGGTCGGGCGCCGACTGTCCGTCGACGCTGAGCACGAGAATCCGGCGCGCCTTAAGTGCGACGCGGCGAAAGGCATCGCTCGTGTCGTCGAGAGCAATGCCGCCGTTGACGACACCACGCAGTGCGAGATTGTCGGAGATGCCACCGTCCAGCAAATGGACAAATTTCGTACGCTCCGGGTCGAGGTAACGGTTTGCTGTCCTCGCCAACACCGCGCGGCGGGACAGCGCATCCGGTGTATCGGCCCACTCCGCCGGTGGCGCGGTCGGCGGCCGCATGCCGCGGCAATCGGGTGTGTGGCTGGTCAAGGTGATTGGCGAAAACAGCACCGGGAAGCCGTTGCTGGCCGCGACCGCCCGCGACACCGGGAAGGTTGAGAGGTCGGAGCAGATTAAATCGAAAGTGGGTTGGGTAAACGAGAAGGAGATGCCGTTAGCGATATCGGTGGCGTTGATCGAGATGACCGGTAAGCCCTGGCGCAGCAGGTCGGCATAGGTCGCGCCATGAAACATCAGCCGGTCATAAACCTCTGCCATGCGGTCGTTTGTGCCGTAGAAAGGGTTGACCAGCCATTCCCAATTCCACGGCAGCAGGTACGTGCCATAGACATACGCGTTGACATCCACCTTCAGAAATTCGCGGGGGAAGGTTTCGAAGCTCTTGTCGTGATAGAGCCCGTAATGCATCGCCGGAAAGCTGCCGCCCGAAACGGAGGCAATGTAATCGAGCTCGTCCAACAATGAGCGGGTGCGCCCGTCCTCGACGACCGGGATCTGCCGCAAACCGCGCAACACGCCGTGGGCAAAGGCGGCAGAGCGCTTGCCGCCGCCGGAGAACGCCATGATGAACACGATTTCGCCCTGCGGCCGCTGGAGCATCGGCAATAGCGCATAGCCGCTGCGGTATTCCGGTGCGCCTTCCGCGTTTTGCGGCAACGGCTGGTTGGCTGGCACAAACGCGGTTTGGCAGCTGCACAGCAGCAACATCGCCACCGGTGCCGAGAGGAGCTGCTCCAGAGGCCACCAATAGCCGGACCTTGCCATACTTCGGTTCCCCCAACTGAATCAGCTTTACTTATAAGCCATAGATTGTACCAGCGATGAGCGGCGGCGCGGGCCAGATCGCGAAGGTCGGCCATAAATCGGCTGACAGGACCGGCGAGCTACCAGCAGCCCCCCGATCCTTCATCGGCTCGCGCGATGGGATCTTGAAGCTTCTTGCGCAAAAGGTCCTTAAATTCCGCTGTCCTTTCCTCTCGAACGAGGCCAGTCTGCGCCCTTGAAGAACGTCTGCTATTGGCTCTATTGGGCCCGCGTTCGCCGAAAGGTCAAAGTCATGGCGGCACCCCGAGAAGCGCCTTTGCGGCATAGATAAATGCGTTCGCGAGCTGGCCATCTTGCACGAGTTCGCCGACATGGCAATTGAAGGCAGCGCAAATCGCTCCAAGCTCGGTGAAATGAATGTGTCGTCTGCCGGTCTCGATCCGGTGATAGGTCAGGCGCGACATGCCAAGGACGCCTGCCGCGGCTTCCTGGGTGAGCCCCAGCATGCGGCGCCGACGCCGCAAAGCCGATCGAATGCAGGCTTGTGCATCCTCAGCACGACCCTTTGGTCGCTCCTGTGGACCCGAGCCGAACAGTCGGGTGCCTATGGCCGCACCCGACCGCACGGCCTTCGATCGGTATCCTGAGCCATTTATCAAAGACACTATCTACTCCATCCGCTTTTAGCGACAATTATTAAAATGACAATATCTGATCAATCGTTTAGATATGCCGACGGCAGCGCTACAGCTGAGTTAGATTATGGAGGATTAACTAAATTGTCAACAAATATAATGAAATTAGCACGAACTGACAGGGTCTTGACGATGAATGCAAGAATCTCTGACGATCCTCAGCCGGGAGTGCCCCGACTGTCGTGGAGCCATCGATGGATTTCGCTCTATCTGACGAGCTCGTCGAACTGAAGGAGCGGACCGAGCGTTTCGTGCGGGAACGGATCCTGCCTTACGAGAGCGATGACAGGCAGACGACACACGGGCCGAGCGAGGAGCTGCGGCGGGAGTTGGTCGGGCTCGGGCGCACGGCGGGCTTGCTCAGTCCGCATGTCGGACGGGAGTGGGGCGGTCTCGGGCTCGACCACCGGGCAAAGGCGGTCGTCTTCGAGGCGGCCGGCTATTCGCCGCTCGGCCCGGTGGCGCTCAACTGCTTCGCTCCCGACGAGGCCAACATGCATCTGCTCGAAGCAGTCGCCGAGCAGCACCAGAAGGAGGAATGGCTGCGCCCGCTCGCCGCCGGCGAGATCCGTTCGTGCTTTATGATGACCGAACCGGCGCCGGGAGCCGGGGCCGACCCGTCGATGCTGCAAACGACCGCGCGGCGCGAGGGCGACGGCTTCGTCATCGACGGCACGAAATGGCTGATCACCGGTGCGGTCGGCGCCGCATTCGCGATCATCATGGCCAAGAACGACGACGACGCGCCGGGGCGAGCCGGCGCCACGATGTTCCTGTCGCCGATGAACGCGCCAGGGATCGTGATCGAACGGGTGCTCGACACTTTGGATGGGTTCATGGCAGGCGGCCATGCGGTCGTCCGGCTCGACGGGCTGCGGGTCCCCGAGAGTGCCGTGCTCGGGCGAGTCGGCGCGGGCTTTCGCTATGCCCAGGTGCGGCTCGCCCCGGCGCGGCTGACGCATTGCATGCGCTGGCTCGGTGCCGCCCGCCGCGCTCATGACATCGCCGTCGACTACGCGCGGCGGCGCACCGCCTTTGGCAAGCCGATCGGCGAGCACGAGGGGGTCGGGTTCATGCTCGCCGACAATGAGATGGACCTCCATCAGAGTCGGCTGGTGATCTGGCACGCGGCCTGGGTGCTCGACTGCGGCGAACGCGGGACGCTCGAGTCAAGCATGGCCAAGGTCATCTGCTCGGAGGCGATCTGGCGCGTCGTAGACCGCAGCATGCAGATCCTAGGCGGGCTCGGCGTGACCGACGACACGATCGTCGCCCGGCTGTTTCGCGAGGTCCGCCCGTTCCGCATCTATGACGGCCCTTCCGAGGTGCACCGCTGGAGCATCGCGCGACGGGTATTGCGGGCGAGTGGGACCACGTCGTGAGGGGATCGAACGCCCGCGCAGAGATATTAATTCATGCCGGATTGGCGATGGCGTCGCTCGAGCTCCAGGAACATCATATGACCCCCTCCTCGGCGAGCCGTTCGACCTCGCTCGGGCTGCGCCCCAGCAACTCGGTCAACACCCACATATTGTCCTCACCATAGCAGGGGGCCCCGCGATTGGTCGGGCCGCCGATATAGGCAGGTGTCGCGCTGAATTTCATCGGCAACTCATAGATCGGCCAAGTGCCGATCTTGGTGCCGGTGACCTCGGTCAGCCATTTGAGGTGGCGGAGCTGCGGATCGTAGTCGACGCGGTCCTCGGCGTTCTGGCATACCCCGGCCGGCACGCCGGCGTGCTGCAGTTTCATCATGCAGTCGTAGCGGTCCTGCGTGCGCGTCCATAATCCAACGGCGGCGTCGAGCGCGTCCTGATGTAATAGCCGACGCTCCAATGTGTCAAAGCGCCGATCGTCGAGCCACCCCCCCTGCCCCGCCACCTCCGCCAAGGCGCGCCATTCGGCATCGGTAAAGCAGGCAATCGCAATCCAGTGGTCCTTGCCGGCGCAGCGATACGCGCCGTGTGGTGCCGCCGGCTTATAGGGCGATCGATTGCCATAGCGTCGCCATTCGCGTCCGTTGGCAGACCAGTCGAGGATCGTGGCGCCAGTCAGAAAAATCCCGGACTCGCACTGCGACGCGTCGATCCACTGACCCTCGCCGGTGCGTTCGCGGTGGTAGAGCGCACCGAGCAAGGCCAGCGCATAGCCATAGGCGCCCATCCAGTCGAGGTAGGAGTAGCCCCAACCCACCGGCATCGCCGGCTCGCGCAGGCCCGACATGTCGCCCTGCCCGCCAAAAGCGGCCGCGACCGGCCCGACCGTCCGCATCCGCCCGTAGGTTCCATGAGCCCCCATGCCAGATTGCTGGATGTAGATGACGTCCGGCCGGATGCTCTTCATCACGTCGTAGCCGAGCCCGAGACGTTGCAATACGCCGGGTGAGAAACCCTCGGCGACGACGTCGCAGACGCGCACGAGGTCCTTGGCGATCTGCAAACCCTTAGGATGGCGAATATTCAGCGAGATGCCACGCTTGCCGGCATTCTTGTTATTGAACTGACCGCCCATGTCGGGGTCGCGCACACCCGGCAATGGCCCAGTTGCGGCATCCCGAGCCGCACGGCCGCCGACCGGCGCCATTGCGGCGAGCCGCGTATCGGGATTGTCCTTCCATTCCACCTTGAAGCTTTCGGCACCCATTGCGGCAAGAAATCGGGTGCCGCCCGCCGACGCGAGAAACCAGGCGAAATCGAGGATCTTTACACCCTGCAATGGATACGGCTTGTTGTGCAATGCTGAGAGCTGCGGGTTCTCAACGCGCCGGGGCTGAGCCGGCACGCTAAGCCGCCGCACCGGCTCACCGAGCACCGCCGCGGTATCCTCGCCTAGCAACGGCGCGCGGCGCCCGACTTGCCAACTCGTCTTGTTGCTGAGCCATTTGCTGGTCGGATAACGGAAGCTGCGGCCGAGTTCGGGATGCTCGACATCGACAAAGGTCTGGCGGGTCAGCCAATGCTCGTCGAGTGCGTTCTCGTGCGGCTTGCGCAACGGCGCCCACAAGAGGCCGGCGTCCTGCGCCTCGCGCCACGGCATATCGGCGTAGGTCCAGGCACGGACAAAGCGCTGAACGACATCGAGCATATGCGCGCGCGCCGCGTCGCTGGCGGCCGTGCCGGGTACTTGACGCGCCCGTAGATCGGCATCGGGCGGCGGCGGCTGCAGATCGGCCTGCGCGCTGTATTTGGACAGTAGCGGCACCAGGTTCTTCAGATCGCGTGCACCCATGCCGTGGGTGATGAACCAGCGCCCGTCCTTGGTATGGCAAATGCCGGGCGAATGGTTCGGGGTCTCGGCGGCATGCCGGTTGGTCAGCCGCCACAGCGGCACCCGCCGCATGACCCAATACATGATGTCCTGCTCGGGGTTCTTCGATACCGCTTCGTGCACGGCAACCGAAACATCCTGTCCCCGGCCGCTCCGGTGACGGTGGATCAATGCGGCGATGATCCCGGTCGCCAGTTGCTCACCGGCGATGTGATAGGCATGCCAGACCTGCGGCGCGATCGGCGGCGTGTCGTATTCGAAGTTCGGATCGGGGTCGTAGCCGCAATTCATCATGACGCCGCCGAGCGCCAGGTGGATCAAGTCCGAGCTCTTGAAGTCCCGCCACGGCCCATCGTCGCCAAATGGCGTCATCCGCGCCGTCACCAGCTGCGGAAACCGGGCACCGAGCGCGGCGCAGCCGAGCCCGAGCGCCTCGTTTAGCGCGCCGCAGCTGGCATCGAGCAGAACGTCGGCGCCACCAAGCAGGCGAAGCATCTGCTCGCGCGCCGGCGGCTCCCGCAGGTCCAAAACGACGGATTTCTTGTTGCGGTTGTAGTTCCAAAAGAACAGCGAGCGCTCCGCGCCCGGCTGATCGTCCAAAAACGGGCCGATCCGGCGCGTGACGTCGCCTTCCGGCGGCTCGATCTTCACGACCTCGGCGCCGAGCCCGGCGAGCAGCAGCCCGGTATATTCTGCGCGCTCGTCGGCCACCTCGATCACTCGCAGCCCGGTGAGCATGCCGGGGCCGGCGTTGCCCGTCATCTCGCCCGGTCCGCGTGCCAAGGTGCCGGCCTCCGTCATCGTTTCATCCTCGCAAAGTTATGCCCGAGCGGCTCCAAGGCACTTTGGCACGCGAAACAACACCCCGACAAGGACGGGTGCCACCCTTTCGAAGCTATCCAGAGATCGGTGAAATACCGTGGTCGGACAGCAGATTTTGCTGCTAATGTCGATCGACGAGGGAGCGGCACCGTGAACGACCGTCGCACTTTGAGAGCGTCGAATACAGCCCTCGCCATCGTCCCCGCCTCTGTTGAGGCCCGGCGATGGGGGCTGGCAACTTGCATCGCTTTATTCGTCGCGTTCTGTGCTCTCGTCCCATATGCCCGTGTTTCCTCGCCTCGCCTCGAGGCCTTTATTCCGATTTATGACTCGACTTTAGCCCTGACTAATCTGGTGACGGCGGGTCTTCTGCTCGTCGGCTTCAGCCGATCACGATTACGTGCCGTCCTCATTCTAGCGAACGGATACCTCTTTACCTCATTGATTGCGCTACCCCACATGGCGGCCTTTCCCGGTCTGTTTTCGAGCCGTCTGCTCGGAAGCGGCCCTCAAACCAGCGCCTGGCTCAGCGTATTGCGGCATGGAGGCTTTCCCTTGTTCGTGATCGCTTACGCGCTGCTGAAGCGCCGCGAGGCAAGGAACGTGCAATCGCGCACGGACACACGTGCTCATGTCGCGCTGGCCGCCGCCGGTGCTGTTGCCGTCGTCTTCGTGCTAACCTTTTGTGTCACCGTGGGTCACCAGCTCTTGCCGCGAATTGTCGGCGACGACGGCTACACAACCGCGATGACCACTGTGAGCGTAGCGCTTTGGCTGCTTAGCCTCGTCGCGCTGGCGATCCTCGGATCGCGACCTCCGTATTCGATACTCGATCTATGGTTGATGGTCGTGCTCTGTGCGTTGGTGTTCGGCATCGCGCTAAGCATGGTCATCAACACCGGACGCTTCGACGTCGGCTTTTATGCCGGTCGTCTGTACGTTCTGTTTGCGGCGAGTGTTGTGCCCATCGTTTTTCTTGTCGAGGCGGCTCGGGTTTACGGTCGGCTCGATGAGGCCCTCGCACTTGCGCAGGACAGCAATGCCGAGCTCGCGCGTTCCCAACAGGAACTCGCTCAAGCTCAACGCCTCGAGGCTATCGGCCAGCTGACCGGCGGTATCGCGCACGACTTCAACAATCTCCTGACGGTCGTCATCGGCAATCTCGAGCTAATCGCGCGGTCGGGAGGTGACGCTGCGAAAATCGAGCGCTTGGCGCAAAGCGCGATGAAAGCAGCCCGACGAGGAGAGCATCTCGTCCGGCAACTCCTCACCTACGCGCGACGGCAAATCAACCATCCCCAGACCGTCAACCTCAATCAGCTGATCACCAATGTCGAAAACCTGATGCACCGAGTAATCGGCGAGCAGGTCGAGGTCGTCTCGCTGCTGAGCCCGGTGCTCGCGCCGGTCCAGATCGATCCGGCGCAGTTCGAGACGGCGATACTCAACCTCGCCATCAATTCCCGGGATGCAATGGCGGGTGGCGGACAGATCACGATCGAGACACAGAATGTCCTCGTCGACCAGCAGCGCATCGCCAACGACCCCGAGATAACCCCGGGACCCTATGTCATGATCGCGGTCAGCGATTCCGGCACTGGGATGTCGCCGGCGGTGAGGGCACGCGCATTTGAGCCGTTCTTCACGACCAAGGAAGTTGGCAAGGGATCGGGGCTCGGGCTTAGTCAGGTGTACGGGTTCGCCAAAACTGCGGGCGGCTACGTCAATATTTATAGCGAGCTCGGCATCGGCACGACTGTGAAGCTCTACCTCCCGCAATCGCCCAGTCGGCCTATGATGGTGGAAGCCAGTCCCAAGACAGCGTCGCTGGGGGCCACTGGCGGTCGCGGAACAATCCTGGTGGTGGAAGACGATCAGGATGTGCTCACGGTTACGGCTGAGAGTCTGCGGGAACTTGGCTACCAAGTCGTGACCGCGGTCGATGCCGCGGGAGCGCTAAAGATATTGAGGGGTGATCAACCGATCGACCTGTTGTTTTCAGACGTGATCATCCCCGGAGGCACCAATGGCGCACAGCTTGCCGTCACGGCCCGGCATGTCCGACCGGAGCTAAAGGTGCTGCTGGGCTCGGGCTACACAGCGGCTGCTCTCAGCCTCGAGCACGGGCTACCCGACAATCTGGACGTCGTCGGCAAGCCCTATCAGCGGGATGAGCTGGCAACGAAACTGAGACTGGCGATCGGCGGATAGATGCCTGCCCGAATGGGGCCAAGCTAGCCGGCATCCCACAGCGCGCGGATCTGCCGGCGTTGGCGCGCATCCGGCAATCGGCCGAAACCGGCCAAGAGATTGTCCTTGATATGCTCGGGATTTGCCGGTCGCCGGGATCACGCAGGTGACGGCGGGCTCGGCCAAGACATATTTGAGGAACAGCTGGGCCCAGCTGGTACAGTCGAATTCGCCTGCCCAGTCGGGCAGCGGGCGTCCGCGCACCCGGCGCAACAGGTCGCCGGTCACCGCCTCGGCATGGCCGTACATCGGCGAGCTATCGATGATCCGCCCGCCGGCACCGAGAAAGAGGCACAACACCTCGCGCAACGGACGCCGCGTCGCCTCGTCCGTTCCGACATCGAAGGCCCGCCAGGTGCCGAGGCCGATGACCGGCATGGCCTCGCCGGTCGACGGGATCGGACGGGTCAGCATCGCGGCGCAGACATTTCAGCGTCCTGCTGCACCCTCTCCCGGGGCAGAAGCCGCACCAAATTCCTGTAGCAAGGCGTCGCGCACCGTCTCGAGATCGAGCCCGTGCTCGGCGATCAGCGGGCTCGTCTCGACGATGATGTCGTCGATGTCGCCGATCAGTTTGAGCCGCTTGTAGAGATCCTCGCTCTTCAGGCCCAGCCCCTCGCCGAGGATCTCCATGAAGTTGACGACCTCGAAGCTGCGGCCATCGCCGACATCGCACATCTCGCGATGGCAGGCGTGATAGATCGTCGCCAATGTCCTCACCCCGGCATCGGCGACCGCGGCGAGCTCGCGCTGGACCAGCTCGCGCTTGAAGGCCGGCAATACCGAGAGGCTATTGGCCTGGGTTCCGACGCGCGGCACATCGATCTCGACCAGCTCGACACCAGGAATGACCGAGAGGGGCTTGCGCACTGCGGCCTGCACCGCAGGCAACACCGGCCGCTCGTGCAAAGCCACCCGCTTGTCGACGCGATGCGTCATCAGCCGGCCGAGCGCTTCGGCATGGTCGGCGAGAAAGACCAGGAACGGGTTCAGATCGAAGGGCCGCGCGCCAAATCGCTCCTCGTAGCTCGGCAATGCCACCTCGCCGATCTGCACCTGGCAGCTCGGGCACCATGACAGCACGATCGACGTGCCGGCCGCGGCGAGCCCGTCGATGGTCGTATAGCCGACCCGCGCGGTGTTGGCGAAATCGCCTTCACGAAACTGGTAGACCCCGCAGCACTGCCCGGGGCCGCCCATGACCTCGTAGTCGACACCGAGACGGTCGAGCGTGTCGAGGCAAAGAAGCGCGATGTGCGGGGTCTTCAGGATATTGCAGCCGGTGTAGAACACGACATCGGGCGCGTTCTGGCGCCGCACCTCCGACTGGCCTCGGACACGGGCCAATGTTTCCGGCGGCAATTGCAGGCGCGAGAGGATGCGCACGCCGCGGCTCATCGTCTGGAAGCCTTGCCGCCACCAGGTAGTGAGCGGTTTGTCGCCGGCCCGCGCCCGGGCAAAGCCGCGCGCCAGTTGGACCATGAACCGCGCGTTGATACCTTCCGGGCAGGCCGGGATGCACTTGCCGCTCCCGCTGCACACCGAGGCCCAGCGGACCGCCTCCGGGTTGCCGCAGCCGCCGGTGATCAGATCCACGATCCCGGCGGCGGTTTCCGCCGCATCCGCGTCACCAAGCCCCGCCGGCTCCGTCATCGGGCAGGCGCGAAAGCAGGCGCCACAACGCGTGCAGGCATCGGCGATCGCCTCGCCCCGCGCCCTGAAATCCTCAAGGTACCCGGCCGCCACCGTGCCGTCGTTCATGCCGTCACCAACGTTGTTCTTGGCGCGGAGGTCACCGCAGTATGTTGTAGGCGCAAAGCCGAACCGAGGGCTCGGGCAGGTTGAGAAGCGCGTGATTCGCCGTTGTCCCGGACGTGGAAAGAAGTGATCATCGGTCACGACCACGCGGAAACGAAAGATTCGGTTGAAGCAACGGGTTATGTTCAGTTCGATGTGATGCGGATGGTCCGGTGACCCGAGTCCACTGCTAGTAATCGGCCTATCGACGCAGTATTTCGCAGGGAGCCGCCATCCGACTTTTAAACAGGAAGATAGACTTCTTCTCCGGCCGGTGTTATCTTGGCAAGCGTAGCGAATATTTCACAGGGACCTGGCCGAGCTTACCATAATGTGCAATTATGCGGCTGTGGGTGGGTTCCCGACGCGACGCGAGGGCGGCCTTGCATGAGCACCGGGCCTGCCGCTCAACTCCCCAACTCCGACAATAGGAGACTGAGGATGACAGAACCGAAAGCCTTTTCCTACACGACGCATCTCGACATGAAGTTCGATCCCCTCGCTTTGATCGATGTCGATCAACTCGCAAAGTCGGTCACCGACCAATGGTACAATCAGACGCTTTGCAGGGTGAACGATTCTGTCGTGCGGCTCGGCGTAATGCAGGGCGAGTACCACTGGCACAAACACGACAATGATGATGAGTTTTTTTACGTCGTGAGTGGCAGATTCATAATCGATCTCGAGGGACGGTCCGTCGAGCTCCTGCCTAATCAGGGCTTTGTCGTCCCAAAGGGCGTGATGCATTGCACGCGGGCACCCGAAAAAAGCGTCATCCTCATCGTCGAGACCGCGGCAATTGTCCCGACGGGCGACGCGTGAGATCGTTCGCGACCTCACATAGGCGGCGAAGCTGAGCGGCCGGAGCCACCGCGAAATCCTTACGCCCCGCCGGCACGCATCGCCGCCCGACCTTTGACCCGCATGTTGCATTAATCAAAACTTGTGCAAGCTTCCCTTGCTCGTGCCCCATCAACGGGTTACGTCTCGCGCAAGATATGACCGAACTCACCCGCAAAACCTCCGCACGGGCTATGCCCGCGTCAGCGCACGAGAGATGCTCGACGCCCAGCCGGACCAGCTGCGCGGCACGTGATGCAGCAAGATTTACCGCGACAAGGTAACGGGTTCGCATGGCGACCGGCGAGCTTCTCAAGATGCTCAAGCACCTCGCCCCCGGCGACGTGGTGACGGTGACACGCATCGACCGGCTCGCGCGCAGCACCTTCGACCTGTTCGCCATTGTAAAGCAAATCGTGGACGCCAAGGCGCAGTTTCGATCATTAGCCGAACCGTGGGCCGATACCGGCACCAGCACCGGGCGATTGATGATTGCTGTTCTCGGCGGTTTGACCGACGTGGAGCGCGATCTTATCCGAACCCGCACCGCCGAGGGTCGTAGCCGGGCGCAGAAGCGCGGGCAGCGCATGGGTCGAAAACCGAAACTGACCGAAGCGCAGCAGGCCGAGGCTCGCAACCGCCGGGCGGAAGGTGCTACCCTTGCCGAACTGGCGCGCAGCTACGGCGTGGGGAAGAGTACGATTTCAAGACTCGCGGTGTAGAAAGTCATGAACCCACCGATATTCTGGCAGCCACTGACTGGAACTAAGCCGCAGCATTACTTGCACCGCGCGAGGATGTTCAAGGACGCTGCGACTTCACTTCCTGATTATTCGAACTCCGAACAATATTGGCCAAAGTACGCCTTGCTGACGCACGCGATAGAACTTTCACTGAAAGCCTTCGCTGACCATTCGGTCGCGACTGGCAAACCGCCCGACAAAGAACCAAAGCAACACGACTTGAGTGGATGGTACAAACTAGCACTTCAATACGGGCTTCGTGATGAGCCGAGCGTCGCGGAAAATATCGATATTCTGAATGAGCTTCACCTTACCCACTACACGCGATATCCGCAGCAGCGGGCAACTCCAATTCCCGACGCGTCAGTCATTGCTGGCTCTACAGTTGAGCATCTCATTTTTACATTCACGCAGTCGATCAACCCGCGTTAAAAAAACCTCAGCAGAGATCGGCCGCCTGCATGGCTTCGGTTTTCAACCCTCTGATACTCAGATTGCGAGCGGCCCGCCGACTTGGTGCTTTCTCCCGTGCTCTCCGGCAGGGCATGTCAACCGAGCAAGCGCGCATCTACTCAGATGGTGTATATCCGCCGACCCCCGACGACATCGCCTTCGAGCAGAGGCTTCGCGCTAAAGAAGCAACAGGAATACCGCGCCAGCGTTTCCCTTGGGCAAGCACTGCAGCGCTTTTGTATCCGATCATGGCGGCGGCTTATATTGCATCATATAGACCGCCCCCTCCCTTGCTCGCCGTGGTAGGGTACGGCCTAGCGAATCTAAGTTATCTCTTGTTCATTGCGGGAGTTTTTGCCGGTCACTTTCGCATTTTTCATCTGCAAAAAAGGCTCCATGTTTTTCTTGCCGCAGTAGGTGTTTTGTCCTAGGCACACTTCTCACCAATACTCCCCGGTAAGAATGTCCCACCGTGCTGCACTCTGCAAAGGCGTGATTGGGTTGGTTGGGTCAAGGCCATTATCCGACAGCGCCGCAGTGATTTTCCAAAAAGCGCATTCCCGAGTCCGTTTCGCCGGGTCAAGTGCTACCGTGAGCGGCCCCGAACCACGCCGCGTTTCGGCCAGCCCGTGACGCCCGTAATCAGGGGGCGCGTGTCAAGTCCGCCGTCCTCGACCCAACCCGGCCGCCAAACCACAGATTTGCTGAAATCAGGGAGCGGTCGTCTCCAATCATGAAAGCGCTGACCCACTCTCCAGAGGATCATTCTGCCCCCGAGTGATCGGGCGCTTGCGGGATGTCCTATTGCCCGCCCTCGCCGGGCGTTCTAACAGCACCCTGACGGGGAACATAACAAGAACTTACACTGTGGGGCTTTCCTTGAGCTGTGCCATTGGAATGCCGCCGGTGCCGGAAATTGTTGCCGCTTCACCTGCTCCGTCCTGCTACCTCCTCCTTTTAGAAGGCCGAATGGACGAGTCTCAAATATTTGATAGTATATTCATTCCTTCGCATAGGGCCGCGACTTCTGAAAAGCGATCGGTCGGCCGCTGTTTAGCGCCGCTCACGTTTTAGGCCGACCAGGCCGCATCTGTTTCTTAACTCGAGGTCGTCAATTACGAGCCGTTTTTGGGGCCAATACTCAGAACGAGTATCAGAGCCTCAGTGCCATGCCGATCGACATGCCACCAGCGCGGTTCGTGACAGCGGAACCGGGAATGTCGCGAAAGCCGAGGCGCTCGTAGAGGCGACGGGCGGGATTTTCGGACCGCACGCTGAGATTAAGGCCAAGCCCGCGGCGAGCGGCCTCGCCGATCAACGCGCTCATGAGCTTCTCGCCTGCGCCTTGGCCGCGCGCATTCGGTTTCACGCCGATCGACACCTTCGGAGTCTCTTCGTCACCGTAGGGGACCTTGAGCTCTTCGGCGGAAAACTGCCGTGCCCAGGCTGCACCGATGATTTCGCCGTTCTGTTCGGCGATGCACCCGAAATCCCCGGGTCGCTGCCAGCCGACGAGATATTTGGCTACGCCCGGAATCGCCTTCGCCGCCTCTGCATCGGGCTCATAGGCCGCCATCGCGAGAAAATCCCATAGCACCTCAAGGTCATCCTGGACCGCCGGACGGATCACAAGATCGGGCATCGGACCTGTTCGCTATTCATTGATCCTGACCCGTTGCCGCCTCGCGCGCGGGGATCTGCGAAGAGCGAGAGGGGCGCAGCTCAAATTTACAGCGGGATAACCAACAATGTGTCGATCTTCTGGCTGTCGAGAACGACGAGGCGCTCGATAAAGCGATAGGGCTTGCTGGTCAGGTCGATGCGATCCAGATAGCGGCCGGCGGCAAAGAGGCTCATCTCTCCGTCGTGCATGATCCGCACGGCAATAAAGTTCGAATGCGCCCGCGCGACCGTCGCGTCGATCTCGGATACGCGGATCGGGCCGACGATGTGGCGGTAGCGATGCGGCTCGAAAATGTTGGCGCGCCTGAGTGCGGTCACCCGATCGACCAGCATGCCGCGCGACGCCCCATAGACCACGCCATGCGGCAATCCGGCGTCGTGGCTGGCGCGGCTGGTGACCAGGTAGCGGCACTGCTCGACGAAGAAATCCGGCCACTCCTCGAGCCGGTCTTCGTCGATGCAGTCGACATAGGCGGCGATCAGCTCATGAACGCCGAGCCGCACGGCGAGATCGTTCATGGCTGATCTTTGCTAGTCGCCGACCAGCTCACGGTACTTCTTCCAGAAACCGCGGATCGCGGCCTCGCTCGAGCGGAAGGGCTGCGACTGGGTCTCGTATCCACCCATCATCACGACCCCGCTGTCGTCGTCGTTGAAGCGCAGCGCGCGCTGCACAAAGCCGCCGACGCAACCATCCTCCATTGAGATGTAGCCGGCCGCACCCACCAAATTGCCTTGGCGCAGGCGGCGTTCGGTCATCGCCTCGTCGTCGTCTTCGAAGCCCAGATGGATCCAGTCGAGCTCGGTTTTTTCGAGACCGCGCGGATGGATCGCCCGGACGGCAATCGTATTGCGGATCTGCTGCAATATCATGTTCGGGAAGATCGTCAGAATTTGCACCGAGACACTGTCACCGTATTCGTCGACCGATTCGATGACCGACGGGTCCTCGAGGCGCAGATCGGTATCCGAGCGCAGCCCCTCGCGCTTGTAGTCGGCGTCCTCGGCCGCGTAGTCGAGCTTGGCCTGGCTGAAATGATGACCGCCACTGTCATCGATATGGATCCCGCCCGGCATGCTCAGCCGGTTGATGCGAAACGTCGTCAAGAACGAATGCAGAATGCTGGCGTGGTAAGTATCCTTGGTGTTTTCGAAATAAAGCTTCCAGTTGTTCGGCAATACCTGGGTGCTGCGGCCGAGGATGCGGGCCGGCCGGTTCAGCACCCGGCGGATCCCGCCAACGACTTGCGGTCCGAGATAGGTTTCGAGATCGGGCGCGTCGCTGCGAAACGACCCAAAGACGAGGCCGGCGAGCTCGGCCACTCTCAGTGGGGCGAGATCGTGCTCGTCTTTGCGGAACTCGGGCGGCATCCCGCCCTGCCGCTTGACGCCGCGCTCGAAGGCGACACCGGTTAGCTTGCCGGTCAGATCGTAAGTCCAGCCGTGATAGATGCACTTGATCTCTTTGACGTTACCCTGCCGCTCGAGACAGAGCAGGTTGCCGCGATGCACGCAGCGGTTGGGAAAGGCATTGATCTTGCCCGAATTGTCGCGGGTCACGATGACCGCGGTCTCGCCGATCGTCGTCGCGACGTAATCGCCGGGGTTGGCGATCTCGCTTGCGAGACACAAGAAGCTCCAGGTCGGGCCTTTGAAGATCCGCTCCTGCTCGAGCCGATATTGCTCGGGATCGGTATAGAGCCTGAATGGAACCTCGGTGAGCCCGTTCGAAGGCCACGGAACGCCCCGGATCGCATCGGCGCCGAGCTCTGACATGTCGCTGCCTCCTCCTCGCGGTAATGGCAGCCATGATAGCAGCAGGACGGCGGCGAGGGGAAATTCGCTTGCGGGGGAAATCCTATCCGCGGCGATGCTTTGCCGAGTCGGAGGGGAAAGGCGAGTGCAGCGGGCGGCTGTTTGCCTTATGGTTAAGCATTCGACGCGGGTCTCAGGAAAACCCGGAGGCGCCGGCGTCCGAAAGAGCATCTTGGGGGGAAGCCATGTTCAACAGCGCCGTGCTCAACCTCGCGACTGGACTGATCTTCTGTTTCCTCACCGTCAGCCTGGCCACCGGCACCATCGTCGAAGCGATCGCGTCGTTCCTCACCTTGCGGGCAAAGACGTTGCGGGTCGGGATCGGGCAGCTGCTCAACGATGCTACCTACAGCGGGTTGGCGAAGCAGATCTACGAGCATGCCGTCGTCAGTCCGCGCGGTTCCGGAGACGACGCCAGCACGCCGCGTAAGAACGATCCGGCATATATCGATCGACAATTGTTTGGTCAGGCGATGTTGGACATTCTGAAAATCTCGCCTGCAGTCGCCGCTTCCGCCGCCAACCCCAACGCTCCACTGGGGAAGCCTACGGTCGAGGCGCTGAAAACGGCCGTCGACAACGCGCTTACAGACGCGTCCACTGCCAAGGACAAAGCGCCCGATGCTCAACTCCAGAAATTGCTACACGGGATCATCGAGCGGTCGCTCGGCGATCCGGATAAAATCAAGGGAGAGTTGGTTGCTTGGTTCGACAATGCGATGGACCGCGTCAGCGGCTGGTACAAGCGGTGGACGCAGTGGATCTCAATTATCGTTGCCTTGATCCTAGCCGCTGGGCTGAACATCAACGCCGTCGAGGTCGCGAAGACCCTTTGGAAGCAGCCTAACCTGGTCGCAGAGCTGAACCTTCCCAAAACCTTGCCAGCTGGTTCGCCGCAAACCGGGGGGGCCGCGCCGGAAACTCCACCGCCGGCTGATCTGGTTATTCAGCTCAACAAATTGCCAGTCGGTTGGCCCCAGGGAGTTCTGTTGGATGAAAAGGGTGACTGGATAAGTTGGGGCACGCTTCTGCTGGCGCTGCTAGGATGGGTGATCACGGCGCTGTCGACGTTGTTTGGCGCCCCGTTCTGGTTCGACTTGTTGCAGACGATCATCCGCGTCAAGGGAGCTGGCCCCAGCCCGGTGGAGAAGGTCGACGGCAAGGGTGCGGCTGCCTAACCCGTCCCCGCTAGCGGGGATTAGCTCGGCCGCCTGCGCGATGCGTCGGTCACCATGCCTGCACGCGGCATTTCACGGCGGCCATGGCCACCGGCGGGTCGCGGCACTGGGCGCCGGAGCATTGCTGCCGCGTCCCGAAATCGCTTGCCGCGACCCGGCCGATGGCCGACCATCAGCCGCAGCAAGCTTCCGCCGGAGGGTTCGGCATGGACGATCTCTATATGCGCAGCGGCATTTTCCTGGCGCCGTTCCACAATCACGACGAAAATCCGACCTTGTCGATCGAGCGCGACCTGGAGCTGCTCGAACACCTCGACCGGCTGAACTACCACGAGGCGTGGATCGGCGAGCACCATTCGGGCGGGTTCGAGCTGATCGCCTGCCCTGAGATGTTCATCGCCGCCGCGGCCCAGCGCACCCGCCACATCCGGCTCGGCACCGGTGTCGTCTCCCTGCCCTACCACAACCCGTTCATGTTGGCCGACCGCATGGTGCAGCTCGACCACATGACGCGCGGCCGGGCGATGTTCGGCGTCGGCCCCGGCGCCCTCGTCCATGACGCGCTAAAGATCGGCATCGACCCCGGCGCCCAGCGCAAGATGATGAACGAGGCGCTCGAGGTCATCATCCCCTTGTTGCGCGGCGAAATGGTCAACCGCAAGACCGACTGGTTCAACCTAACAGACGCGCAATTGCAGCTGCGACCCTATACCCACCCGACGATGGAGCTGGCGGTGGCGGCGGCGCGCTCACCGTCTGGATCGCTGCTGGCCGGCAAGCACGGCATCGGCATGCTGTCGATCGGCGGTACCGCACCCGC
>Ga0306925_10001142_pt1 | contig 21225 bp, 31 predicted proteins | sample flu12Cox44000176_FD_203755 | JGI IMG/M metagenome (GOLD analysis project Ga0306925, IMG submission 203755) | Lab enrichment of tropical soil microbial communities from Luquillo Experimental Forest, Puerto Rico - flux8day.12C.oxic.44.000.176 (v2)... | ecosystem: Environmental > Terrestrial >... | reverse complement strand
TAATAGGGTTGCCGAGGGAGCCTCGAACTGAGACTAATCTCCGTAACTTCGATCTTAACCTCCTGCTCGTGCTCGATGGCGTGCTGCGCGAGGGCACCCTTTCGAATGCCGCGAAGGCCCTGAACGTCAGTCAGCCGACGATTAGCAGTTCGCTGGCTAGGCTGAGAGAGATCCTCCAGGACGACCTCTTCGTACGCTCCGGAAACGGCATGCAACCGACCCCCCGTGCTTTGGCGTTAAAAGAGCCGGTTCAACGGGTGCTTGCGGCTGTGAAGGGGGAGATACTGGATACGGGAAGATTCGATCCCCTCACGGAAATTCGGCCCTACACGATAGCAACTCCCGGCATTGGCGAAACGCTGTTTTTCCCCCGCTTGGTCGCCAGGCTGGCGCAGGATGCGCCCAGGGTAAATCTTCGCTCTAGGGTAGTGAGACCCCGGCACCTTCAGGATGCGCTAGAAGCCGGGGAGGTCGATCTCGCCGTTGGCTATTTTCCCGATCTGGCGCGGCCAACGACTATGCAGCAAACGCTTTTCACTCACGGCTTCACCTGTCTCGCGCGCGCCGGCCACCCCGTGATCAACAACCCCCTGACGCTTGAGGCCTTTCTCGAGGCGCATCATATCGTCGTGGGATCGGAAGGAAGCAGCCAGGAACTGTTCGAGGATGCCTTGGCCAAGCGAGGCCTTGAGCGCCGCTGCGCGCTGCGCAGCCCGCATTTTATGAGCTTGCCGTTCGTGGTGGCCAGCACCGATCTAATCGTCACAGTTCCACGGGCTGTCGCCGCGTTTTTCTCAGGCCTGGCTGATCTCCAGGTTCTTGACCCGCCAATCGACATCCCGGAATTTGCCGTGAAACAATATTGGCATCGGCGCTTTCACCATGACGCTCGGGTAACATGGCTGCGGACCATTATGTCCGAGTTGTATCAGAATAACTGGGTGGCCGAACTGACATCGCAGAGCACAAATAACGCCCCCGCGCCGCCGTCCCAATGAAAATTTCCTGATAATCTCTGTTTTGCCTTCTCCATAGCGTCGCGTCCCTCTCGACGAGGTCACGGCGTCGAGCCTGGTCAAGATCGACTTCGAAAGCCGTATCGTCCTCGACAACGGCTATCCGGTGAGTCCTGCGGGCTTCACCATCCACATCGCGATGCATGCCGCGCGCGAGGACGCGCAATGCGTGCTGCATGTGCACACCCAGAACGGCGTCGCGGTCTCGGCCCAGCGCGACGGGCTGCTGCCGATCTCGCGGCACTCGCTGCTCGTGCTGTCCAGCCTGGACTATCACGACTACTAGGGCATCGCAGTCAACCCCGAGGAAAAGCTGCGGCTGGTCGCGGATATCGGCGACAAGACCGTCCTGATGCTGCGCAATCACGGGCTGCTGGTGGCCGGCAGCTCGGTGCCGAAAGCCTTCCTCGCCACGAGCACTTTCGAGGCGGCCTGCGCGATCCAGATCTGGGCGCAGTCCCGCGGTAGCGGATCGATTCCGATCGCCAGGCGGATTCTCGACGGCATCACGGCGCAAGCCAGGGTCGTGTTCGGCGGGATGGGCGGCAAGCTCGCCGGGCCGGCGCTCCTGCGCCGGCTCGACCGGACCGATCCGTCCTACAGGAGCTGAGCCTCGGTGGCGCCGAACATCCATCAGCAGGAACGTGCTCAGCCCAACTCGCCAGAGTGGCGCAAAGACGTGTACCCGCGCCCACGGTCTTCCTCCAGTAGTGTGCTCAAGCCGCGGCAGCCGCGATGTCGACGGGTGCCCGCGGAACCGAGCGGCGGACATAACAGCCAAAAGTCCGAATCCGAACAGGTTACCATGGCAACACGATTTCCCAACTCTGAAACCACGCCGTAACGCGGCCCAATCACTCTCTTCGCATCGAGCGGAGACCGCTCAATCTAATCAGGAGAGCTATATGAGTTTAGAGGGAGAACGCGATGACCGAGAGCAACCCGCCGCTTCCGGTTCTTGGCCGCGGGCGCCCTGGAGGCGTTCCGAAGAAATCGCGGAATACCGCTGCGATGAGCAGCGCGCAGTGAGCCATCAAGACAGCGCGGCCCCATGCGTTCCGGGCGAGCTGCCGCTGCTGCCCGCAGCGGAGACAAGAGCGGGAAGAAAGCCGCGAACCTCAAAGAAAGGGGACGGGGAAATTTTACGCGGCTTACTCGGCACTTGGGCAGTTTTATGCGTGGCTCTCTATGCGTTGGTGTCGCTGATCGAAAGGGACAGGCCGGACTTGCTGAGTTCTGGAAACCCTTTCGTCGTCGGCGTGATCTGCGCGAGCGTCGTTACTGTGCTTTTCTTCGGCTTCGCTTGGCTGAGTGAGAAAGCACGGGCCGCACCGTACCGGAAGCCCGAGAACGCTTCGACACCTGTAGTGATCTCCTCAGCGATTACGGCTCGAGACCCCCCTCGCTCTTGATGAACTTGGCGGCTTTCTCTCCGATGATCACGCTGGGAGCCATCGTGTCCCTGGATACTTAGCTGAGCTCCGCCAAGCGACGTTCCCGAATTTCTAGCAGACTAACTGGGTGGCCGAACTGGCATCGCAGAACGCAAATAACGCCCCGCGTTGCCGTCCCAATGAAAATTTCCTAATAATCACTATTCCGCCTTCTCCATCGGGCCGGCGGCTTTCGTACTTATTTTTCATGGAGAGCGGACCCGGCCATCTCGGCGGCCGCTGGTGTGATGCCGGCCTTAGCAGGAGCGCAAGCGCCCGTTTGAGAGGCCGCCGCCAGAAAGGGAAAGGCAAATGACTACGGTAGCGGATTCCGAAGTCCTGACCAGGGTTGGTCCGGGAACGCCGATGGGTGAGCTCATGCGGCAATACTGGGTTCCGGCGCTGATGTCGTCTGAACTGGCGCCGGATGGGCCCCCACTGCGACTCAAACTTCTCGACGAGCAGTTGATCGCCTTCTGCGATTCGTCGGGTCGTGTCGGTATCATGGATCAAAAATGCCCGCATCGCTGCGCGTCGCTTTTCTTTGGCCGCAACGAGCATGACGGTATTCGCTGCGTCTATCATGGTTGGAAGTTCGACGTGGCAGGCAACTGTGTCGACGCACCGAACCTGCCGGGTCCACTGGCCACGCACAACCGCATCAAGGCGAAGGCCTACAATGTTCGGGAACGTGCGGGACTCATCTGGGTCTATATGGGGCCGCGGGAGACCCCGCCCGAGCTTCCCGGCTTCCAGGCGCTCGAGCTGGATGACGAAGAGCGGAGCATCTGGTGCATGCAGCGGCAATCCAATTATCTCCAGGCCTTGGAGGGCGAGATCGATACATCGCACCTCGGTTTCCTGCACGGTGGCCTGGCGCACAGCGAGGATCCGACTCTCGCCAATCGCGCGCCCAAATATAAGGTGGTGGATAGCGAGGCCGGCGTCCTTTACGGCGCTTTCCGCGAGCAGGACGAGCAGCACCTGAATTGGCGCTTCGCCAGCTTCAGCCTGCCGTTCTGGACGCAGCCGGCCACTCGGTCGCGATCGCGTGGCGCGGGCTTTTGTCCCGATGGACGATACACACACCATGTTGTTCTGCATCTCCAACAAGCGCTTTGTCCTGTCGACGTACGACAATGAAGACAAGCACAAGCTGTTGGGAGGGGCGCCCGGCATCTCCTTCAACTACGAATATTTGCCCAATACGAGCGACTGGTACGGACGCTGGCGTTTGGCTTCCAACCGCGCGAACGATTACCGGATCGACCGCGAGGTCCAGCGAACCAAGAGCTTTACCGGGATAGAGGGTCTTGAGATTCAGGACGTCTGCATCACCGAGAGCATGGGACCGATCACGGATCATGAAGCCGAACATCTGGTCCCGAGCGATATCATGGTTGCTCGGACCCGCCGCCGTTTGCTGCGCGCGGCCATTGCGCTGCGCGACGAAGGCACCATCCCGACGGGCGTCGATGCACCCGCGGCTTACGCCAACGCTTGGGGCGGATTCACCAACGCTGAGAAAGATATCAGCTTCGACGAGGTCTACCGCGCCGGGACGATGAAGGCGCCTTAGTCGAAACGGTGGACGGTTGAACATCATCGTTTGCGCTGGGCCAGGGTATCCCCGGCCTCGGTCGGGGGTACCACGCGGTTAACTTCGCGCCGATACATGCGGGGCACGGAGAGGATTTACGACGATGAGAAAGGAATATTCGGGAATACCGGGCACGACGGTGTTCGATGGTGAGCAATCTCGCCGTGGCTATCAGCTCAACCAGTTCTGCATGTCGCTGCTGATCCCAGCCAATCGCGATCGGTTCAAGGCTAATGAAGAAGCTTACCTCAGCGAGTGGAATCTCACAGACACGCAAAAATCGGCCGTGCTGCGTCGCGATTACAACGCCATGATCACCGAAGGTGGAAACATTTATTTCCTTGGCAAATCGGCGCAACGGACGGCAAGTCGTTCGTTCAACTTGCGGCGAGCATGACCAGCATGACCCCCGACAGCTACACGGCGATGATGGTGAGCGGGGGCCGGGCGCCGGGCGCGCTGCTTACCATGCCGCAACCGACCAACCCAGCAGAAGGTGACCTGTGATGGCCCGGATCTCAGCCGTCATCGGCTGCAGCCACATTCCTGCGATCGGCGCGGCCATTGGTCTTGGCAAGACAGGGGAGCCCTACTGGCAACCCTTGTTCGATGGATTCAAAACCACCAGGGAATGGATGTCGACCAACACGCCCGACGTCATCATCCTCATCTACAATGATCATACGACCGCCTTTAGCCTCGATCTGATTCCGACCTTCGCACTGGGATGTACTGCAGAATTCAAGCCGGCGGATGAAGGCTGGGGCGCGCGTCCGGTCCCGATTGTGGAAGGCGCCCCGATCTCGGCTGGCATATAGCCCAGTCGTTGATTCTCGGTGGGTTCGACATAACCATCGCTAACAAGATGGATGTCGATCATGGCCTGACAGTTCCGCTCTCGCTGATGTTTGGTACTCCCACCAGATGGCCTGCACTGGTCATTCCACTAGCGGTGAATTGTCATCCAGTACCCGCCGCCGACTGGAGCGCGCTGCTACGCTCTTGGCGCGGCTCTCAGGAAAGCGGTGGAGAGCTTCCCGGATAACCTGAATGTCCAGGTATGGGGTACTGGGGGGATGAGCCACCAACTTCAGGGACCGCGGGCCGGCCTGATCAACAGCGACTTCGACAAGTCGTTTCTCGACGACCTGACGCGCGATGCAGACCGTCTCGCCCGTATAGCGCACATCGAATATCTCCGCGATGCCGGATCCGAGGGTATCGAACTGGTGATGTGGTTGATCATGAGGGGTGCGCTCGGCGATCGGGTTCGGAAAGAACGACGCTTCTATCATGTGCCTGCGTCCAACACCGCTGTCGGCCATGTGATCCTGGAGCCGCTCACAACGTTACCGCCGCTATCGGGAACATCGTCGCGGATGGCTTCAGCACTTCGATCCTGAGCGATTCTGGCCCAAAGCGGACCCTCGATGACGGAATCGGCGACGGTCACACCAGTTTCTATTTCGGCGCCGCGGGCATGATTTGGCGCATCGATTATCTTGCCCGAGTTGGCGCAACGAACCCACGGTTCGATTTCCGCCCCTTCCTCCCGGCGTTGATGGAAGCCAATCGGGCGAAGTTGCCCAACTACGAAGATTACGCAAAGTGACAGGTCGTTGCTGTTCGGCCATTTCGACATGGCCCTGCTGGTCGTGTGTCTCGAGCCGACTCCGGCAATCGCCGACCTGATCCATCGGCGGACGGACGCGAACACGATCACCGGTGCGTGAGCTGATGTGGCGCATGCCCGACTCCATGATCGCCTCCGGGGCCGCTCGCCAAGCGCTCTTGCCTTTGCCGCGGCCAAGGCTCGGGCATACTCCATTCCGCCTGACCGCTCGGCGCGTCGCCGGCAAACAAGTCGCGGTGGGTGACCAGGGTGTAGATCAGATTGGCAGCGTAGAGCAGCAGTAGAACGACCGAGACGCCGAGGCTCAGCCGCTCGTCGACCAGCGAGGTGTTCATCCCGGGTGCCGCGACCCGCTCGGTGAAGTCGAACACCGCCGGAAGCAGGATCGCGACGACCACCAGGAACAGCAATGTCGACAGCAAACCGGCGCTGGCCTGGTTGAAGGTTTGTCGGACCCGCCCGACGCCGCCGACCAAGGCCGAGATAGCGGGATAAACAGCAGCAGGGCGTAGGCCATGACCGCAAGCGATACCGCGCCGTCAAAGCCCGAAGCAATCTGTTGGCGAGGCTCGAACCGCCAGTCAGGGAGCCGTTGCCATAGCGGCAACGATTCCCTTGACTCGCCGCCGTCGAGCCTCTTTTTCAAACTTTCGCTTTTGCCCCAATTTGGGCATTGCCCGACGACGGTTCCGGGTCTCAGTAGGGGTGGCAAGCTGTTATTCGACCACCGCCATCAGGCAGTGGAGATGGAACGATCTCAATCACGCGTCGCTGCGTCTTCTGGCTAATGCCGGCGGAATAGGTTCGGCTTTGCACTCCCTTCGCTCTCGATTGATCGCGCTCTGGCTGATGTCGCTCATCGCCTGCCTCGCTGTGAGTGTGCTGCTGGTGCAACTTCACCGGCAATCCACCGCCGCCCAAGTCGGGCGCGCCGAAGCGGTTGTGGCTCATGCCTGCGACCTGATCCGAGACCGCTATCAGTTCTACACGACCGGGTGGCAAGGGCCCGCACCACCGCTCGGCGATGACGCCCTGCATCGCGATCTCACTGCCGCTGTCGCCCTAGCTCTGGCCCGGCAAGATGGCGTCGAAGGAGGAATCTGGCAGGGAGAGGTAGGATCGCTCGCCTATGCCTATCCCACTTACGAGGGCAGCGGCCCCAAGTCCGATCTCCCGACCGCCGAGCGCGACAACATCCGCGCCATTAATGAAGAGAGCGCACGTGAAGAACAAGTGACGGATCAGCGAGTCGCACTGTGTTCGCAAACCCTGCTGCTCCGCGCGCGCCCGCTCGCCGGCCCGATCCCGCAACTGACGGCCTGGACGATGACTCGCGTCCAGGTGACCGCAGGGTACACTCCCCTAGGCCTTGGTCTGGGTACCCTGCTCGCGCTGATGCTCGGAATGTCGGCCATGCTGACGTGGTTGACGCTGGTGTGGTCACGTCGGGTGAGGGGTATCGAAAACGCCCTCGCCCATGACGACGGAGGGACGATCCCTATTCTCGGCCATACGGGCGAGCGCGAACTCGACCGGATCATCGACGCGCTCAACGAGGCGGCGACCCGCCTCGTCACCGCTCGCCGGGACTCCGAAACCCTTGCCGCTCGGGTTGCATCGTCGGAGCGCCTTGCTGCCTTGGGCCGGGTTGCCGCCGGGGTTGCTCACGAGATACGCAATCCGATCGCAGCAATGCGCCTGCGTGCCGAGAACGCTCTCGCGGGTGACTATACCCGTCGCCGCAAAGCGCTTGCCGACATGCTGAAAAAGATCGACCGGCTCGACGCCCTGGTCTCCGAACTTCTGGCTATGACCCAACGACGCGAGCCTCATCGGGTCAGCGTGGAATTGCAGGCATTTCTGGCGGTCCGGCTCGAGGCCTATCGCTCCGAAGCCGACGCTCGTCAGGTCGCCGTTACGACCGAGAGCAGCACCCCGATTGCGGCTATCGATCCGCAGATGATTGGGCGGATCGTCGACAATCTGCTATCAAATGCGATCCAGCATACGCCGGCCCACGGAAAGGTCTCTATATCGGCGATGGCGCTGGACGGCGGATTGCGCTTGACCATCGAGGATGGTGGTGGAGGAGTGGCGCCGGAACTGCGAGACCGGCTGTTCGAGCCCTTCGTGACCGGCCGGGCCGATGGCACCGGCCTCGGTCTCGCGATTGCGCGTGAACTCGCCGACGCACATGGTGGCTGCCTGACCTTGCTTGATCCGGGGAGTGCGACGCCGAGGCGTGGCGCGGTGTTCGCCCTCGATCTGCCGGGAGCCGTAGATGGCGAGCATCCTGATCGTCGATGATGACGCGGCCATCCGCGAAGCGCTATCGGAAGCGCTGGCCGATCTCGGCCATATGCCTACGACGGTGACCGGAGGGGCCGCTGCGCTTTTGTGGCTAGAACGGCACCGTGCGGATGTGGTGCTCCTCGATCTGCGCATGCCCGGCATGGACGGCATGGGGGTGCTACGCCGCATTCGAGCGGCGCCGAACGCCCCGCCGGTTGTGATCCTCACTGCAGTACCAACCAGCGGCAACACTATTGAGGCGATGCGGCTCGGCGCTGCCGATCATCTCGCTAAGCCGATAGGGCGTGCCGATTTGAGCGCGCTGCTAGGCCGGGTACTACCAACCAGGGAAACAGCGCAACCGACAGCTACAAGCGATTACGCGGATGACCTCATCGGCATTAGTGCGGTTATGCGCGAGGTCCAGAAGACGATAGGGCTCCTCGCCGACAGCGATGCGACTGTGCTGATCACGGGCGAAACCGGCACCGGTAAGGAAGTCGTTGCCCAAGCCATTCATCGACACGGGAAACGCTCGAAGGCTCCGTTCGTCGCGGTCAACTGCGCCGCGATCCCGGCCGAACTTCTGGAGAGCCTGTTATTCGGTCACGTTCGTGGAGCCTTTACGAGAGCCGTCGCCGACCGGCCCGGGTCCTTGCGCGAGGCCGATCGCGGCACGCTGTTCCTCGACGAAATCGGCGACATGGACAAGGCGATGCAAGCCAAGTTGCTGCGGGTCTTGCAGGAGCGCGAGGTCACCCCGGTTGGCGGTAAGCCCTTCCCGGTGGATGTCCGCGTGGTCGCCGCGACCCATCGCGATCTGCCTCGCCTCGTGCATGAAGGATTGTTCCGCGAGGATTTGTTCTATCGCCTGGGAGTGGTACCGTTGCCGCTGCCACCATTGCGCGAGCGTCTCGCTGACATCGTACCCCTCGCCGAGCATTTCCTGGCACTCGCCGCCGGGAGCGGTGAGCCCAAGCGCCTCTCCGCCGACGCAGCCGCACGACTGCTCGAACACGGGTGGCCCGGCAATGTACGAGAACTCTACAACGCGATGGAACGGGTCGCGGCACTCGTGCGCCGGCCCACTGTGACGTCAATCGATCTCCGTTTCCTCGGCGATAGTCGTCCGGCCCCTGATACCGATTGGCTGTCCGGGACCATGCCGGATTCTGTGAGCCGATTAGAGCGGGAAATGATCGCACGTGCGCTCGCCGCAACCGAGGGCAATCGTACGCAAGCAGCGGAGAGGCTCGGTATTCGTCGCCAGTTACTCCATGAGAAAATCGGACGCTACGGTCTCGACTCGTCCGCAAAGCGGACGGAAGCAGTCCGAAATGCGGACGACAACCCAACAGCACACTCGGATAAACTATAATAAATACAATATCTTATTACCTGGCATAGCCCTTGCCCTTAGTCGTGGACACAGCCACCGAGGGTGAGATGAAAGCAAGGGACATATTTCTCGCGGCCGGATTGCTGGCCACCGGGATGGAGACCGCGGCCCTCGGACAAGGTGTGGCGGTCCATGATGCGGATCAGTTCCCGGCGATCCAGGGCAAAGTCGCTCAATACAGCCTGACCCCGCGCGGTGGGGTCGACGGCGTAATCCTCGATGACGGCACCCAGGTGCACCTGCCGCCGCATCTCGGCGAGCAATTGGTATTCGCGATCAAGCCTGGCGACCAGATCACCGTACGGGGCCTGAAGGCTCGGCAGATCGCATTCATCGAGGCGGTATCGGTCACCAATAATGCTACGCACCTTTCCGTTATCGACACCGGGCCACCCGGCCCTCGCGACACCGGACAGCCCTTGCAGGCGACCGGTCACATCAAGACCCAATTGCACGGCCCACGCGGCGACCTGAACGGCGTGCTGCTCGAAGATGGCACCAATATCCGTCTCCCGCCTGAAGAAGCCGACCGACTTTCGTCGCAACTCGCGATCGGTCAACCGCTATATGTGACCGGTCAGGGCATGGCTAGCTCGCTCGGCAAGGTTATTGAGGCGCGACAGGTCGGCCCGAGTGCCGCGCAGCTTGCCGAGATACAGCCCGGACCTCCGGAGCTGGGCCGTCGCGGGCCTCCTCCGCCTCCGCCGCGTTGACGCGGTACCGACCGACCCCGGAATGTCCGAGATGTCGACCGTTATCGCCACCATTAGGGGCGGCGAGAGACTACCCATTGCGGCTGATCCGCGCGACGCCGAAGGTTCACCGCAGCGGAGACTTCGGTCGAACCGAGTCAGCCTCATCCTCGTCGCGGCGGTGGTGTTGGTCGCTCTCGGTGCCGGCATAGCCCCGGCGCTGCTCGGGCAGCCCAATGTCGAGCGCGATTTCGGATGGATAGCGGCGGCGGCGATCTTCGCATCGAGCTATGTCACGCTCGCGATTGGTCGGATTCCCGGCTTGGCGCTTGATCGTGCCGGCATCGCCCTGGTCGGTGCCGCGTTGATGGTCGCCTGCGGCGCACTGCCTCTCGACGAAGCATACCGGGCGGTCGATCTCGACACCCTGACCTTGCTACTCGGCATGATGATCGTGGTGGCGCATCTGCGCCTGTCGGGCTTTCTATCGTCGGCGAGTGGCTGGGTCATGCGCCGGTCACACCGGCCGCTGATGCGATTGGCCGCGATCACCGCCATTGCCGGCGTTCTTTCGGCCTTTCTGGTCAACGACGCGATCTGCCTTGTACTGGCCCCGCTGGTCATCGAACTCGCGCGGTCGTCGCGGCGAAACCCGGTTCCCTACCTACTCGCGGTCGTGATGGCTTCGAACGTCGGTTCTACTGCAACGATCACGGGGAACCCGCAAAACATGATCGTTGGCAGCCTCTCCCACATCGGCTACGGCGACTTCACCGCCGTCCTCGGGCCTGTCGCGCTCATCGGGATCGTGCTGACGGCCGTTTTGATCGCGCTGCTCCATCGTCACGGCCTCGCCAGTAGCGAACGGTTGGAGCCTGACCCCCCGAGGCCCGGCATCGACCGGGTGATGGTGATCCGGGCGCTCACCGGGACGGTGGGTTTGCTGGTGCTGCTCTTTGCCGGCCAACCGCCGGCCAAGGCGGCGATTGTCATCGGCGCGCCCCTGCTGCTTACGCGACGGGTCAGGAGTGAGCGCGTCTACGCCGAGATCGACTGGTCGCTGTTGCTGATGTTCACCGGCCTGTTCATCATCGTCGCGGGCGGCGAGCGCACGCTGCTGAATAGTGATCTCGCAGCGTTGGTTGAGCGCCTACATCTCGACCGTGTGCCCGTTCTGAGCGGGTTGACGGCGATCCTCTCGAACCTCGTCAGCAATGTGCCGGCAGTATTGCTGCTGAAGCCGTTTGTGGTCTCGCTGTCGGATCAACGTACGGCGTGGCTCACGGTGCGATGGCCTCGACCCTCGCCGGCAACTTCACCATGCTCGGCTCGATTGCCAACCTGATCGTCGTCCAATGCGCGGCCGCGAATGGTATCGTGATTGGCTTTTGGGATTACTTCAAGGTCGGAGCGCCGCTGGCGCTTCTCACCCTGGCACTGGGGACGCTGTGGCTATGGCTGTAGTCGACCCCGCCGTCGTGCTCCCGACACGGTCCGCTTCCCGCTTCAATCCGACTTCGCTCGACGCGCTGAACTTCCTGCTCGCAGACGTGCGCGGGGCATTGGGGCCATATCTGAACGTATTTCTGGTCACTAACCAGCACTGGAGCTAAGCCAGCGTCGGGCTGGTGACGCTGGTGGGTGGCTGGCTCGGGCTGGTGTTGCAGCCGTTCGTCGGCGCAGTCATCGATATCACGCGCCAAGGGGGCGTTGATCGTAGTGGCCTTGTTCGTTTTGGCGGTCGGAGCGACGGCGATCTTTCTTGTACCGTCATTCTGGATCGTAATGATCGCGAACGGCGCAATTGCGGTTGTCGGCGATGTCTTTGGCCCGGCCGTCGCGGCGATTACGCTCGGCCTTTACCGGCGGAGCCAATTGGCTCGCCGGATGGGCCGCAACGCCGCCTTCGACCATGCCGGTAACGTTGCCATCGCAGCTGCGGCCGGTGCGGTCGGATGGGCGATCTCACAGCGCGCGGTGTTCATGCTCGTACCGATTTTCGCTGTTCTCGCAGCGGTCGCGGTACTCTCTATCCCCGCCGCTGCAATCGACCATGACCGAGCAAGAGGCGGAGAGCCGACCGACGACAAGGAACACACTCCCGCTGGATTGTCGGTTCTGCTGACCTGCCGCCTGCTGCTCGTCTATGCGGGATGCGCAATGCTGTTCCACTTCGCGAATGCACCGCTGCTGCCGCTTGTCGGCCAGAAGCTCGCGCTCGCGCATCCCGCGTGGGGTACGGCCATGATGTCGTCCTGTATCATCGCCGCCCAGATCATCATGCTGCCGATCGCGTTCTTGGTCGGCCACACGGCCGACACTTGGGGGCGCAAGCCAATCCTGCTGATAGGCTTCGGCATATTGCCGCTACGGGCGGCACTCTACACGTTCTACGAACGCCGCCACGTGGCTGATCGGAGTGCAACTGCTGGAGGGGGTTGGGGCGGGGATTTTCGGCGCGATCACGCCCCTCGTCCTGGCCGATCTGATGCGTGGCACAGGACGCTACAATGTGGCTCAGGGAGCCGTCGCGATGGCGCAGGGTATTGGCGCGTCGGCAAGCGGATTGGTCGCCGGGTTGATTGCTGATCATCTCGGATATTCTGCTGCCTTCCTGGAGGGAGCCGTCGCCGCTGGTGTGGCCTTCGGCGTACTTGCGCTCTTGATGCCCGAAACCGCGCGCACCCAATATGGGCCCGATGCAAGCTCTCCTGCGCATGAATTGCGATTATCCATAACAGAACTGTAGATGTAGAAGCCGACATAGGCTGCGTACGGCCTCGTCGCGGTCCTGGATCGAGGCAGATTGGACGACGACCCGCATCGGCAGTCCTTGGCTGTCGACCAGCATAAATTTGCGATTCCCGCCATGTATGCATTATCGCAATCTTTATATTGACATTACACAATAACGTGGTACAATGCCGACCTTACTGCGAGAAAGCCGATACTCGATTCCGATCGCAATCTATGTTCTAAAACAGCATTTTATTTCGATGCCGCCAGCCTCTACGCGCGGTTGCGCCTGAGGCCGACGCCGAAAATAGAAGCAAGTGCTATTGATATCTAAGCATCGGACGGACGGCGTCGTGGTCTGTGGCCACGTCCTGTCGGCTACCCTTCGGCTAGATCCTTGCCCTTGGCGGCATGCCATACACATCGAGAACAACTATGATAGGGAAGGCCATGACAGCGACATTGGTGTTAAACAAACCGGACCCGAGGACGCTACGGATGTTGCGAGGCGCCGAGCGGAGCATCGAACCACCGAGAGCGAACGCGCTCAGTAGCGGCGCGCCCGGAGATATCGAACCGAAGCCCCGCTCAGCGGGCTGCTCCCTCGGGCAGGTCCGACGCATCTTGCCGGCCCGTTTGCGCCGCGCGCTGCAGATTAGTCTGATCCTGATTTTCGCCGTCGGAATTGGTTCGAACGAGACGCTCGCCCAGGCGCGCGACTTGAGCACGCAATCGGCCGGAGCAAGAAAGGCCGAATGGCTCACATTTGGGGACCGCGGTCTCGGCATAGCGTTTTCCTACCCGAGCAACCGCCGGGTCGTCCGTGACTGCCGCGGTAACAAAAATTGCGTCGCGCTGGTCGGCAAGGGTGCCCGCTCCGACAACTATCTCATTGCCTTCGAGTTATTTCGCGGTAGTCTCGAGACGGTCGCCGTCGAGCGGGGAATCTTCTACAGGAAAGACGACGGCTGGATTGCCAAAAGGAGGGCCGACACATATCCGGCTGAACCGATCGTGGGGCCGGGCTGGCAGGGCCTAAAAGCTGTCGTGGACTGCGGATTTTCGGACAGCAATGGCTACCATACGGGCAAGTGCCTGTGGGTTGTGTTGAGTAATGGTTGGCGCTCGGTGGTAGCCGATACGCTGGGCATTAACGAGATCGATGAAGACACGATGCGCTCGATCCAATCTATCCAGTTCACGCGCAATGACTGATCGGCACTAGCCTACTACCGCCAAGTGCACAGCAAATGGTCGACCAATGCTCCGCGCTTCGGGCAAAGACCGATGAGATCAATGGCGAAGCGCTGATTCAAGGGCTGCTAGCGTAAAGGCTCGGGTTCGCGATCGTCAAGCGCCGTACCCGAGGAGGGATCGCCGTCGGCTCCGGCGCGAGCCGCGCGATGCGGCGGGCGCGCGTCGGGTGGAATGCATGGATCCCGGCGCGCGCGTGTGCGCGAAAAGGGTCGATGGCTGGGCCGTGCTTTGACGTATTTGAAGGTCAATGCACCGATCGCTCCGCGGAGGAGGTCGCTGGCGCCAACGGCGGTTGTGCCCTGCATTTTGAGCGACGCGCTCGAACCAAGCGACCTCCAAAGAGTCGCATGGCGCTTATTGACCGCTATCCCGCAGGAAGTGCCTGTTCAATCGCCGCTACAGTCTGCGGACCGACTTTACCATCTACGTCTAGACCCTTTGTCTGCTGAAATGCTTTCACGGCCGCCACAGTCGCAAACCCGAACGAGCCGTCGACGATAAGCGGCGGCTCGGCACCGAGTTTGTTCAGCGATTGCTGCACCCAAACGGTTCCGTGCGCCGCTCCGCCCGTAAGCGCGGCCTTCCAACGCGCAAGCCATTCTGTGCGCTGCTGCAGTCCTATAAGCCCTCCGTTCAAGTGGAACGTGACGCCGCTAACATCGTCGTCCTCTGCAAACGGAAGGCAGCCGCAAATTATAAAATCCGCGACGGCGCACTCGAGAAAATTTTGCGGGTCGTTGACCAAGTCAGGCTTGTCAATCAGTGGGAGACCATTCTTCTCGCCAAGTTTAGTATAGCCTTCGCGTCCCGTTACTTGGCTGCCACCTCGGCCTCGGTAATTCCAGCCATCCTCGCTGCCCGGACGATTACCCATGCGGCCATTGTAGACCTCGTTGGCGATTCTCTCTTGATCATGCGCGAACTGGGCGGCTTTCGCCGCATCGAACCGCTTCGGCCACGTGTTAATGAGCCCCTGAGCCGAGTAATTCAAGTTCTCGACGACTTCATTGCCGGCCCCGCACTCGTGGCTAAATTGCGCCATTGCGTGCGCAATAAGCAGATCTGACGTTAGGCCATATTTGGGAAAAACGCTTGGAGCAGCGGCGGCGATGCCAGCGACCAATCCAGGGATCTTCGTATCGCCGTGCGGCCACATTTCACGCATGATGTCGATAGTCAGCATAGCCATTCCTCCACGCTTGTTCGCTCATTATCATGAGGCGACCTGGTTGGTCCCAGTGTGAACCAGATCACACTTACGAAATAAATTCTACACTCGCCTCAATCTCGACTGGCGGCGCCTGCCGGCGACGGTCTCTTCAGCGTCGGATAGCGAAAGAAGGTGCGCTCCGGGCGGCACGGCAGGATGACGAAGCCCTTCATGTCGTTGCTCCGCTTGACGATCTCCTTGCGTGCAATGGCACCTGTGTCAGCCGCCATCAGCTCAGATCAGTTCGAGCCAAGGAACGCGGCTGCGGATCTTGTCGAGCACCCAACCGGCCCCGTCGCGATCCTGGATCGCGGTGGAGTGGACGACGGACCCGCATCGAGGCTTCTTGGATGCCTGCCGCTTGAGGACATCGCCACGCGCTCCGGCGGCAGGCATTCGAGAAGCCTCGGGGGAGGAAACCGCGGGCCGGAAGGGCTCCGCCGGTGCGGCGCGTTTACGTTATGGGGATTTGAGCACCGCCGCCGGTGGGTTCGATGCGAGTGTTGTGATTTCGGCCCGGCGGGCGCGTATTTGTTAACATTTTATTGCAAACCGGGCCTCAGCTTGCCGGTTTAAGAAGACCCGTGTTAGCTTTAGTCGACGTTGCGTCAAACCGGAGAGGGAATCTCGGGATGGCAGTGGGCACGGCGACCAAGGCGACGGCCACCGACGAGGCTGCGATGCGATCGGTCGCCGCGGCAATGCGGGACGCCGCGACGACGGCCTCTGAGACTAGCGGCGAGGGCGAGCCGTCGGCGGGCGGTGCGGGGTTCGATGCCATGCAGTGGCTTTCGCGCATGACCTACACCGGCTCATATGTGCTGTTCCTATGGCGTGGTTTACGCCGCAGTGTTCATCGCCCAATCGCTACCCCAAGAGAACCCGATCATGCAGGGGTTTCGTGACGGCGGGCGAGAAGCCGCAGATCAGCTGGACGACGGCTGAGTAACCGGGCGCCCGAACTCCCGGACTGCGCTGTTCACGGGCAGCGTCGCGGTACCGAGTCCGATTACGGGGACGAGCTCATGGAATATCAGGCTGCCGACGCTGACGCGGCCTCCTGTTTCGACGTAAGGATCCTGTTTCCCGAAGACGGCATCATCCGGATCGAGAGCGCGCAAATGTATGCCGATCCGGACGGCCCGTTGTGCCGCCGCTTTGTCGCGCGCTCCTTTCAGGCGCCCGAGATCGAGGGCGTGCTCATCGCGCCGGGACCCGCGCCTGCCATCGAGCTGCAATTCGACGCGACGCGCGCGGCATAGGCGCATCGGTGGTGACCAATAACGTCGCGGCACTGGGGGCGCTGGCCAATGGCTTATGGCCAATGCGCAAGGTCGCGCTGCTCGAAGCCGAACGGGCATCAGTTCGAGACCCAGCTGCGTCAGAGCGGCTTCCTCCTCGTGGACGGTGCGCAGCCCGCACCTGTGGATCTCTTACGTCACGCCGACCCGGCGCCGGTAGGGACTATTGCGGCGATGGATCGCCTCGGTACATTGCATCCCTATCGGGAATTGGCCGCTGCTGCCGATTGAGAGTGCCGGTGGCGCTGCGTTGATTGTGAGGATGGAGGCATAGTCATGGCAAAAGTCACGCCGGGATTGGGACCGCCCCGGCGACCCGGGCCGGAAGGGGCGGCGGGCGCAAAAATGCGGCGTCACCTGCGACTTACGCTTTGGCGAGACCTTCCGACAGGCGGGACGAGGTAGCAACTGCCCTGTCAACCGGAGTGCGGGGTTGGCGTGCGGCCGGGTCGGTGTCGCAGGACCAGCCGGCAATAGAAGAAGGTACAGTCATCGAGGTGCCGGCGCGCACCCGCCCTCGCAATTCGAAGTCGTCCGGGCCGCCGCGCTTTCGCATTTTTATCATCGATTCGGGGTGGAATTTGGTAGCACGCCGGGTGTTGCGCCACAATTTTGCCCTCGTCCACCGACCGCACAAGGAAGATCCGATCTATATCCTCAGCAGGAAAAAATCGCGCGATTTCATCCAGCGGCATCGGTCGCTGATCGGTCGTGATCCGATAATCACCGTGCAGGACCTGGAGGCCATACAGCAGTATGGCAATGCCGGGTTCTACGGCTTCCGCCTTCATCTTGGTATATTGCGCACGCCAAGGCAGCCGCTGACGCGCTGCAGGCGTTTGCCCGGTCTCTGCGCATACACCGTCAATCTCCCTGTCTGTAGGCGGACATTCGCAGCGAACTTCGCCGCGAGGGGATTCTCGGTACGGTCGAAATCCTCCTCCACAAGGTGCCGCGCGTCATTGGCGGGTAAGGCCGAAGCGGGAGAGCCAATATGTTTGACAGAGTAGGCGAGGTCGTTTCGGTGGTATTGGGCGCGCTCGCGCTGGGCTATCTCATTTACGAGATCGACCGGCGCAAGCGCAAGCTGCGTGACCTTTTCTATGTGCTCGACAGCGAGGATGCTTCTATGTGCTCGACAGCGAGGATGCGGACATATCGGCCGAGCTGATAGATATGGTCGACCGCGGCGAACTCCAGCCTTATTCGAGAGGGGGCCGAGCCTAATGATTAGCGCGGCCCGATTTACGCTATACTGAGGTTTCGCCCGCGGCGGATGACACGCGATGATTTGTGCCAGTCCGTGCCCTGCCGAAAGAAGACCGATCGGCGCCCTAAGCCGGAAAAGTCGATCGTGTTCATGCCTCGTCATGGGTCGCCGATCGGCCGTGATCCGATCATAGCCGTTTACAACATGGCGGCATTACCCCCGGGGGCCCAAGGGCTTCCACACCTTGCTTGTCCCTCGGCTTGTTGCGCAACCCGATCAGATGGTGTCGGGCTTTCAGTCCTCCGCTTTTGTGATGCGCTGCACCCACAGTAAGATCGGCGCCCGCGCGACGGAGGCGGAGAGATGGAGCCGATCTCGCAATCCCCTGGCAGCAATTTGCCGTGGCTCATCAGGCGGGAGGGCAGGATCGTCGCCACGGTCGTCGTCATCGTCGTCGCCTATCTGCTGACCAGGAGCCTGCCCGACGAGCTCAAGCTGCTGATACCATACAATCTTGGCGTAGGCGTTTATTTGGTGCTGACCGGCGCCCTGATGAGACGGGCCTCACCCGAGGATGCGGCCGAGGTATCACGCCACGGTGAGCCGAACAGCTTGCTCACACTGATCGTCGTCATTGCGCTGTCGGTAGTCAGTCTCGCCGGGGTGGCCGCGATGCTCAACCATCCGAGCGGCCGGCCGCGCTGGGTCGTCAATCTGCACATGACGACATCGCTTCTCGCGGTCATCCTCTCCTGGCTTCTAGCTCACATTTATTTTGGTCTTCACTACGCGCGTCTCTACTATGACGACACGCTCGTCGACGGCAAACTAACCTATCATAGGGGGCTTGAGTTTCCCCAACGTGAGACGGCGGACTTCTGGGATTTCATGTATTACTCTTTTACGATCGCAATGTGTTATCAGACGTCCGACGTCACCGTCACCTCGGTGAGGATACGCCGCGTCACTCTTATGCATGCGATCTTTTCGTTTCTCTTCGTTACCGCGATCATCGGTTTCGTCGTCAATGTAATCTCGAATGTTACCTGAGACCCTTCTTTTGTCGAAGGTGTTAAATGAGGGAGCTTGCTCGACAGAAGATCAACTGGCTGGCGGTCTTCATTCCTTTGTCATTCGCCCTCAACTACGTCCCGGCGTGGCAGAACGAACTGCTTCTTTTTTGGTTTTCCGTGCTCGGCTTGATCGTGACCTCGGCTTGGATCGGCACTGCGACCGAGCAGCTGCCCGGCCGGATCGGTGTGACCTGGGGCGGCATGATGAATGCCGGGTTCGGCAACCTTCCCGAACTGATCTTTGGGCTGATCGCTATTCGCAACGGCTTGGGCCCCCTGGCCAAGGCAGCTTGGACCGGAGCCATAGTCAGCAACATTCTCGTCGTTAAATGGGGCGGCCATGGTGGTCGCCGGACTGCGGTTCGGCCGGATCCGGTTCTCCATGGAGCGCGCACAGGATGTCGGCGCCAGCCTGATGATCGCGTCCGTCGCCGTATTCCTACCGTCGATCTACGCCGAGTCTCGCCGCCATCTGCCGACGCCGCAGATGTCCATCGATTATGTGGGGGAAATCTCCATCGGTCTCTGCGTCCTGCTCCTGATCCTTTACGCTGCCGCAATGGCTCGCATCGCGCAGCGAGCAAGGGCGCGGACCTTGCAGGCCCCGGCCGCAGCGCCCAACCCGTCCGAACAGAGCGGCGCTGCGATGAGCACGGGGTTGGCGATCGCGCTGCTTGCCATTTCCAGCCTGCTGGTGGCGCTTCTGTCGGAGTTCGTCGCCGACTCGGTCGACGTCGTCAACAGAGCCCCGGCTGGACCGATCTATCGGACGGCTCCGATCGAAATCGCTGTGGTCATGAACGCGGTGCTTGGGGCCTATACCGTGCAGCAGGCGCTGACATCGCATGGAGAGAAGAGGTTCGGGGTTCTCTATGGCGTCTATCTTTTGGAAACGCGTCAAATCTGGGCTCCGCAGCTCGGCGGTTCCGATTGGTTTCATCTGGCTGCCCCACCGAGCGGTCTTGACGGCTTCCACGCGATCGCCCACGCCGTTGCCCTCTGTGACAGGATAGCCTCGCTGCTGAATAACGCGGCCTGCTGAAAGCGAGATAGCGACCACAGGGGTCGGTGGTCCGGTGTCACTGATTGCGGATTTGAAAAAATGCGTGCTAATCTCAGCAGGTGATGCAATCCGGGTCCCGTTCTGGAGGATAACGACAATGGCGGTCACGACCAGCACGACCCCTCCCCGCGAGCCCGCGACGAGGTCGGCTCCCGCGGCAGCGAAGGATGTAGCGGGAAGAGCTTCGGGGCACGCCGCCCCGTCGGAGGCGGCTGCGGGAGCTGGGTCCGACATGCTGCAGACCGCCTCGCGGATGATCTACAGCGGATCCTATGCGCTGGCGTATGGCGTCGTCTACGCCGCGGTGTTCGTTGCCCAGATGATGCCTCAAGACAACCCGGTGATGCACGGGTTCCACGACGGCGGGAAAGCGGCCATGGACGAACTCGGTCAACCCTGATTTTCAGGGGCAGCACCCAACTGATGCCGGCAAATTGACTGTCACCGAGAACGGGGGATCGGATGACGTACGACGCGCCCGTCGGCAGGGAGGTCAGCACCGGTGTCGACGTTAGAAGCGTCTTCCCCGACAACGGCGTCATCCGCATCGAGAGCGCCCGACTGTTTGCCGAGCCGGACGGGTTGCTGTGCCGGCGCTTCGTCGCAAGTGTCTTTCTCGCACCGGAGATCGACAGTGCCGTCATAGTGGGCTGCGGAACCGCCGAGAGCGTCACGCCGGCAGTTGAGCTGCGGTTCGATGCGACCCAATACAGTCCGCGTCAGGTTCTCGAGCATGTGGCGACGCTGCTGGATGCCACACCGTGCTGTGAGTCGAGCGTGGAGGTGCCGTCGGCTCTGACGGCCCGCGACCGACACGGTGCGGTCCGCTATCACCGCTACGGTCAAAGGGTAACCGGCTGGCGGGTGGTCAGCGAACGGGTCGGCGCGATCAAGCTGGAGAACCCGGTTCTCCACCGCAAGGCGGTCCTGTGCGAGGCGATCGAGCGCGAGCTGATGAGCGTGCTCGGGGTCGATCGCTACGAGACCAGTTCGCGCGACTGCTGCGCCAAGATCGAGTATGATCCCCGCCAGCTCCGCCCAGTGCAGATCATCGAGTTACTCGACGGCGCACTGGCCAACGCCGAACATTCTGACCGGCTCGATCCACTGGATTTGGACCTCGCGATCTGCACGGCCTCACTGCCATTGGCTGCAGTCGCCCAGTTCGCAATGCCGGCATTGCTGCCAGTCTCGGCAGCATTGTTCGCCTATACCGCGATCCCGAGCTTCCGGGGCGCCTACCAGGTGCTGTTCAAGGAGCGGCGACTTGGCGTCGATGTTCTCGACTCGATCGTCGTCATGGGCTGCTT